>Ga0114923_10000966_pt1 | contig 20366 bp, 21 predicted proteins | sample SumtaG_FD_89578 | JGI IMG/M metagenome (GOLD analysis project Ga0114923, IMG submission 89578) | Deep subsurface microbial communities from Indian Ocean to uncover new lineages of life (NeLLi) - Sumatra_00157 metaG | ecosystem: Environmental > Aquatic > Marine > Oceanic > Sediment | place: near...
CCTTTTCCTTCATCTCCAAACTGGCCTCCTACTACAAGGATTGTCTTTGCCATATTAAGAGGAGAAAAAAGGCGGATATATAAATTGTTCGTTTTTGGGTATTGTCCAAAATTAGACATTTCTGTCCATTTTGTTCAAAATAAGTCAATATCTTTATAAATAAGATGGCAATATTTACTATTACAATGAACTTACTAACACTAAAAGACTGGAGCAAAGAAGAAATAATGCATATAATAGACGAAGCCATATTAATCAAAGAAGACCCTGACAAATATCTTAAGGTTTTGAGAGGGAAAACATTGGCTATGCTGTTTGAGAAGAAATCAACAAGAACAAGAATCAGTTTTGAAGTAGGAATGACCCAATTAGGAGGGCATGCCTTATTTATTGACTGGAAAACTACACAGCTAGGAAAAGCAGATTTAAAGGATGAGATAAAGTGCATAGACAGGTATGTAGACATTATTATGGCAAGGGTGTATAAGCATAAGGATATTGAGAAAATGGCCAAAAATGCTGAAAAACCTGTTATTAATGCTCTAAGTGATAAGTATCACCCATGCCAAATATTAGGAGATTTGATGACAATAAAGGAAAAATTCAATAAATTTGATGGTTTAAAACTAGCTTATGTTGGAGATGGCAATAATGTTTGTAATAGCTTAATTATTGGCTGTAAAAAGGTTGGGATTAAAGTTAATGTTGCAACCCCAAAAGGTTATGAGCCAAAAGAAAAGCCGGATTTATTGACCAATGATGTTAAAAAAGCTGTAAAAGGTGCTGATGTTGTTTATACAGATACATGGATTTCAATGGGGCAGGAGGAAGAGAAGAAAAAGCGCTTAAAAATATTCCCGCCATATCAGGTTAATAAGAAATTATTGGGAAAAGCATTATTCATGCATTGCCTGCCTGCTTACAGGGGGTATGAGGTTACGAATGATGTTATTGATTCAAAACAAAGTATTGTATTTGATCAGGCTGGAAACAGGCTGCATGCTCAAAAAGCAGTTATTCTAAAATTAATGGGGAAGATTTAGATGAAAATTCTAAAAGGAAACATAACAGCTGTAAAAGGAATTAAGGCTTTGGGTAAACATATTGGTATTAAAGCTAAGAAAAAGGATTTTGCTGTTATATACTCTGATAAATTATGTGATGCCTCAGCTGTTTATACCAAGAATAAGGTAAAAGGAGCTCCCTTGCATGTTAATATGAAACATTTAAAAGATGGAAAAGCACAAGCAATCGTTATTAATTCGGGGATTGCAAATGTTTGCACTGGAAAAAAAGGGATGAAAGATGCTAAGCTTACCTGTAAATTAGCTGCAAAAGAGTTAGGTGTAAAGGAAAATAATGTTTTAGTTGCTTCAACTGGCATGATTGGGGCTTATCTTCCTATGGGTAAGATAAAGAAGGGGGTTAAAGGTATTAAGGATGAATTTGATAAGAAGAAGAATCATGCTGCAAAGGCAATAATGACAACTGACAAGATAGAGAAGGAGATAGCTGTTAAGATAGGAAATGTAACTATTGGAGCGATTGCAAAGGGTTCTGGGATGATACACCCAAATATGGCAACTATGCTAAGCTTTATCTGTACTGATGCTGAGTTTAGTGCGGGGAAATTAAAGACGATGCTGGTTAAGGCTGTTAACAACTCATTTAACATGATAAGTGTTGATATGGATACCTCAACATCAGATATGGTAATCCTAATGGCCAATGGTTTAGCAGGGAAAGTAAATGAAGTTAAATTCCAAAAAGCTCTTGGTTTTGTTTGTCTTGAACTAGCAAAGAAAATAGCCGGAGATGGAGAAGGCTCTACTAAATTAATTGAATGCAAGGTAAAGAATGCAGCTAATGGAAAAGATGCCATAAAAGTTGCAAAATCAATTGTAACCTCTAATTTGGTAAAATGCATGTTTTTTGGAAAGGATCCTAATTGGGGAAGGATAATATGCGCAGCAGGTTACGCAGAAGCTGATATTAATCTAGACAAGATTGATGTTTTTATTAATGGAATTAAGATAGTTTCAAAAGGAAAAGGATTGAATAAAAACAAGAAGAAGATAAAGAAGACATTAAATAAGAAAGAGGTATTTGTTTTGATAAATCTAAATCAAGGAAAAGCAGAAGCAACAGCGTATGGGTGTGATCTAACAACAAAATATGTGAAGCTTAATGCTCACTATACTACTTAAAATGGAAGAGCTAATTCAGAAAGCACATATACTGACAGAGGAAGCATTGCCTTATATGCAGAAATTTAAGAATAAGATTGTAGTAATTAAATATGGCGGAAATGCCATGGTGAATGGTAGTCTGAAAAAATCAGTGATGAAGGATATTGTTTTACTGAAGCATGTTGGTATTTTGCCTGTTGTTGTTCATGGAGGCGGACCATTTATTACAGAAGAGATGAAAAAGGCAAAACTAAAGCCGAAGTTTGTTCATGGTTTAAGGGTTACAGATGAAGCAACTATTGGTATAATCAAAAAGGTATTTAAGAAAATAAATAATGAAATTAAGCTTGATATTGGGAAGTCAGGAGGCAAGGCAGTTTCAGTTGATGGCGCAATTATTGTGAAACAGAATGATAAGAAATTAGGTTTAGTTGGTGAAATTATAAAGATGGATACTGGTAAAATTAAGAAGTCGATAAAAAAAGGAAATATTCCTGTAATATCTCCTTTAGGCGTGGGAAAAGATAAGAAAAGCTATAATATTAATGCAGATGATGTTGCAACTAAGGTAGCGATTGTGTTGAAAGCAGAGAAATTGACTATATTAACAAATGTTAGTGGTGTTATTGAAAATAAGAAATTTATTTCCCATTTATCAATCAAGGATGCACATAATCATATTAAAAATAAGGTAGTAACAAAGGGAATGATACCTAAAGTTCAGGCTTGTGTTGAAGCTGTTGAATCTGGGTGTAAAAAAGCCCATCTAATTAATGGAACAATAAGTCATGCTTTATTATTAGAGATATTTACTGATAAAGGTATTGGTACGGAGATAGTTAAGAATGAAAGCTAAGAAAATAATTGGATTAGAGAAGAAATATGTGATGCAGACTTATACTAGATTTAACCTTACAGTAGATCATGGTATAGGCTGTTATGTTTATGATAAAGATAATAAGAAATATTTGGATTTTTTAGGAGGCATAGCTACATGCTCTGTTGGCCATGGCAATAAAGATGTTGCAAAAGCTATTTCAGAGCAGGCTAAGAAATTATTGAATATAACAAATTTGTATTATACTGAGCCACAGGTTATTTTGGCAGAAAAATTATCCAAGTTATCAGGACTGCAAAAATGCTTTTTTTGCAATTCAGGGACGGAAGCGAATGAAGCTGCCATTAAATTAGCAAAAAAAGTTACAAAAAAGAAAAAATTCATTGCATTTGAACATTCATTTCATGGAAGAACTACTGCAAGTTTAGCTTTGACATGGAAAGAGAAGTATAAAGAGCCATTTAAACCATTATCTCCAGATGTTGTATTTGTTAAATATAATGATATTAATGCTTTAGAAAAAGCAATAACAGATGATATTGCAGCTGTTATTATTGAGCCAATACAGGGAGAAGCCGGTGTAATTGTTCCTGATAAGGGCTATCTAAAAAAAGTAGAGCAACTGTGTCATAAAAATAATATTTTATTAATAATTGATGAAGTACAATCAGGAAATGGAAAAACAGGAAAGTTTTTTGCCTACCTTCACGAAGATATAAAGCCAGATATTGTCACAATAGCTAAAGGATTAGCAAATGGAGTTCCAATTGGAGTTTGCATCTCAAACCTAGATTTTGATAAAAGCCAACATGCTTCAACATTTGGCGGAAATAATCTAAGCTGTGCAGCTGCAAATGCTACAATTGATTATATTTTAAAAAATAAATTAATGGAGAATGCTGTTAAGGTTGGAAATTATTTTATGGAGAAGTTGAATGGATTGAAGAAGAAGTGTAAGATTATAAAGAAGGTCAAAGGAAAAGGCTTAATGATTGGTGTTGAGTTAAATGAAAACAAAGCAAAAGAAATTGTTGAAAAATGCTTAGAGAAAGGATTGATTATTAATAATGCAACTGATAATGTTTTAAGGTTTTTGCCGCCTTTAATAATTAGTAAGAAGGAAGTGGATAAGGCTATTGGAATCTTGAAGGGTGTATTGTGATGGAACCGATAACATTTATTTTAGCTGTAATAATAACTTTGGTTTCAGGGATAGTTGGAGGAATGGTAGGAGGTTCATATCTAATTTTAATACCTGGGTTGTTATTTTTAGGTTGGGATATACATCATGTTATTGGAATTACAAAGATAACAACAGTTGCATTAGGTTTAGTATTTATTAATTATATGAAAAATGGAAAGGTTAATTTGAAATTTAGCTGGCCTTATGCTTTGTTAGTTTTTTTAGGGAGTATTGTAGGAAGTTTTATTGTTATTGAATTAAGTGGAGCATTGTTACAGACGGTAATTGCAATTTTTATGATTATTATAGCGTTATTTATGTTGTTCAATAAAAATTTTGGTGTAAATCCTCTAAAAATAAAGGTGAAAAAGATCTATGTTATTATAGCTATGGTCTCATTTTTAATTTTGGGAGTCTATATGGGATTTTATGCAGCTGCATCAAGTGTTTTTTCAATTGCAATTTTTTCGGTTTTATTAAAAAAAGATTTCGTAGAATCTATAGGCAGTACGCGTTTTAATGAATTGGTTGCAGGTACAGGAGCCGCATTAATATTTGCTTTTAAGGGTTTGATTGATTATAAAATGGCAATACCTATAGCGGTAGTTTATTTCGTAGGAGCATGGCTTGGTTCAAATATAACTTTAAAGAAGGGAAGTGCTTTTATAAGGTATGTGATAATATTTTTATCAATAGCATTCGCAATAAAGCTATTGTTTTTTGGGTGATTAAAAATGAAGAATGTAGGAATAATCGGAGCATCTGGCTATACGGGATATGAATTGATTAAGTTATTAAAAAAACATCCTGAAGCAGAACTTAAAGTTTTGAATAGCAAGAGCTATGCTGGGAAAAAAGTTTCTGGATTATATCCTGATTTCGATGGTGATGAAAGCTTTACGATTTATTCTGTTGATGAAATCAATAAAATGAAGCTAGACTGCCTCTTCTTATCTATTCCACATACAAAGGCTTTTGAAATAGTCCCAAAATTAAAATGCAAAAAGATAATAGATCTATCTGCTGATTACAGGTTCAAAAAAACACAAAAATATGAAGAAGTGTATAATATAAAACATTTAGATGAAAAGAATAATAAAAAAGCTGTTTATGGCTTGCCAGAGTTGTTTAAACTTTCGAACGAAAGTGAGAAAGGTGTTGGGAAAACAAAGTTTTCCCAAAAAGATAAAATCAAGAAAGCAAAAATAATAGCTAATCCAGGCTGTTATGCAACTGTTTGTTTATTAAGTACTCTGCCAATCCAAAAATTAGCAAAATATATTGTTTTTGATTGTAAATCAGGATGGTCTGGAGCAGGAAAAGAGTCACCTTATGCAAAAGATCCTTCAATAATCAAAGACAACATACAAGCTTACAAGCTTACAAAACACCGCCATAAATACGAGATGGAGCAGTTTTTGAAAACAAAAATAAGCTTTACGCCCCATGTAATAGACACATTCCAGGGAATGCTCTGCACTGCCCATATACTATTAAAGAAAGGGACAAACAAAGAACAAATAATCAAATTATTTGAAGATTTCTATAAAGAGCAGCCTTTTATTAAGATTGTAAAGGATAAGATACCTGAAATCAAAGACATACAAAAAACAAATTACTGCCATATAGGTGGTTTTGAGATAGATGAGAATAATCAGTTAGTTATTATAGCAGTAATCGACAACTTAATTAAAGGCGCATCAGGACAGGCTGTTCAGAATATGAATTTGATGTTTGGGTTTGATGAGAAGGAAGGGTTGTAGTTGCTGCTTAAGTATAATATTTAAATAATCAAGCCATTTCCCCTTTTGAAAATGTCTAGTAGCTTTGAAAAACTAAAACAAAATCTTGAAGATAGTCTAGATAGGGTGTTAGGTGGACAATATGCTCTTGATGATGTTAGTGAACATGTTAGAAAGTTAAGAGCTGGAGATTATGGGGAAAAGAACTTTGCAAAATATATGGTATTTCAAGTTGAACTAGAGGAAAAAGATGGAGAAACATATTCTGGGACATATCTTCGTGGATTTGAAAAAAAATACGAATCTACCTTATCAATAGTAGCTAGTTTTCTGAAAGATGAATTAAATCCTTTATTAGGTGAATTTCCTGATTTGGTAAGAGAATGGCAAGCTGAGCTATCAACAAGAGGGAGATTGAAAGATGAATATAATTTAAAACATGAGGGATTAGAATTAACCTTTAAGGTATTAGGCGGGGGAAGATATGATTTTAAAGATGATAATATCAATTTATCTGGATTAAGTGCGTCTTTTCACTTAGGTCATCCTTCTGATGAAGTATTGGATGATATGTTTCCACTTTTATTTAAAAAAGAGCCATATAGTAGTTTTAAAGGATATAATGTAGCTAGATGATAATTCTTATTTTAATGTCCAAAACTAGACACAATTGTCCATTTCTATCTTATTTAAGTCAATAAATTTATAAATGGTTTAAGGTTCAAAGCTTTTATGGCAAAACAAAAAGTAATACTAGCATATTCAGGAGGATTAGATACATCTGTAATATTGAAATGGTTAGTTGATAAAGGCTATGATGTTATAGCTTATATTGCAGATGTTGGGCAGAAGGATGATTTTAATGCTGCTAAAGAAAAGGCTCTTAAAATAGGCGCTTCTAAAGTTCATATTGAAGATTTAAAAAAAGAATTTGTAACAGACTTTATTTTTAAAGCAATTAAAGCAAACGCTGTTTATGAAGGAAAATACCTATTAGGAACCTCCTTAGCCAGGCCATTAATAGCAAAAAAACAAGTTGAAATAGCAAAGAAAGAAAAAACAAATATTGTTGCGCATGGAGCAACTGGAAAAGGAAATGACCAGGTAAGGTTTGAACTAACTTATTATACATTAATGCCCAATGTGAAAATAATAAGTCCATGGAAGAATGAAGAATTTTTGAAGAAATTTCAGGGAAGAACAGATATGATAAAATATTGTAAGTTAAAAAATATTCCAGTTAAAGCAACTGCTAAGAATCCATATAGTACAGATCCTAATCTGATGCATATTAGCTATGAATCTGGAATTTTAGAAGATGCAGCAAAATGTCCTTCTGAGGATATTTTTGAGATGACTGTTTCTCCTTCTAAAGCGCCTGATAAAGAGACTAGTTTAGTAATTGAATTCAAAAAAGGAATTCCAATAAAGGTTATTGATAAAACAAATAAGGCTGTAGAAACAGATTCATTAAAGTTATTTCAATATCTCAATAAAATTGGAGGATTAAATGGCATTGGTAGGGTGGATTTAGTTGAAAACAGGTTTGTTGGAATGAAGTCAAGAGGAGTTTATGAAACACCTGGTGGAACAATATTGCATAAGGCTCACCTTGATATAGAAGGCATTACAATGGACAAGGAAGTAAAGCAGATTCGGGATAGTTTTATTCCTAAGATAGCTAGTTTAATCTACAATGGATTTTGGTACTCTCCAGAATTTGACTTATTAATGACAATGGTAGATAAAAGCCAGGAGAATGTCACTGGAAAGGTCTATTTGAAGCTCTATAAAGGAAATATAATAATAACAGGACGTTCTTCTCCTTGCAGTTTGTATGACGAGAAGATAGCTTCAATGGATAAGCATGGAGGGTATGACCAGAAGGATGCTAAAGGTTTTATTAAATTGAATGCTTTGAGGTTGAAGGGTTGGGCTGGGAAGAAGTAACTTTATTCTTTTTGTGCTTTTTGTAGGTGAGTGTAAAAGAACTCTGCACCTCTTAGTGCGAGTTTCCTATATCTTGCAAGTGCATGGCCAAACCAGTCATCAATAACAGGGTTGTTTGCTGCATTCAACTCTGTCCCAAATGAAATAGGCAATCTTAATTCCTTGGCAGCTTCAATAGCAGCTTGTAGATTTGCAAATAGCTCATCCCCTTCTGGCCATCCAGGTTGTATATCATGAATGTAATTACGATGAGGAATTATGTTGAGTGCTTCTGCACCCTGACTTTTATAAAATTCAAACAATTCTCTTGGATCTTTTTCTCCTTCTGATATTCCATTTAGCCATGTCATAACTGGAACACCACCACATGATTCTACCCATGAGAAGTAATCCACTATTAATGGAAAGCTTTTAGGCTCTGCCTTTATATAACCTGGGCCTCCTGCTTTCATTAGTTTAGCTCTGATTATTTTATAGAGACCGGGTTTATCATTAATGACTTTTTGAACATCACTTTCATTTACATCTAGTTTTTCTGCCCAATACGCTATGATATCTTTAGTATCCTCTTTAAAATAGACTCTTACCTTTTTCTCATATGCTTCAACCATATGTCTTTCAGTTGCATTTCCACATGGTGTGGATGTTAAAACATCATCTTCATAATTTATTTGGCCTGGTTCTTCCAAGTGATCATTAACTCTCTTCAAAATCTCTAAGTTTCTGTTACGTGCAATATCTTGCAGATTTTTTAGAAATATTCCCTGTGGTGAACCAGGAAGAGGTTTCCTAGGTATAGCATGACCCATCGCATAAGAAACTCCTGCTTCTCCAGGAGAATTAATCACTTTATCCTCTAAGTCAGGTACATATGTTCTAGTTTCTGTGCCTACAACTGTTGGCATATCTAAAAGCTTTCCTGCTTCATATGACTCTAGTAAACCATCCAGAACGTCAAACTCAACAATTCCTGCGTGTGTTGCTCCAAGTTTTTTCAATCTCCAAATAAATTCGCCAGGAGACCATCCAAAAGGATTATAACTATAAATAGTATGCCCGTGAAGATTAACTATATCACAAGATGTCTGTATAATATGTTCCCTTAGAAGTTCTCTATCAGATATACTTCCTAAGTATTCAAGAGCCTGTTTTCGTGTTTTTTTATCTTGATGGCTCAAGTTGGCTTCCGCTTCTGGAATATCGGCTATTTTAATTCCCATATTAAAGAGAAGATTTTTAGTGGATATTTAAACCTTTCCAAGTATCCATTCTAAAGTGGTTAAATAGGAAAAGTTTTATAAATAATTGCTAATTTTGAAGTTTTTAGGGGAATATAATGGTAATACAATTAGATGAAATAAAATTTACTCCTGCTGATCCAAGAGTAGGTATTGCTAATTTTTCACAGTATTTCGGTCAGCGGAAATTACCTAGATCTATTTGGCAGAATTATTATTGGGGTGGGGGAAATGCTTCTATAAATATTGGAGATAAGTTGTATGTCAAGAAGTCAGGGAAATATCTTTCTACTATAACTGCTAATGGTTTTGCAGAGGTTGATGTAGACAAGATTACTACGGGTCTTGCTAAGTTACAAGGTCAATGTAAAAGAGTTCTTGAAACTGACTATACCAAGGATTTTAGTTGTGTAGATACATTGGATAAGAAAGTATTGAAGCTTTTTGGAGAGGGATCTGTTGAAACTGGGTTTCATGCAAAATTAGCTGGTACACTAGATAAACCGAGATGGAATATGCATGATCATAACAGTTTAGTAAATGGTTTGCTTTGTTCGAAATACGCAGACTTTCACGTTGACAGAATATTCAAGGGGGACAAACACATTAAATATATGCCATTTATTGAGCCAGGTGCTCCTTTATCTATTAGATTTAATCAGTATATGGATGAATGGAGAAAGAAAGATGAGGAGCCTTCTGTTATTTTGATGGGACAGCATGGTAAGATACAAACTGCTAATTCTCCTAAAGAACTGTGTGAATTAGCTGATTATGTTGTGGATAAGGTAAGAGCAGAATTGCCTAGGAATTGGCTTTCGAATGCTTTTGGTATTAAGGAAACTCCTAAGGAAAGTAACCCAAGAGATATAGCCAATGTCATAGAATCTTTGAAGAGAATGTATGGGGATGATGTTACCATTAAGGCATTTACAAAGCATGAAGTTGTGCAAAAGATGCTACATTCAAGAGAAGCAGTGGGATTAATTGAACAGGGCATGCCTAATCCTGATGCTGCTGTTTATGCAGGTGCAGCTCCAATGGTAGTAAATTATGTTCCAATTTATCATGATGGAGCTTGGGAACCCTTAAAAAAGGCTAGAAGGAAATATGTTCAGAAATGGACAGTAGAGCAACCATTAAATGATGATGGAAGTGAGTATGTTGCTAAACTTGTACTTGTTCCAAGATTGGGTGCATTTGCTATTGGAAAGAAAGATGAGAAAGGTGATGGGGATAAGAAATGCAATCAGATTTATTCTTCTTTGCTCGATACAGCACATGTTATGGCTGCTGCTGATGCTTTTGGAGGAATGAAATCTTTGTCCTATAAACATTTATATTATATAAATAACTGGAAAGCTGAGCATAGAAGGGAAGTGATTGCAGATAAGATGGCCTGATAAGTTTCTTTTTTACCCCCTCCCCAATAAACACAAATTTTTATATAGTCAATAGTTATTCTCTTTCTAATAATGATATCCCACAGAAAATACATGGAATTAGCCTTGAAATTAGCTGAGAAAGGCAAAGGTAATGTTAGCCCTAATCCTTTAGTTGGAGCTTTAATAGTTAAGAGAGGAAGGGTTGTAGGTAGAGGATGGCACAGGAAATGCGGGGAAGCTCATGCTGAGGTTTGTGCTTTAAAAGAAGCAGGGAAAAAAGCCAAGCAGGGAATAATGTATGTTACTCTAGAACCATGCTCTCACTGGGGTAGAACTCCTCCTTGCACTGAGCAGATTGTTGAAGCAGGTCTTAGAGAAGTTGTTATTGGAATGAAGGATCCTAATCCCCGGGTTAATGGTTATCCTGAGCTTAAGTTTAGAGGTATAAAAACAAGAATAGGTATTTTTGAGGAAGAGGCTAAGAAATTAAACGAACCTTATGTTAAATGGATAAAAACAAAGAAGCCTTTTGTTGTTGTAAAGGCAGCTATGAGCCTAGATGGGCAGATAGCTACAAGAACAGGCGATTCAAAATATATAACCGGAAGAGAGGCAAGAAAGTTTGTCCATGAGTTAAGGGCACAGTATGATGCTGTTATGGTTGGTGCAAATACTGTTCTTAAAGATAATCCTCAGTTAACTGTGAGATTAGCAAAAGGAAGGAATCCTATAAAGATTGTTCTTGATACTAAACTGAAGATTTCTATGGCTGCAAAGGTTGTTAGGAATGAGCCTGGTAAATTGATTATAGCAACGTCTAAGAAAGCGCCTAAAGCTAAGATTAAGAAATTAATGCAGAAGGGAGTTCATGTTCTTGTTGTTGATATGGTTAAGGGAAAGATTGATTTAAAGCAGTTGATGAAGGAGTTGGGGAAGAGAGATGTTTGTTCGATATTAATTGAAGGTGGAGCAGAGCTTAATGCAGAGGCAATAAAAGAAGGTATTGTAGATAAGGTTTTGTTTTTTATTTCTCCACAATTTATTGGTAAAGGGTTAAGTGCTTTGGGGGATTTAGGGATTGCAAAGGTTGATAGGTCTATTAAGCTGAATAAGTTGGATTACAGGAAGGTTGGCAGGGATATCTTGATTGAGGGTTACTTATAATTAAGTAATGTTAAACCATACTTTTTTAAATAAAACTAATTTCTTTCTTTTCATGTTCGGCAAAATAGAAGATGCAATAAAACAACTGCAAAGAGGAGACTTTATCGTTATTGTGGATGATGAAAACAGAGAAAATGAAGGTGACTTAGTTATAGCTGCAGAAAAGGTAACTCCTTCTAAGCTTAATTATGTGATAAACTGGGCAAAAGGTATTATGTGTGTTCCTATTAATGGAAAGAGGTTAGATGAGTTAGGAATACCAATGATGGTTAGTAACCCAGATGATAAATTTCATACACCTTTTACCATTTCTGTTGATGCTAAAAAGAAAACAACAACGGGTGTAAGTGTTTATGACAGATTAGAAACAATCAAGGCTTTAATTGATCCCAATACTAAACCAGAAGAGCTAGCAAGACCAGGACATGTTTTTCCATTAAGAGCAGCTGAAAATGGAGTTTTAGAAAGACCCGGACATACAGAAGCTGCTGTTGAGCTATGTAATTTAGGTGGTTTGTACCCAGCAGCTGTTATTGCAGAGATAATGAATGATGATGGCTCTATGGCTAAGTTAGAAGATTTAGAGCTATTTGCTGAGAAGCATAAGCTTTCTATTTATACTATTAAGGAGCTGGTTAAGTATAAGAAGAGTTTAGCTCAATAATTTTTCTGAATATTGTACCCAATACCTCAATCAAAGATTGAGGAACGAAAGATTTATATAGTATATGTCTATACTATAGTATATATTTATAGTATGGTGAATAAAATGCAACAAGTGCTTCATTACCCAAGACTGGATACTGTATTGAATGTTGAAAAGGTAATAAAAAATGCGAAAGAACCTTTATCTAAGAACGAGATAGATAGACGCCTGAGAAAAAAGATAATGAGGGCTACACTTAATCTGATATTAAGATATCTTGAAGAAAGCGGCAAGGTGGCTTTACTGAAAGGGGGGACTATCTGGATTTACAAAGGAGATATTAGTGAGAGACTTAGAACTAGATTGACAAAAGGAATACATATAAATGAGGAGGTTGAAAAGATAAAACCTAAAATTTTAAAGGTTCTTAAAAGGAATGATGTAGTTAAAGCTGGGATATTTGGTTCTTATGCACGAGGTAAGGTTAAAAAAGGAAGCGATATTGACATTTTGATAAAGTTTAGAGGGAGGAAAAGTTTATTTGATTTAGTGAGGGTTGAGAGAGAACTTAAGAAAATATTAAATAAGGATGTTGATTTATTAACTTATAATTCAATTAGTCCTTTGTTAAAAGAGAAGATATTGAAGGAGGAGGTAAGGATAATATGAATAAAGATCCAATAATATTTATTAAGCATATAATGGAAAGTATAGAGCATATTGAATCTTATTCAGAAGGAATATCTAAAAATAATTTTCTTGAAGATGAGAAATTACAAGATGCAGTAATTAGAAGATTAGAGATCATCGGTGAAGCGGTAAAAATTCTACCTAAGGAATTTACAGATAAGTATGGATCTATTCCTTGGCAGGATATTGCAGGCACAAGAGATAAATTGATTCATCATTACTTTGGTATCGATTTAGAGTTGACTTTTGATATTATTAAAAAAGAGATTCCAAAGCTGAAGAAAGAGATAAGTAAGATATTGGATAATGTCCAAAATTAGACACTTTTGTCTAATATGTCTCTTTCTAGTCAATAACTTTATAAATGATATGTAGTTTAAGCTTCTTATTATGACAAAACTATGGCAAACTAAAAAATTGAATAAGAAGATAGAGCTATTTACAGTTGGGAATGATTATTTGTTAGATAAGAAACTATTGAAGTACGACTGTAAGGCTTCTATTGCACACTCTAAAATGTTAAAAAAAATAAAAATCCTAACAGAAGAAGAACAAAAAAAGCTGGAAAAAGAGCTTAACAATATAATTGAATTAGCTCAAAAAGGAAAGTTTGAGATTAAATTACAGGATGAGGATTGTCATACTGCTATTGAGAATTACCTGATAAAGAAATTAAAGGATTTAGGAAAGAAAATCCATACTTGTCGCTCAAGAAATGATCAGGTTGTTGCTGCAATGAAGCTTTATGAAAAGGATGAGGTTGGAAAAGTGAAGAAATTAGTTAATGGCTTAGTTAATTCTTTAAAAAAATTAGTTAAAAAGAATATAGCTATGCCTGGCTATACACATATGCAGAAAGCAATGCCTTCTTCTTTGAAATTATGGGCAGGCTCTTTTATTGAAAGCTTAGAGGATGATCTGATATTATTAAATAATGCTTCACAAATTATTGATAAGAATCCATTAGGAACAGGAGCTGGTTATGGATTGCCAATAAAGGTTGACAAAGAAATTACAAAACAAGAATTAAATTTTAAAGAAAACTACAAAAATTCATTATATGTTCAAAATTCTCGCGGCAAACATGAAGCAATTATATTGAATGCTTTAGTGAATGTAATGTCTACCCTAAACAAACTAGTTTCAGATCTTATCTTATTTTCAATGCAGGAATTTAATTTTTTTGCTCTACCAGAAGAATTCACAACAGGCTCTTCTATAATGCCTCAAAAAAAGAATCCAGATGTCTTAGAGCTGGTAAGGGCAAAATATTCAATTGTTTTAGGTTATGAATTCCAACTAAAGAATTTAATTAGTAATCTACCCTCTGGCTATAATAGGGATTTACAGCTAACAAAAGAGCCTTTAATGAAAGGAATTGAAACAACAAAGGATTGTTTGGAAATAATGACTTTAGTAGTTAGTAAATTAAAGGTAAATAAGGAAAATTGTAAGAAAGCGATGACTAAGGAATTGTATGCTACTGAAAAGGTTTATGAGCTGGTTAAGAAAGGAAAATCATTTAGGGAGGCTTATAAAGAGGTTAAGAAAAAGGTTTAATTCCCATATTATATTTATTCTAATTTCTTGTAATATTACTACCCCAGCATAGAAATATATTTAAAGAGCCCTTAATTTTCAACATTCAACATATTAGTTTTAGGGGGTGATGAATATGGCAAAACTTAAAGGAAGAGGTGCTATCGCACAAAGTGGTGGGCCGACAAGAGTCATTAATCATTCTCTTGTGGGTGCTATTTTAGAAGCCTATAATCATGAGGATACAATTACTGAATTGTGGGGCTCTTTACAGGGACCAGAGGGCTTTATTAATCAAGAATTTATTGATTTATACAAGCAAGACAGGGTGAATCTTCTGAGGGTTGCAAGAACTCCAGGTGCTGCCCTCTCTTCTTCAAGAAAGAAGATAGGTAATGGAGAAAAGCAGATACCTCCTGAACAATTTGCAGAAGTGCTAATGAAAAAACAGATAAGATTCTTCTTTTATATCGGAGGGGGTGATTCTGCTGATAATGCATTGACTGTAAAAAAAATTTGCCAAGATAACAAGTATGATATTAAGGTTTTCCATATACCAAAAACAATTGATAATGATTTATTGGAAAATGATCATACTCCAGGTTACGGGAGTGCTGCAAGGTTTGTTACCAGTGCTTTTATTGGGGATGACAGAGATAATTTTTCACTAAGGGGGGTTAAGATTAATGTTATAATGGGAAGAAATGCAGGATGGCTTACTGCTGCGTCATATTTAGCTAGAAAACAGGAAGGATATGCCCCACATCTGATTTATGTTCCTGAAAGGAGTCTTACTTTGGATAAATTTTTAAGTGATGTAGAGTCTGCTTACAAAAAATTTGGCAGAGCTGTTGTTGCGGTTTCAGAAGGGATAAGGGATGCGGATGGTGTTCTATGGGCAAAAAAGATTGCTGAAGTTGAAGAAACAGACTCACATAATAACATACAGTTAAGTGGAACAGGAACTCTTGGGGATTTTTTGGCAAATAATGTTAGAGCGATTCTCAAAATAAGCAGAGTAAGGGCAGATACCCTTGGATATCTGCAAAGAAGCTACGCAGGTGATTATTCTGATCAGGATGCTAAAGAAGCAGGAGATGCTGGTAGAGAAGCTGTAAAATTAGCAGTAAGTGATATGCAATCAGGTAGTGTTACAATAAGAAGAAAAGAAGATGTGATTGGATATGATTACGAACTGGGTGTTGTGCCTCTTGAGAATGTTGCTAGGGAAATAAGGCCTTTAGAAGCAAAATATATTTCAGAGGAAGGCAATGATATTAAACCCGAATTTGATGATTATGCTAGACCACTATTAGGAAAAGGTATGCCTGAGATAGCTATATTAGATATGATAATGGTAAAATAACTTTATTTTATCTCTTCCACATTTATTACTTTAATATCTTCCTCAATCCTGGGACAAGCTGTGTTGACCCATGCTTCTATGAAGGGAAAGTTTTCTAACTGTTTATAGTCAATAGTATCTGCAATAAATGTATAGAACTTCTTATTTTTATATTTGTTTTCTAATGATTCTAATTCTTTAAGAGCATAATATTGTCCTGGTTTTGTTGAGACTAAAATTCCAACGTTTTCTGCATGTAAAAACTTAACTAAAGCTGCTTTTTTTCTTTTTTCATAATTTTCAATATCCTGTTTTTTAATTTTAGAAAAATGATTGTTTAACGGATTAAAAATAAAAACTGGTTTTTTTGTTTTAACAGCTATGCCCAAGGGATGAAACATACCATCTCCGATATAAAGAAAAGCATCAACTTTATTTTTTATTTTTTCTGCGTTTTTGACATTGCAGCCAAGGATTTGGCCGCCGATTATTATTTTTTTCATTTTTAATGATTTTTTTATTATTGGTAAGCTATCAATAAATTGTATAGAGCTCACTAAGCCAAGTTTAGAAGGTAGTTTTCCCGCTATATCTTTATTTAGCTTTATTGGTTTAGTGTATTTTGCTTCAATGAATAAGGTTTCCATATTAAGAGTAAGAATAGTAATGGATTTTTAAGTCTTTTCTTTTAAAAATAAACCAAATAATTTATAAATAACAAGATTAAAAAAGAAGTTATGGGAGAGCTAAAGAAGGTATTAAACTTTCCAATTCTATTATTAATAATCATAAACTCTATAATGGGTACTGGAATTTATTTTCTTCCGGCTATTGGTGCAAAATATTCAGGACCTATGTCGATTATCTCATGGGGGATAATGGCTGTGATAGCTATTTACATCTCTATGTGTTTTGCTGAGTTAGTTTCTATGTTTCCAAAAGCAGGAGGTGTTTATGAATACTCAAAACAAGCCTATGGAAGATTCACCTCATTTTTAATAGGATGGATTACATTAATAGCAGGAAATATAACAATAGCCATGCTTGTTGTAGGAGCAATACAATATTTACTGCCATATAACATTCCAGTGCAAAAAGCAATACTCTCTTTATTGCTTATTTTAGCATTTAATTATATTGCATATAAAGGAATGAAAATATCATCCTTCATGCTTGTTACATTTTCAATAATAACATTAACAGCAGCATTTTCATTAATAATCCCCGGATTATTTAAATTACAGCCGGTAAACTTTACACCATTTTTTGTATTTCCTGTTTCTGCTGTTTTTATTACCATTTATTTTATTCAGGAAACCTTTTTTGGATGGGAATCTGCAACATTTTTAGCAGAAGAAACCAAAAACCCGGAAAAAGTAATGCCTAAAGCTTTGATTATCGGAACAATTTGCATTGCAATAATATCTTTATTGTTTGTTGTAACTTCTATCGGCAATATCCCCTGGCAGATATTTTCAAAATCAATCGCTCCTCTATCAGATTTAGGTGCTTTACACTTTGGTAATATTGGCAGAAGTATATTTACATTATGGGTCTATCTGGCAATTATAGGGGCTGTTGCATGCTGGGTTGTTTCTGCGCCAAGGCTACTTTTGGCAATGGCAAGAGACAGGTTATTCCTGACACAGTTTTCTGCTATACATCCAAAATATCATACACCGCACAAAGCAATTTTATTCCAGACAGTTGTTACATCTTTATTAGTAATAATAGGTCTGGGTGCTTACAGAACCTTATTGCTAATGTTATTGCCATTTGTTTTAATAATGTATATAGCTGTTTTGTTTGCTTTGGTAACTCTAAGGTTTAAACAGCCTAAAGTAAAAAGGCCTTATAAGGTTCCCTTTGGTACTATAGGTCCGATAATTATTGTTTTTATTTTGGTTGCTTTATTATTTGCCTGGGTTGTTATGGAGGCAGAAGCTATAAGATTAATTATATTAGTCCTATCTCTTATTGCATTAGGAATTCCAATTTATTTCTTATTAGAGCTTTACTACAACTCAAAAGCAATAAGAAAAACAAATAATTTATTAGCTTATTTAGTGCTATGGACAGAAAGATTGGCTTTGCCATTAAGTGTAAGGAAAGAGATAATCGAATTATTGGGAAATATTAAAGGAAAAACAATTTTAGAGTTTGGATGCTCCGTAGGTACATTAACAATGCATTTAGCAGAAGAGGTAGGTAAAAATGGGAGGGTTTATGCAACAGACATTTCAGAAAAGGATATTAAAATTGCAAAAGAAAGGTTAAAAAAGAAAGGACATAAACATGTTACTGTTATTCATGATCTGCAGCACCATGATAGAGTACACCCTGATGTTCCTACGATTCATACAGCTGTTTCTGTAGGAATGATAGGGTATGTAAGAGATGTTAAGAATGTATTAAGGCATATGAACAAGAGATTAAAGACAGGAGCTAAAATATGCTTTGTTGATTATGATAAATTTTTTGATATTATACCTAATAAAGAATGGCTGTGTGATGATAAAAAGATAAAGAAGATATTTGAAGAATCTGGGTTTAAGGTAGATGTAAGGAGAAAGCAGGGATTTGCCTGGAAGTATATATTTATTTCTGGGGAGAAGGTTAAGGGTGTTAGGTAAATTCGTTCTAAAAAATCAAAAGATTTAAATACTACTTAGTAATACTAAGTTATACTATGGAATCAATATCTATGAAACTGGAAGATGCATTTCTTCATGATATAGAAAAGACTATGAAAAGGCATAGATATACAACTAAAACAGAGTTCATTAGAGAAGCGATAAGAGACAAGATGAGAGATTTAGAAAAAGAAGAAGCATTGCTTAGGGTAAGAAAATTATATGGAGCATCAAAAAGAAAAACAACTGATGAGGAGTTGCATAAAGCAGGGGAGAAAGCTTTTGAAGAGTTAGATAAAGAACTCAAATGAAATTACCTGCTAGCATCAGCCTGTCTTTCTAACTCTAACTTTTTAGCAATTGCATTAGAAGCTCTGTCCAGAGTATAGGCATTAATTATCTCTTCCGCTAAACACTCTATAATTCCTTTTTTAGAATTAAAGGATTTATGATAAGCGCCTTGTGTCATTAACCTCAACACAATATCAACTCTTCTTTGAGGAGCGCATTCAACAGCTTTAGGATACCTAGCGCCGCCATATTCTATAGTTATTATTTCTTCTCTTGGTGTAGCATTTTCTAAAGCTTTTACAAAAACCTTGATTGGGTTTTCTTTTGTTTGCTTCTCTATAATCCTAAATGCTTTTTCAATAATATCATAGGCTATATGGGCTTTTCCGGTTATTTTAGAAGAGGTTTTGAAATGTTTTTTTGACCTATGGCCCGGTATCATAACCTTATTTATTAATCTCTCAACAATAAATATTTTGGATTTGTGGAATCTATTTCCATGATACCTTGCACCTGTTTTAGGAACTATTTTTGGATTTAAGGTAATATATCTCTGTAAGCCAGGATCTTCTACTTTAATGCCTTCTGTGCCCCATCTGTTAAAAGCTTTAATTTCCATTTTATTTTCTAGCTTTTTCTATTATGCCTTTTCTTAGTGCGTCAAGACTCTGATCATTAACTTTTATGACATGCCACCTTACTCCTGGAATGTCTCCTTTTGATTTGCCTTTTGAACCCCCAATACATTCAATCATTACTTCATCGTGCTCATCTATAAGTTTGGTTGCGCCATCTCCCGGGCAGAAAGCAGTTAGTTGTCTCCCGTTTTTGATTAATTGAACTCTAACGCATTTTCTCATAGCAGAATTAGGCTGTTTAGCTTCGAATTGTACCTTTTCCAAAACAATACCTTTGGCCTGGGAAGCGCCCCTTAAAGGATCTGATTTTTCCTTTAATCTTCTCATTCTTCTGGTATACTTCTGGCCTTTCCATCTAGCTTTAGCTCTCTTTTTCTTCAATCTGCTCCCTGCATTTAAGCCTCTGCTTTTGTTTGCCATTTTGTATAGTTTAGGATTAATATTTTGTTTAAAAACTTTATGTTTTTTTTAGTTTAGTCATATAACTTTTATATCCTCCACCTCAAAATACCTTCTAACAACATCCTTCAAATTATCAAGATTCTTCCTTTCTCTCCCTATCAACAACCCCTTTGTTTTAGTATCATGACCAACTATTGTAACAACACCACTTTCCTCATTAATATCTTTAACTTCCAATGGCATGACAAAGTTTCTTATAAATTGCTTAACATCAGGATTAAACTCTGCAATCTTTATCTTCTTTTTCAATAACCCTTCTAGTCTTTTAACATTACTTTCCCCTTTGCCAATTGCCTTTCCAATCTCATTTTCCTCAACAACAAATATAAGCTGGTCATTGTCTTCTGTGTTGTCAATACAATCTTTTAGTTTGGCTCTGGTTAGGCTTTCATTCAGCTGCATAAATTTCATCAGGTTAATGTCGTATTTTATC
>Ga0114923_10000967_pt1 | contig 20363 bp, 21 predicted proteins | sample SumtaG_FD_89578 | JGI IMG/M metagenome (GOLD analysis project Ga0114923, IMG submission 89578) | Deep subsurface microbial communities from Indian Ocean to uncover new lineages of life (NeLLi) - Sumatra_00157 metaG | ecosystem: Environmental > Aquatic > Marine > Oceanic > Sediment | place: near...
AGGAGCGCCTGCATATCTAGCATGAAAGAACCTTGCGCAAGCATTACGTTTCTGACCCACGAAGACATGGAAGCCGGGGATCACTTCTATCGAGAAGTCCTCGGCTTTCCTTTGATCGAGGATCAGGGTTGGGCCAAGGTCTATCGCATTCATGGCGCGGCCAACGTCGGCATCGTCGAAACTCGCCGCGGTCCGGCTGAGAAACCGGTGGGGTCTGGCACGTTGCTCTCCATCGTCGTCGAAGACGTCGATGCCTGGTACGTGCGGTTGAGGGACGAGCCGTCCATCGAGATCCTCGGCCCGCCCACCATGGTGCTCGACATTCCCGTATACAGCTTCTTTCTCAAGGACCCGGCCGGATATCGCGTCGAGATTCAGGCATTTACGGATGCTGCAGCTGCAGAGAGATTCAGATGTTGATTTGCAGGACTTGCCCGTGAGAGGCTTCGTAAGGCATTTGCATTATCGCTAGCTTCGGTGACATACCTCAGAAGTGCGTACGGCCCCCTTAACCGAGTGTTTCAACACTGCTGGCTGCGGCAATAAGGCTCAAGAAGTGGAGAGATACAGTATGTGTCCCTTTGTCTCCTCCTTGATTTAGACATTGTCTAGAATTATACTTTGTCCGAAATGCGAGAGACGGAACGTTCGGACAAATTGCGAGAATTGGGACTTACTCCCACGATTCAGCGGTTAGCGGTCCTCCAGTCTCTGGAGAACACGCGGCAGCATCCCACTGCCGATCAAGTACTCATTGCAGTTCGAAAGAAGTTTCCGGCGGTGTCCAGGGGCACCGTGTACAACACGCTGGAAGCTCTGACCAAGGTTGGCGTCATTCAGCGAATCACGGTCGATCCGGCAGTCGCCAGATACGACGCCGACATCGGACCGCACGCCCATTTCCGCTGCCGCATCTGCAACACCGTGTACGACATCGTGATGGACAAGGACGTCGATCTGGACGAGTACATCGAAGGTCATCACGTGGAATCCGTCCGCACCTACGCTTATGGCGTTTGTGAGAAGTGTCTGCGCAAGGAGGCGAAACACTGTGCCTGAATTACCGGAAGTTGAAGTGTTCGTCCGCCGATTGCAGCCCATTGTTGGGGCGACCATCTCTTGCGTCGACGTGCTCGACGATCGCCTGAATCTAGACGCATCCAAGTTGGCTGGGACAGCAGTTTCCTCGGTCGAACGCCGAGGAAAGCACATCGTCATTCATCTAGGTAATCGTGGCGATCTGGTCATTCACCTTCGCATGTCGGGCCGGCTACGCCTGCAGCGAGGCGAGAACGAGGTCAAATACACCCGGCTCGTCCTGCATCTAGATTCGGGAGACACCGTCTATTTCGTGAATCCACGCCGCTTGGGAACCGCCATCCATTGTCCTACTGGTTTCGAAACCGACCTTGGATTCGAGCCATTGAGCCCTTCGTTCACGGCCAAGGTTCTGGGTGAAATCGCGGGCAAATCACGATCGCCCATCAAGCTATTTCTGCTGGATCAACGGAAGATTGCCGGTGTGGGCAACATCTATGCATCCGAAGTTCTCTGGCGTTCGAAAATCTCGCCCGATAGAGAATCAGCTTCCCTCACGAGCGATGAAATTGGCCGCTTGCATGGAGACATCGTGACGGTGTTGAATGATGCGATCGCGGGACAGGGAACAACCATAGGGAACAGTGTATCGGATTATCACCCGTCTGTCGGAGAACAAGGGGAATTTCAGAATCATCTGTCCGTATACGGCCGCGAGGCCAAGCCGTGTGAACGTTGCGGAACCGCCATCGCCCGTCTGAAGCAGGGCGGCCGCTCAACCTACTACTGTCGGAAATGTCAGACCTAAAGGACCAAAAAGATCCAAAGGAGGCTCTACACACCATGAACTTAAAGGGAACGCAAACCGAGACGAATCTGCTGAAGGCATTCGCCGGGGAATCGCAAGCCCGTAACCGCTACACCTACTTCGCATCCAAGGCGAAGAAGGAAGGTTACATTCAGATCCAATCCATCTTCGAGGAGACGGCCAATCAGGAGAAGGAGCACGCCAAGCGATTTTTCAAATTCCTGCAGGGCGGCGAATTGGAAATTACAGCCGCCTTTCCGGCCGGCGTCATCGGCTCAACCCTTGAGAACCTGAAAGCTGCTGCCGGTGGAGAGAACCACGAGTGGACGACCCTGTATCCCGGTTTCGCTCAAGTGGCACGTGATGAGGGGTTTACGGAAGTCGCCGCCGTGTTCCAATCTATCTGCGTAGCCGAGAAGCAGCACGAGAAACGATACCTCGACTTGGCTAAGAACATCGAGAATGACCTTGTGTTCAAGCGTCCAGAGAAAGCCGTGTGGCGCTGCCTCAATTGCGGTTATCTGCACGAAGGAGCGTCGGCTCCTGACTTGTGCCCGGCTTGCGCCCACGAACAGTCTTATTTCGAGCTGCTGGGAGAGAACTGGTAGGTGGCCAACTCGTTCGCTATGCGAACGAGTTGGTTGGAGAGCTAGAGAAAGAAGGCAGCTGGTTTGGATTGCCTCGTAGAAATGGAGTTAAGTAAGAAGGAACCTCTCAACGGAGGTGAACGATGATTGGTAGACGAATACAAGACGTAATGAACGAACAGATCAAACACGAGACGTTTTCCGCCTATCTCTATTTCTCCATGGCCGCCTACTTCCATTTCAAGAGCCTGGACGGAATGGCGCAGTGGATGAAGGCGCAAGCGCAGGAAGAATTCGGCCATGCACTTCGGTTCTTCAACCACATCAACGACCGCGGCGGGCGCATTGAACTTCAGGCGTTGGACAAGCCTCAGACGGAATGGGAGTCCCCCGTCGATGCGTTCAAGGCGGCCTTGGAGCATGAGGTGTTCATCACTGGCAAGATCAACGATCTGGCCAAGTTGGCTGACGAAGAGAACGATCGTGCCGCCGGTATCATGTTGCAGTGGTTCGTGACCGAGCAGGTTGAAGAGGAGGACTCGGTGTCCACGGTCATCGACATGCTCGAACTCGTCGGTGATTCCGGCCATGGTATCCTGATGGCGGATCGTGAACTGGGCCAACGCATCGCCGGTCCGATTCTTCCGCCAGAAGAAGCGGCCTAAAGAGGAACCTTATGGCATTCAAAACCGTGACCGAACCCGGACCGATCAACGTAGCCCTGTTTCAAGTCACCCACGGCCTGTACATCTTGACCACCAAAGCAGGGGACAGGATCAACGGGCAATGCCTCGATGCATTGATGCAGGTCACCAACGCTCCGCCGCGAATCGTGGTGGGCGTGGACAACAAGTCGTTAACCCATGACATGATTTGCGAGTCCGGCCGCTTTTGTGTCAGCGTGCTGGATCGAGGCAATGCCTCGTGTAGGGACATCGTACGGCGATTCGGATTCCAATCCGGGCGCGATGTAGATAAGTTCGCGGATTTCGATCACGCGTTGAACGAACACGGAATCCCCTATCTGCCGGATGCGGTGGCGATCTACGACTGCACGGTGATCCAGGAGAAGACGACGGATTTGGGAACGCATTCGCTGTTCGTGGCGTCGGTGGATCGCGCCGGCACCCGCGAGGATGGCGAGCCGTTGACGTACAACGAATATCGAAAGACCCTGCGCAAGGAAAGGAGTTAGCGAATGGACAAGTGGGTATGCACGGTGTGTGGATACGTCTACGATCCGGCGGCCGGTGATACGGCCAATAACGTCGCAGCAGGAACCTCGTTTGAGGATCTGCCCGAAGATTGGGTTTGCCCCGAATGCGGCGTGGGTAAGGAGTTCTTTGAGAAGGCTTGAACCCTTCGGGTTCATTGTGAGAACGGCAACGCTTCGCGTTGCTTGGAGAAAGAGCCACTCGGGGTGTCTCTTTCTCCGGCAGTGACCGCTAGATGGCGTATGGATCCATAGAGGAGCTGCAGAGGAGGAGACGTGAAAGCTAGAGAGATCAGGCCGGGTATTGAGTGGATGGGGGCGATTGATTGGGATCGCAGGTTGTTCGACGAATTGATCCCGCTGCCCGACGGTACCAGCTATAATGCCTATCTCGTGCGCGGGAGCGAGAAGACGGCACTCATCGACACCGCCGATCCGGCTAAGTCTGACGCCATTTTGGCCCAACTTGCCGACGTAGACCGGGTCGATTACCTCATCATTCAGCATGTGGAACAGGATCATTCCGGATCCGTGCCGTTGATCCTGGAAAAGTATCCGGACGTGCAAATCATCTCCAGCCCCAAGGCCAAACCTATGCTCGCCGACCATCTTGGCATTCCGGAGGGTCGCGTTCAGGCGGTTGAAGACGGCGAGACGCTATCGCTGGGCAATTGGACGTTCGAGTTCATTCACGCACCGTGGGTACATTGGCCGGAAACCATGCTCACGTACCTGCGTGACGAGAAAGTATTGTTTACGTGCGACCTGTTCGGTTCGCATCTCGCTACTGACGATTTGTTCTCGGAAGATGGTTCCCGTGTATACGAGGCGGCCAAGCGCTATTACGCCGAGATCATGATGCCGTTCGCCACCCTGATCAAAGGCCATCTCGAGAAGCTTGAACCCCTGGACATCGAGATGATCGCGCCCAGTCACGGTCCCGTTCACAACAAGCCGGCCTGGATTCTCGACGCCTACCATCATTGGACGCACGATGAGCCCAAGAATCTGGTGCTGATTCCGTACACGTCCATGCACGGGTCTACGGCCTTGATGGTGGAACACATGATCGAAGCGTTGAACGAGCGAGGCGTGCACGCGCACTCGTTCAACATGTCCAAAACCGATTTGGGTGAATACGCCATTCACTTGGTGGACGCGGCCACCGTTGTGTTCGCAACCCCCACCGTGCTGGTGGGACCGCATCCGAGCATCGTTTTCACCGCTTATCTCACCGCCGCGTTGCGCCCAAAAGTGCAAAACGCGGCCGTTATCGGTTCGTACGGGTGGGCGGGCAAGGCAGCCGAAAAGACGAAAGACCTGTGTGGGAGCCTGAAGGTAGAATGGATGGAGCCCGTGTTCACCAAGGGTTTGCCCACGCAGGAAACCTACGCTGCTTTAGACAAATTGGCCGACAAGATCGCGGCCCGTCATAAGGGACTCGAATCAGGAGAATGACATGAATGATCTAAGCATCTTCATCGTCGGGGCGGCTGGAGAGGGCATCCAGACCATCGGTGATGTGGTTGCTCGCACCTTGCTGCAAGGCGGGATCAGCGTGTTTACGTCCAAGGAATATGAATCCCGCATCCGCGGCGGTAACAATTCGTATCGCATCCGCGCCTCCGGGCCTAATGCGCCTCGGCATGATGCCGATGTTATTCTTGCATTGAATTCAGTAGCTGTGGCACACTATGAAAACACGGCGAGTTCGAACTGCTTGGTGTTGGGCGAATTGTCTCCGGGTGGTGAAGGGATCGCAATTCCCTTCCAGGCACTTGCCAAAGAGCAGTTCGGCTCGCCGCTTTATGCTAACTCCATTGCTGCAGGAGCTCTGGGTGCCGTCGTAGGCTTGTCTCAAGACAATCTCGGAGATGTCATTCGTGAACGGTTTGCCAAGCTCAGTGATGCCGTGCTGCAGAGAAACATCGGCGCCATTCGGATGGGATACGAGAAGGCATCCGAGAATCTCGATGCTTCCCAAGCGATTTCCCTTGAAACGTCTGATCGAGCCTACACGTTCGCCTCTGTGCACGAAATCATTCCGTTGGCCGCTACCGCCGCCGGGTGCCGGTTCATGGCCGCCTATCCTATGTCGCCCTCCACGGGCATCATGACGGCGTTCGCCAAGGATCCGGAGCTGGGCGTGTTTGTGGAACAGGCCGAAGACGAGATTGCCGCCATCAACATGTCGTTGGGCGCCAGCGCTGCCGGTGCACGTGCCATGACGGCAACGTCAGGCGGCGGTTTCGCCCTGATGACGGAAGCCGTCAGCCTGGCAGGAATGACGGAGACGCCCTTGGTCATCGTGCTGGCGCAGCGGCCGGGACCCGCTACCGGCCTGCCCACGCGTACGGCCCAGGAAGACCTAACGTTTGCCATTCGCGGCGGACATGGAGAATTCCCGCGCGCCGTCCTGGCGCCGTCGAATCCACAAGATGCCTTTCATGTCACCCTTCGCGCGTTCGCATTGGCCGATCGGTATCAAATGCCCGTTATCGTGTTGACCGACCAGTTCCTGGCCGACGCGCATTTCTCGGTGCCTGATTTCGAGATTCCTGAATACGCCGTGCCTGCAGGGCTTGCCGATCCAGCCGACTTCAAGACCTATCACCGTTATGCGATCACTGAGGATGGCGTGTCGCCCAGATTGACATTCGGGCAGTCCGAGCACCTGGTGGTGATCGATTCCGACGAGCACACCGAGGAAGGTCACATCACCGAGGATTTGGAGACCCTGCGCCCGGCCATGGTGGAGAAGCTGTTGGAGAAGGCGCGGCGACTGAAGCGGGAGATGACCATGCCCGACGCTTATCGTACCGAAGGTGCGGAAATCGTTCTCATCAGCTGGGGTTCCACACGTGGCGCTGTCCGGGAGGCCGTAGATCTGTTGCGTAATCGGGACCGAAAGGTCGGTTCGCTCCATTTCACTGACGTATGGCCTCTACCGCAATTGACGTTGCCTGATCACGTGGTCTATTGGACGGTCGAGGGCAACGCTACCGGACAATTTGCTCAACTGCTGCAGGCGGAGTGGGGAACTCCCATCATCGGGAAGATCGAACGCTACGACGGTATGCCCATCGACGCAGCATCGATCGTCGCGGAATTAACGGGCGATGAATCGGAGGCCTCGGCATGATTCCCATGGAACGCTACCGCAGCACGGCAGAGAATCAATGGTGTCCCGGCTGCCCCAATTTCGGCATCCAAACTGCTTTGAAACGGGCCTTGGGGGAACTCGATCTGGAACCGCATCAGATTTGCCTTGTTTCGGGTATCGGCCAAGCCGCCAAGACACCGCATTACATCGCCGCCAACGTGTTCAACGGTCTACATGGCAGATCGATTCCGGCCGCCATCGGCATTCATATGGCCAATCCGGAGTTGAAGACGATCGTGACCTCGGGCGACGGTTGTATCTATGGCGAGGGTGGCAACCACCTGTTGCACGCGTTCCGGCGCAATCCCGATATCACCGTCATCGTTCACGACAACCAAATCTATGCTCTCACCAAGGGGCAGGGATCACCGACTACGCGGCGCGGGGAGAAGACGAGGTTCCAATTCGACGGCGTGAAAACGGATCCGGCGCAGATGCTGGCCACAGCCATTGTTCATAACTGCACGTTCGTGGCGCGGGGATTCACAGGAGACATCGATGGGTTGGCGAAGATCTTGAAACGAGCCGTCGCTCATCGCGGCCTTTCGCTGGTGGACGTCATTCAGCCATGCATCACCTGGGGCAATCATCCAGTGGAGTGGTATAGTGAACGAGCCGTTCCCATTCCCGAGGATCACGATCCCGCGGACCGCGATCGTGCTATCTCCTTGGCATTGGAAGTCCCTGACCGATTCCCCATCGGTGTTCTGTACGAGCAGGAGCCACGGGAGACGTTTGGGGAGACATATCGGCAGATATACGGCGCGCAGGCTCTATTCATGATACCGCCCATTGAACGAAGCACGATTGCAGGGAAATTGGAGAAGCTCTGCATTGGAGCCAAGATATAGAAGGGTAGTATTTGGAATTGTCGATATCTGAATTCGTAATCGAAACCTAAGCAAACTCGAAGGAGGCAGTATGAAGCTTGGAGAACTTATCAAAGGCGCTGGCCAGGAAGGCAAAGAGAAGCACGTACCGGTGATCGAACTCGTCGATTGTGATGAATGCGGGAAGAACGCAGTCAAGATTACAGTGGGCAAAGAAACGCCGCATCCAAACACCATCGAGCATCACATTAAGTGGGTGGCCCTGTTCGGCGTGAAGAACGGCGTAGCCGTACATATCGCCACGTTCGATCTCGGCCCGACGTTCGGCGTACCCACGATAGTGGCTCACGTAAACAAAGAAGAGCTCAGCGAGCTGATCGCGGTTGAGTACTGCAATATTCATGGGTTATGGGAAGAATCTCTGAAGCTCTAGTTCCAGAGATTCTTCAAAACTGGTGAAGTAGCTTTGTAAGACACACGATTGGAGGTAGAGATGGCAGAGCAAGGGAAGATCTACGTTTGTGATCTGTGCGGACAGGAGATTGAGGTCAAGGTATCAGGCGCGGGAACGTTGGTGTGTTGCGACGTGCCTATGCATGCGAAGGCGAACTCATCCTGAAGGATGAGTTCGTCAGAGAATGAATGGGATCATTCATTCTCTGGTTTGGTGACGCATAGGAACTAGACTCCTGGAAGAGATAGCTGTGGTGGTAACTGTCAACTCATCCGTAAGGATGACTTCGGCAGAGAATGCGAACTCGCCTTGCTGGCGAGTTCGTCAGAGAACGAATGGATCATTCATTCTCTGGTGGGTGACGAAAAGGGCGCTGGCTCTCCTCATATTCGGGAGCATGACTTCTCGGACTTGGAAATTCATCCGACAGATGAATGGAGTCATTCGTTCTTCAGTGGGTGAGGTGGCACAGGACGGAGGTATTGCAGTCGTCGCGAAGAAGGGTTAAGGCACTCAATCCAGGCTTAACCTCTGCGTCCTCTGCGTCCTCTGCGGTAGAGTGGTTGATTCTTGAAGTAGGAGTATCATGTCCGAACACTTATTGTCGGCCATTGAATCCCGGCGTGCGCGCCGTGCTATCACGGATCAGCCCATCAATCGCGAAACGCTCAATCTCCTGTTCCGCGCGGCACATCTAGCGCCATCCTGTGCCAATAATCAGCCCTGGCGTTTCGTGATTGTGGATGACCAAGCCGTGCTCTCTCGAGTCAAAGATCATCTTACCGGCGGCAACTACTGGGCCAAGATCAGCCCTGCCATCGTCGCAGTGGCATCTCGTGTCGATCTAGATTGCCAGATCCCGGACGGGCGGGAATATCATCTGTTCAGCTGCGGTATGGCGGTCATGAACTTGATGTTGCAAGCTACCGAATTGGGTCTGATCACCCATCCGATCGCCGGGTTCAAATCAAAGCCCATCAAGGAGATTCTTGAGATCCCGGTCGACTTCACCTTGATCGCGCTCATTATTCTGGGTCATCCTACCCAAGATCACGGCGCGCTTTCCGGGAAACATCGTGCCGAGGAGACGGCTCCACGAGATCGTCGCCCGCTTTCCGATGTCCTTTCCTGGAACCGGTTTGATTTCGTCGTTCCGGAAAGCGACTCGCCAAGTTCCTAGAACAACCCGTGCAGCATGCCTCCTTCGATGGGGAAGCTGCCGCCGGTGATGCCCCCAGCGAGATCCGAGGACAGAAAGGCAACGAGATCCGCCAATTCTTTCGGCCGAATTCTTCAGCCGATGGGAATACGTGCTTCCCATTCTGCTTGTACCTCTTCAGGCATTCGGTCTGTCGCGTGTGCTTGTTCCTCGAAGACCGATCGCAGCCTTCTTGTGTCAAAGGCCCCTGGGCAAACGCAGTTGACGGTGATTCCATCCTTCGCCACTTCGTGGGAGAGCGTCTTGGCCATGGCAATCACACCGGTGCGAAAGACGTTGGACAATATTAGGAGTGGAGCTGGTTCCTTCACCGTGAACGATGTGTTGACCACGATTCTTCCCCAACCGCGCTCCCGCATGCCGGGCAATACGCCCCGGCACATGCGAACGACTGATAGCAGCAATCCTTCGAAAGCTTCAACCCATGCGTCGTCATCGTGATCAATGAATAGACCTGGAGGCGGCCCTCCGGTGTTGTGAACGAGGATGTCGACGCCACCGAAGTGATCGATCGCCTTCTCAAGGATCCTCTCGACATTGTCTCCTCGGCTCTGATCCCCTGGAATCGCCAGCGCCTGGATGCCATGCTGTGCCGTAAGTCGTTCGCTGGCAAGGGCGAGGGCCTCGGCGCCTCTGGAAACCATCACCAGGTTTGTCCCTTCGGCAGCCAAGCGTTCGCAGACGGCCAATCCAAGCCCTCGACTTGCTCCCCCTACCAACGCCGTTTTCCCACAAATGCCTAGATCCATGCACACTCCTTTCGAAACATTGTCTCCCTGGCAACCATACAAAACGCCTTTGACGCGTTCACGGCCCCCCTATTCTGAATCCTACCCTGGAATGAAACCCGGATAACCAAACGTTGTTGACGAATCCATTATCTAGTTTGCCATTTCGCTCGATTCCGGAGACGATCAGGGTAAAGCAGCGGACCCGGGAGCCGAAATCGTGATTATCCTTGTCCATCACAGCTCAGACGGCAGTTTCTCGATGCGGCACAGCGAGCGCTCGACTACGGCCATTTTGCTTGACGACTAGGAGGACGTATGGATTTTCTCAGAGACTTGGCTTTCGGTACTCACGTTGGTCCTTTTCCTATGATCGCCTTGGTCGGGTTCGTCACTTACGCCCTCATTTTGACCACGGCGACCCTAGCCTTGGGTAAGCGGTGGAACAAGTTGCTCCGCCGTGTACCTCTCAAAGTTCACCGGCGGATGGGAATCCTTGCTATTTTGTTGGCGACGCTTCATCTGCTGATGGGAGTATCAGCGTACGTGTAGCGGTCCTCGCGTGTGACAACGGGAACAGGATTTACCGATACACGCCCAGAGAACGCAAGGCGTTCTCACAAGGAACACCATTCCCGTGTTGGCCACGCTCCATCTGCTCATGGGATGTCTTTGCACGCTCAACACTCTTTGCACATCAGACCAAGAGAACGCAAAGCGTTCTCTCAAGGAACAGCCCTCTGCGAGTGCTGTTCCCCTAATACTCATCCCTTAATCCGAACTCGGCGTTTTCAATCCATTCGTTGGGACGATCGAAGTACTCGACCAGGGATCCAACGAATAGGAAGTGCACTTTCTCGATGTCAGCGAGTCGGCCGAAAAGAGATTCTATGTCTTCATCTTCGGCTTCACTTCCTTGCTCTCGATAGAACGCTTCCGTCATCTGCTCGATATCCATCGCCCGTCTTAGTACCTCAAGCAGATCTACGTCAGACGAGATTGTCGGCAAGCCTCCCTCGATAACTCCACGAACCCATGTTGCGGCTTTATCAACCACATTGGAGTTTTCCAAGTCCGCAACGTCACTCATTCCCCGAAGGATCTTGGCATGCTCGGATTCTTCGTCCGCTAGTAGTTCCAGTATCTTGCCGGCACTGGGATCGCTTGTCTTCCGGGCGGCTTCACGGTAGTTGGCTTCTGCCGTTGTTTCCAGATGGATCGCTTGATCAATGACGGATGTCATGCTCCTCTCCTTGTTTCGCGGTCCGCTGTTCCAGGCTAGCTCTTTCCACCAGCTGGATCAACCACCCGGGTTCGCTGCGCGAAGATGGAGACATTCGCCTGACGATACGGTCCTCTTTCCTTTGGTCGTCTGTACGACGAGTCTCCCGCTGTCGTCAATGTCCGCGGCGATACCTTCAACCGGCGGATCCTTCCCGATACCGTCGATGCGCACCGGACTTCCCAGTGTCAAACATACGCCACGGTATTCGTCAAGAACGGATTCTTCGGCTGACAACTCGAACAAGGCTCCGGCAATCGTCCGAGCCCATTCGTCCCGATCGAGCGGCGCATCCACATGACGGGCTACACAGGTCGCGGTCTCCAGCGGAGCCGAAGCCAGATTCAGGCCAATGCCCACCAGCGAACGGTCACCATCCGTCTCGACCAACACACCGGCGATCTTGCGGTCCTCCATCATTACATCGTTGGGCCATTTGAGTCCCGCATCGAGACCAACCGATCGAAGAGCTCGTACCACGGCAAGTCCTGCTTTCAATGAAAGCAACGGCGTGTCAGGAAGGATGACGGTGGCATACAACCCTCCGTTTGGAGAGATCCAGGTGCGGCCAAACCGTCCCCGTCCCGCCGTTTGTTCGTTGGCAAGCACAATGTCTCCGCTCTTGGCGCTTCCTTCTGCAATGAGCTTGCGCGCTTCCAACTGTGTTGACGTCGTTCGCTCGATGTGGTGGATGGTCGATTCCATGGTCCCTCGTTTGCTGACACCGGTTTATCCAGCCTCGATTCTAGCCCATTTACTCGAATGAAATCCTTGAATCTTCCTTGAACCCCTCTGGCTCTCTCAGTAGTCTTGAGAACACCCTTGTCGAGACAGCTTGAAGGAGGACACATGAAGCGAACGTTCCTAACCTCGGAATCCGTTACCGAGGGCCATCCGGATAAGATCGCCGACCGGATTTCAGATTCCGTATTGGACTTCATACTTGCAGACGATCCCAATGCTCACGTTGCTTGTGAGACATTCCTGACCACCGGCTTGGTGTTGGTCGGAGGAGAGATCACGACGTCAACGTACGTTGATGTTCCCTCTGTCGTTCGCCGAGTTCTTCGTTCCGTAGGCTATGATAAGCCCGGATTGGGGTTCCACTACGAAGACTGTTCCGTGCTGTCGGCGATCAAAGAGCAATCTACGGATATCGCGTCCGCCGTGGATCATGCCTCCGAAGTACGCCTTGCCCATTCCACCGACCCTTACGATGTCGTCGGAGCCGGGGATCAAGGCATCATATTCGGCTATGCTCGTTCCGACACCGATGTGCTGATGCCTCTTCCCATCATGTTGGCACATAGGCTTGCCCAACGTTTGGCCGAGGCTCGCAAGGACGGAAGCATCTCGTTCCTTCGCCCGGACGGGAAGACCCAAGTCACCATCGAATACGAAAGCGATCGCCCGGTTCGTGCCGATACCGTGTTAATCGCCGCGCAACATGACCCCGACGTCGACAACGAACAAATCGAAGCCCAGATCCTGAAACATGTTGTGCGCCCCGTTCTCGGAAACTGGCTGGATGACGACACCACTATTCTTGTCAATTCGTCCGGTCGTTTCGTCATCGGCGGGCCGGCCTGCGACGCCGGTGTTACCGGACGCAAACTCATCGTCGACACCTACGGGGGGTTCGGATCCCACGGCGGTGGAGCGTTTTCAGGCAAGGATCCAACCAAGGTCGACCGATCCGGATCCTACATGGCCCGCTACGTGGCCAAGCATGTCGTGGCTGCAGGGTTGGCTTCGAAGGTCCAGGTTCAGGTGGCTTATGCCATCGGTCGCGCTGCTCCACTTGCCGTCAATGTCGATTCGCAAGGCACTGGAACACTACCCGACGATCGGCTGAGAGAGGCCGTCCTGAAGACGTTCGATCTCCGGCCTGGTGCCATCATCGATCGATTTGAATTGAAGAGACCGATGTACGAACTGCTCTCGGCCTACGGGCACTTCGGGCGAACGGACATTGACACGCCCTGGGAAACTCTTGATCTCGTCGAGGAGTTGAAACGGGCGGTTGCCTAAAGCTTGATCCGGGTCTCCACCACGCCTTCAAACGATGAGGTTCGTTCCGCAATCCGACCGAGCGTGGAATTCGCGCACAATGCCGATGCCGGCCTGTGCCCGACTGCTAGTTGGATTCGCCACACGAAGGTCCAGTCACCCATCGAATCTCACGTCAACTCTTGCGCCTTCTCCTCGATCTTCGTTCGTACCAGCTGGATGGCATCGTCGATCGGCATGTCGCCGAGGTCTTCCTCGGTCCGCAGTCGCACGGCCACTGTGTTGGCTTCTTGCTCGCGATCCCCGACCACCAGCATGTACGGGATCTTTTGCAGCTGTGCGTCGCGGATCTTTGCGTTCATCCGTTCGGATGTTTCGTTGACGGTAACGCGAATGCCGGACGTTTTCATTCGTTCGGCCACCGTTTTTGCGTAATCGATGTGGCGGTCGGCAATCGGAATAACGCTGACCTGAATCGGCGCCAGCCAGGCAGGGAATGCCCCGCCATAGTGCTCGATCAAGCATCCGATGAACCGCTCCAGGCTCCCCAGCAAAGCACGATGCACCATGAACGGCCGGTGTTCCTTCCCGTCCTCGGCAATGTAGGTCATGTCGAAGCGTTCGGGCAGGTTGAAGTCGAATTGAATGGTCGAGCACTGCCACGACCGGCCAAGCAAGTCTTTGACCTTGATGTCGATCTTGGGACCGTAGAACGCTCCGCCGCCGTCATCCACTTGGTAGGGCAGGCCCCGCTCGTCAAGCGCTGCGCGCAGGGCGTCGGTAGCCTGATCCCATTGTCCGACTTCGCCGACCGCCTTGCCGTCGTATGGACGCGTCGAGAGATAGATATCGAAGTTCTCGAATCCGAACGCCATCAACATATCCATGCTGAACTTGTATACGCGTCGGATTTCCTCGTCAACCTGGTCGGGACGACAGATGATGTGAGCGTCATCGATGGTGAACCCGCGTACGCGCATCAAACCGTGAAGCACACCCGACCGTTCGTATCGGTAAACTGTGCCCATCTCTGCCCAGCGAAGGGGTAGTTCACGGTACGAATGCACCTTGGTTTTGTAAATCAGGATCTGATAGGGGCAGTTCATCGGTTTGATGTAATAGTCGACGCCGTCGATGTCCATGGGCGAGTACATGCCTTCCCGATAGAAGTCGAGATGCCCGGAGATCGACCACAATTGTGCCTTGCCGATGTGGGGCGTAGACACGATTTCATAACCACCCAGATCATGCTGCTGATACCAGAATTCCTCGATCGCTCGCTTCAAGCGCGCACCCTTGGGATGCCAGCACACCAGACCGGCGCCGCCTTCTTCATGGATGCTGAACAGGTCGAGCTCTTTGCCCAGCTTGCGGTGATCGCGTTTAGCGGCTTCTTCCTGACGCCACTCGTAGGCTTCCAGATCCGCCTTCTTCTCCCAGGCGGTTCCGTAGATTCGTTGCAGCATGGGCCGTTTCTCATCGCCGCGCCAATAAGCTCCGGCCACTGACAGGAGTTTCATCGCTTTCGGATTGACGTTGCCTGTTGACTGAAGGTGCGGTCCACGGCACAGGTCGATGAATTCACCTTGTTCGAAAAAGGTTATCGTTTCGTCTTCCAGATCCTTAAGCAATTCGATCTTGTAACGTTCGCTCTGCGATTCCAGCAGCTGCTTTGCGTCTTCCTTGGAAAGCTCCTTGCGAACGATTGGGAGATCCTCCGAAATGATGGTCTTCATCTCGGCATAGATCTTCTCCAAGTCATCATCGGCTAGGGAGTCCTTAAGATCGAAGTCGTAATAGAAACCCTCCGCAATGGCAGGTCCAATGCCCAGTTTTGCATCCGGGAACAGCCTCTTTACAGCTTGGGCCATGACGTGCGACATCGTGTGGCGAATCGTCTCCAAAACACGCGGGTCCTCTTTCGTCAGGACCGTCAACGAGCCGTCCTGCGTGAGAGGCTCCCGCACGTCTTTGAGTTCTCCGTCCACCACCGCGCACACCGCGGCTTGGGCCAAACGGGGGCCGATGCCTTTGACCACCTCGAGAATGGTGGCACCGGCCGCCACCTCCTTGACCGATCCATCCGGTAAAGAGATACGGATCATGTTGCTTCCTCCAATTGAGTCTATGCTACGTGCCCGATCTTACCACGGAATCCAAAAATGCCCTACAGGATGTAGCGCGAGAGATCGGGATCCTCCACGATGTCTTGGAGATGGTCGTTGACATAGGCCTTGTCGATGACAACAGTTTGGCCTCGCATCAGATCGGCTTCGAACGAGATGTCCTCCATCAGGCGCCCCATGACCGTGGTCAGTCGCCGGGCGCCGATATTCTCCGTCGTCTGATTCAGCTCGTAAGCGATGCCGGCAATGGCAGCCACGGCGTCCTCGGAGACCATTAGTTCGACATCTTCCGTGGCCATCAGCGCTTGATACTGGGTGACCAAGGCATCCTTGGGTTCGCATAAAATGCGGCGAAAATCAGCCGCTGTCAGGCTGTTCAGTTCCACACGAATGGGCAATCGACCCTGCAGTTCAGGGATCAGGTCTGACGGCTTGGACATGTTGAAGGCACCGGCAGCAATGAACAGCACGTTTTCCGTACTCACGGCGCCGTAACGCGTACGCACGGCTGTTCCTTCGAGCAAGGGAAGCAAGTCCCGTTGCACGCCCTGGCGAGAGACACCGGGCCCGCCGATTTCTTCTCGTCCACCGGCTGCGATTTTGTCAAGTTCGTCGAGAAAGATGATGCCCATCTCTTCGGCCAGCTGCAGTCCTGTTTGCCGAACTTCTTCCATGTTGATCAAGGAATCCAGCACGTGTTCGAACAGGATGGGGCGCGCTTCGCGGATGCGCATGCGCCGCTTCTTCTTGGAGCTGGGAAGCAATTCCGACAGTACACTGCCCATGTCGATGCCCATTTGGTCGATGCCGTCTTGCGAGAAGATCTCCATTTGAGGATTGACGGATTCTTCAATCAGCACTTCAATGTAGCGCTCTTCCAATTCGTCGGCTTCCAGTTTGTCGCGTAGCTTCTCACGCGTGGACCGAGAACCGTCTTCGCGATCGTTATCAACAGCCGTATGTGCTGTTGGCAACAGGGCATCGAGGACTTCCTCGGTCACCAAGCGCTCGGCTTCTTCTTCCACACTAAGGATTTCTTCTTCCCGCACCATGTCGATGGCGATGTCCACCAAATCGCGAACCATCGATTCGACGTCGCGACCGACGTATCCTACTTCGGTAAACTTGGTGGCTTCGACCTTCACGAATGGGCACGTAGTCAGCCGTGCCAGGCGTCGCGAGATCTCGGTCTTACCTACCCCGGTGGGTCCGATCATGAGGATGTTCTTAGGTTTGATCTCGGCACGGATCTCGTCGTCGACGAATTGTCTGCGCATGCGATTTCTCAGCGCAATGGCCACTGATTTCTTGGCATCTGCTTGTCCGACGATGTACTTGTCCAGTTCGGACACAATTTGGCGAGGAGTCAATCCATCCAAATGAGAATTGGATACTTCAATAAGTTGAGACATCACGTTCCTTTACCAGTGGATTTCTTCCAGAGTAATTTGATCGTTTGTATAGATGTCAATCTCGGCAGCGATTTCCAGAGCACGACGTGCGATTTGTTCAGCAGTCAGTGTCTCGGATGCAGACGTCAATCCTTTGGCAGCGGCTAGAGCATAAGGGCCACCCGATCCGATGCCGATAACCCCGCCGTCGGGTTCCAAGACGTCGCCGACGCCTGAGATCATAAGCAAGCCTTCCTGGGATGCTGCAACGATGACGGCTTCCAAATGCCGCAGCATGCGGTCAGTTCGCCACTCCTTGGTCAATTCGACAGCCGATCGTCGTAGTTGTCCGTCGTACTTCTTTAACTTTCCTTCGAACTTGTCAAGTAGGGCAAGGCAGTCGGCTGTTGCTCCAGCAAATCCAACAAGGACGGAGTCATCATGAAGGCGATACACCTTCTTGGTACGTGTCTTGATGATCATGGTGTCCAAGGTGGCTTGTCCGTCGCTGGCAATAACGGCAGTTCGTGCTGATTCCGAATATACAGCAATGATGGTGGTATTTCTCACATGTGCCATAAGGGGCCTATTTTAGTCTTGTAGCTTGCCAGCTTCAATCACGGCACGTTCCTTCATCAACTTCCACTAGAAAGATTACTTGTCTAAGTATTAGTTGTAGTAGTAGTATGGTGGATAACCCACTACTTCAGCGGAATCAGGCAAGAAGACTGCACTTGCTCGGCTTCTTGCTGCAGACATCATGGGGAAAAGAACCGCCAACCTGTGAACAAAACCTGTTGACAACTGAGCCATCCTTTTCCCCAATGGTTTTCCCCTGCCTAGGCAACGATTTCACCAGGATTTTCACAGGAATTCACCACCCAAGAAAGATTGGTATAGAAAAGCTATCGGATCATGGAGTACTGAGACACAAGAGACTCTCGAATTTCGTTGATCTCGGAATGCAACAGCGGCGTTTCTTCGAGCATAGCCTGAACGCGGACATAGGAATGCATCACGGTGGTATGATCGCGGTTGCCGAACTCACGTCCAATAGCCGGGAACGAGTGATCCGTCATCTCGCGCGAAAGGTAGATGGCGATATGGCGTGCTTGAGCAATTTCTTTCTTGCGGCTCGAACCCTCCAATGCCTGGCGCTTGAGATTGAGTCGGGCCGCCACTTCCTCTTTGATGTAATGAATGGTCAACCGCGGGCGCTGGCCTTCCTTGGGCAGCATCGATTCCAAGGTGTTTGGCGTCAGCTTTTCACCCCTCAGGTCGGCAAACGCCAGCACCTTGTTCAAGGCCCCTTCCAGGGCACGCACACTGGAAGAAATTCGCGAGGCGATCAATTCCAGAATATTGGCATCGATGTCAAGACCCCTTGCAGCCGCTTTCTCACGCAGGATGGCAATACGAGTCTCCAGATCCGGTGGCTGAATATCAGCAACCAGTCCCCATCGAAATCTGGACACCAACCGATCCTGTAGTCCCGACAAGTTATCCGGCGCACGATCGCTGGACAGAACGATTTGCTTTTCGCTTCCGTACAACTCGTTGAACGTAAGAAAAAGCTCTTCTTGTGTCGCTTCCTTACCTTCAAGAAAATGGATATCGTCGATCAACAACAAGTCGATTTGTCGATACTTGCTCCGGAATGAAGCGGTCGAGTTGTTCCGAATGGAGTTGATCAACTCAATCGCAAAACGCTCGGACGTCGTATACAAGACCGAACTTTCGGGAGACACTTGGAGCACCTGATTTCCGATGGCTTGGAGAAGGTGCGTCTTACCTAATCCTACGTTTCCGTAGAGGAACAGCGGGTTGTAAGCTACACCGGGCCTTTCGGCGACGGCTTCGGATGCGTAGTAGGCCAAATCGCAATTCTTGCCGCGAACGAACGAGTCGAATGTATAATCCGAGTTGAGCATTAGAATGTTCTGATCCGATGAGAAAAGGACACTTTTTGAACCGCTGGTGGAATTGGGAGGCAGTTCGTCCTTCTCCGCTACTTGAATCACCAACGAAATGGCCTGATTGCATGACTCGGAAGCGAGATCTTCGATTCGCTTGCGGAAACGCCGCTCCAAACCACCTTTGGTAAAGACATCGGGAACAGCTATGGTGAGGGATTGATCTGCCAAAGAAAGGGGAGTAATTCCTTGGAACCAAGTTTCGAAACTGGTGTAGGAAAGTTCAGATTTCAAACTGGAAAGCACTGATTCCCAAACGTTTGCTATGGCTATGGACATGCACGCCCCCTCTTTGCAGACGAACTACATTAACGAATCGGAATCCGACCAGTCAAGAGAGAGGATTGAGCGAAAAGGGGAAGAACCATAGAGCCAAACCCCGTAAACAAGGCAGAAGTGAGTTGAAAGGACAATGGTCCGTTTCTTCGAGGAGCTTAGCGTCCAACCCATCTATTGACGCAACCGCGAGTTGTCATTCCGGCAAGATAAGGAGGCCCTTCCACGAGTAGTTGGGGAAAAGCAGAGTTCCAAAGCTCTCAACAGGGAAAACCTTGGGGAAAACCTTGGGGAAAACAAGAGGAAGGGCCATTCGTTGGCTGTCTTAGGACACACCTCGGGCACAGAGACGTGCCAAAACGGCTTACCCCACGTACTTATCCACAGGAAGTTCGTAAATCGAGCGAATTACAGGGGCTTATCCACAGTTTTGTCCACAGCCCTACGGATTTCGAGAGCTTTGAATGAGGCTACAATACGAGCTTTCCTGGCACAAGGAAAGCTTAACATACGAAGGGAACGAGGAAGCGGCACGACAAGTGTCCTTAAATAGAGAAGTTTGTTGCGGAAGAACGAAGAAATAACGGTGCCGAGGCCCAGATTTGAACTGGGGACACCCGCCTTTTCAGGGCGGTGCTCTACCAACTGAGCTACCTCGGCACGACTGGCGGGGACGACCGGATTTGAACCGGCGATCTCTGGAGTGACAATCCAGCGTCCTAAACCTGGCTAGACCACGCCCCCATAGTGCCAAACAACTCAGTGGGCGAAACAGGACTCGAACCTGTGACCTTCCGGATGTAAGCCGGATGCTCTCCCAGCTGAGCTACTCGCCCATTATATCGATCACATAGTCGACCGCAAGGGTCTGGTTCTGGTGTCCCCAAGGGGATTTGAACCCCTGCCGCCGGGATGAAAACCCGGTATCCTAGGCCGCTAGATGATGGGGACCTGGCGAACACGCGACTGTTCGTAAACGCACTCAGCGTTCGTAAATGCATTTTGCATTTGTAGGCGAAGTATAAAGGGTCGTCTGCTCCTCCTACAATCTTCTGGGTCGTACTGGACTCGAACCAGTGACTCCCTGATTAAAAGTCAGGTGCTCTAACCACTGAGCTAACGACCCTACCGAAAACAATCTGTGGGTCGTAAAGGACTTGAACCTTCAACCAACGGATTAAGAGTCCGCTGCTCTACCATTGAGCTAACGACCCGAGCGTGAGGAATGGTACGGAAGGGCTTTTGTACTGTCAAGACTTGCTGTC
>Ga0114923_10000968_pt1 | contig 20345 bp, 46 predicted proteins | sample SumtaG_FD_89578 | JGI IMG/M metagenome (GOLD analysis project Ga0114923, IMG submission 89578) | Deep subsurface microbial communities from Indian Ocean to uncover new lineages of life (NeLLi) - Sumatra_00157 metaG | ecosystem: Environmental > Aquatic > Marine > Oceanic > Sediment | place: near...
AGAAGGAGAACTCCTTACTGCAAAACTTGACCAAAGCCCTTCAAAAATACAAACCGTGTTTGATGCAATGTTGGATTCTTTAAGAAAAACTCCTCACCACTCCCCAATACCTTCAAGCATAAAAGCATTACTAAAAACTGGATTCTTTGAAAAAGACATTACTAATATACACCGTTTAAAGTATAAAACTAATACTTCATTCGAATCTTTATATAAACTTAACTTTGAAGGATGGGAGTCATTTAATGAACTACCCGATCAGTAATATTTACAAAGCGGCCGAGGATTACTCAAAGGAACAAGCCGCGCAAAAAGCTGCGCAAGAAGCTTTGAAGAAACAAAGTAGGGATGAAAAATTAATGGTATTATGGGCCATATTTTTTGAGGCCAACGATCTGGAAGCTATGTATGATCTACAAGACCTGTATCCGGATTTTAAACCACTATCAACATAGGAGGAGAAATGTTAAAAGATTTCTTACGAATAGGTTTTAGTGCAGGCGTGTTAGTAGCTTTTATGGCCCTTCATTTTGAATTGCTATATTGGACTGTAGCTAGTATAATGGCTGCAATTATCCTACTCCTGCGATTTAATGCTAAATGTATCTACAGGCCAAACTTAAGCAATAGAGAAACTATTCGAGGATTATTGTTCGGCGCCATAAGCTGGCCAGGATTCTTCGTAGGGTACCTCTTTAGTAATTTGGTATAAGAAGTATAACGAAGCATACTCTGTATGCTTCATTTTAAATTAATATTAGGAATAACTTATGACAGAAAAAGAATTAGAAATAATAGTATCTATGATGAAAAGTATGTTTTGGAAAGGAGCACATATGGGTTTAGATCAAGGAGTAGACCTTCCAAACAGTAGAAAAATAACACACCAAGATGTAAATAATGCTATAAGTTTAACACTTGAAAAATATAAAGATGAATTTACAATCATAGATTTAGAAAGACAATTAAAGGCAAAAGATGACTAGAGAAGAATTTAATGGAGTAGTCCTCGAAGTTGAAAAAGCCATGAAAGCGGGATTAACAATAATGTATGATGGTGACGAAGTTATTGGTGCTGGACACCGCGGTAGTGAAGAAATATATATTGATGTCCTAGGATATGGAGGAATGTCGTATGAAGAATTTTTAGCTTATTGGGGTAATCCGCTTGTATTTGAATATAAAAGTAAATTCACAAAAAGCGATCCTCTATTTCCATAAAAATTTGTAAAGGAGGATATAATTGAACTATAAAATGACGATGTATTGTTGGAATAATGAAAAGAGAGAATGCCTTCCAAGTTGTACCGCATATGAGAATGAATACCCTTACAAAAAAATTAAATGTCTTTTAATAAGAGCGACATTAAAATTAACAGAAAGAAGGAAAGAAGGTAAAAAATGACACGAGAAGAATATAACAGCATTGTAATTGAAGTAATGGCGATTATGAAAACGGGTGCTATTGTTAAGTACGACGGAGACGAGGTAGAAGCAGCCGGCCTCAACAGTGACAAAGGAGGAAAGCCATATCTTTTTATTTTTGGATTTGGGGAGGAAATGACATATGATGAATTTGTAGAACATGTGAATCATAACTTTACCGAATTTAAAAGTAGATTTACAAATTCTACTCCGATGTTCCCATGAAAATTATATTTTTAGACATTGATGGTGTCTTAAATGGAACTCGGTTTTTTACCGGCCGGCATACTCTCGGTCTACAAACCGAGCGGTATGATGCCTTTAAAGATGATATTGACATTATTGCTATGGGCTTAATAAAACACATCTGTGACAAAACAGGGTCAAAGATAGTAATTAGCTCATGTTGGCGTCTCGGGAGAGACACTGAATGGTTCATCGAAGGTTTTAAGTGGTTAGGTTGGGATAGTTTCCCTATAATTGGCATGACCCCGCGGTTAAAGTTTCCGGAACCTAGAAAGACTATTCGTGGGGATGAGGTAGATGCCTGGTTAAACGAGCAATATAAAACTAGTTCTGAAATTATAAAATATGTTATTATTGATGATGATAGCGATTTTAAGCATTACCACATGGATTATTTTGTAAGAACAAAAACTAGTGAGGGTATCACCTACGGCGATACCTTAAAGGCTATCGAGATTTTAGGGGAGAAAAAAGATGAAATTTAAAAAATGGATATTTCTTGTTGTGTACTATATTGCTCTTTTAGCTTTTGTTGTATTTATTATTCATGAAACTAGTTATAAAACTGGTTATGAAATTGGTGATAGCCGGGGTTATATAGACGGTTATAAAGAAGGACAACAATACGTAATGGATCTTCTTGATAGCAATTTTTATGTTATTGGAAAAAGTAGACGGGACAGTGTGTATATTTTGGAAAAAGCTTATGTAGATAGTTTTCTAAATACCATTAATTATCATGTAGAAACGAGTTTAAGGAAATAAAATGAAAGACAAAAAGTTTTATTGTTTAATCTTAATATTGTTAATTCCAATTATGAGTTGGGGGCAAGTTGGACAAGTAGATACTTCTTCCTTTAATGTCGAATTAGTAACCAAGCGAATTGAAATTTTACGGGATACGATTACTACGCTGCATCGGTATGTAGACCCAATTACCAGAGAGAACAAACCACATTATTCATACAAAGGACGTGAACGCACCTGTGAGGTCTGGATTGAAAAAGTAACGTATGTAATAACCGAATATGCAGATAGTTTGTATATGCGAGGCGTGGTGTGGGCAAATCCCCCACCAAAGGGTGAAAAAAGACGACTGCCGTTAAGAACGTATCAACATATCCATTACACCGAAACATATTTCACACGAGATCCATTTAAACTTGTGAAAATTGTGGATAATTTAACATGGAGAGATATAAAATGAAATTAACAATAAGGCAGGTCATTACAGCTTGCCAGTGGTTCAGAAATGGGGACCACTTCGATGACAGTTGTCATCCAATAACAAACGTAGGACTCTCCGAAGGGAAGATTGTAAGGCGTTATAGAGACCCGGAAGTCGAAGCATGCAAAGCATGCACCGACTGCGGGCATATTATGCACGATCACGGTTGGCTAGACAATGACGACATCGTCGTCTGCCCGTCGGACCATGTAATCGAGTTTGAACCGGGAAGATACTTTGCAATGAGTTATAAAGACTTTGCCGCGGCGAAAGTTTTTAAATGATAGGGTAATTAATTTAATCCCATATATAAATGGGAATATACTACTTAACGGAGAAAAATAGTGGCTGAATGTAAACATGAAAATATTAAAGAGCACGGCAAAGGTAGAAAGGGAAATCTTTATGCAACAATTTATATGCAATGCCAGGATTGTGGGAGAGTAGGTTGGTTTCACATCGATTACTTCCCCGAAGGTTATCAAAAGAAAATAACATGGAGTGAAAATAAATGACAAAAACTGAACACGATATGATCCTATATAGAGTACTTGAAGCTAAAAGATCGGGTGCTAAGGTGTTATATGCAACTGAAGAATGTTTAACAATAAAAGAAGATCTTATAATTACAGATAGGGATCGCCGATTAGACTTTAGTGTAATTGGCCATTTAACTATGGAAGAGTATGAAAGACGGTTTATGAGATGTTATCCATTATGACGCAAGAAGAATTTGATATAGTTATAATTAGAGTCGAAGTTGCTATGGCAACCGGCATTACTGTCGGCTACGGCGACAGTGAAGTATGTATAAAATCAAGTATGGACGATAGTATTTTAACGGATGGCGGTCGGTTTATCAGTTACTCCGACGTGCATCATCTAGACAAAAGATCTTTTGAAAGTTTATTTACAAGGAGATTACCATTATGAGTGAATTAACAAAGATAGAATTTGATAATATTTGCAACACTATTAAAGATATTATTGATAACGGCGGTATGGTTCAATATAATGACTATAAAATAACTGATGTAATTCTTGATAATAATAATGAGTTAGCCCTAGAATTAGATGATTTTGAAGAAGCTTATTATGAATTCATTGTCCGAGAAGTAAAAGACTTAAATGATTTTAAAAGTGAGTTATTGGCCTTTAAAAAATTTGAATTCTGATAATGCTCACTAAGTTTTATTAAACATAAAGAGGAGATTCTTAAATGAGTACAGTAGTAAAAATTTATAAGCATAGACGACCAAGCGGGCTAACTATAAACGACGTAGGTGAAGGTGAATTCTTCGTACATGCCACAAACATTGAACAAGAGGGAATGCCTGTTTACCAAGTACTGTTTAAAAACAGCAGAACAATGAATATATTTGACTTAACCTCAAAAACCGTTATTACTCTTGGTAAAGAACAAAGAAAAAGTAGCGTGTACCGGGCAGAGTTGTCTGTAGCTAGATTTGAAATTGAAGCTTAAATGAAACAAGCCCGAGAAGTTCTCAAATTAAACCCAATGCATTATGTGTCGAAATTAAAGAACGGTGAGATACGATGCCAATGCTGGGAGTGTGATCATATTACTGTACATACTATTTGGAAAAAAGAACAAAATGATAATGGTAGACATAAATGGATATACAGCATTAAATGTAATAAATGTGATATAGTAGGATTTGGGTATAATACCAATGTGCATCAAGAAATGGATATGTCACACGACGGAGTTAACGGAGTTAATGGAGTTCAGTATCAGGACGGCGAAGGTCTTTGGCGATGTTTAAGGTGCCATTGCCTTCTCGAAGAGGAAGGATGTGAATGTAAGAAATATGCCTATCTTAAACAATAGAATAAATTTAAATCCTAGTATCTATAGTACAAAACTTCCTCAAGGAGAAAGACAGGGAATTTGTTTTTGTAAACACGGATCGTATGAAACAAGTAGCACTGCAATTTATACTGTGCATGAAATACTATCTATGGAACGAAGCCATGCGTATACAAAAAGATGGCTTTATACTCGAAAATGTAAAAACTGCGGACGGGAAACAAGCTTTACTAACACTATTAAATGGGAAATGGATTTTTCCGGCGAGGGTATTAATCGAAAAGAAAACACAATAAAAATTGAAGGTTGGACTTTATGTCTAGGGTGTAGATGTCAGGTAGAAAGTTGTTATTGTCCCAGTAAGAAAGGAAAATTATGACAAGAAAAGAATATGACGTAGTAATATACAAAATAAAAACTCTTATCAAAAAAGATAAATTTGTCTTCTATGATGGTTATACTATAGATGTGGATAGAGATGATTTTTGTGAGGATGATATTCCTGAAAAATTTGATCTCGCTGTGGCGAATTTTGGTACAATGAGCTATGAAGATCCTGCCATTCATAAACTTTCTATGGCAGAGTTTGAGGACAAATTTGAAAAGAGAATTCCAGTATTTTAAATAACCAAAGGAAAATTATGAAAATCATGTGGTATTTTAAAAGATGCCTAGTGAGTTAAGATTTTACCAACCAGAGAGGGAACGTCGCAAGATAGAATTTAGTACTGTACTCAATGAAGAAATAGTGATAGAAAAATGTGAAAAATGCTCGCATTATTTGCATACAGTGATATTAAAAGAAGCAGTAAAAACCGATATTTGGGAATATGGTATAAAATGCAGAACTTGCGGGCACAATGACATTTTTGTAAGTCACAAAAAATATTTTATGGAAGCAGAGAAAATAGAAGGAAGGGAACGAGATGGCATTAAGGTCTGCTGTATTAGTCCCAGATAATTGGGAATATATGCAGCTGTTTAAAGAGAAATTTGAGGAAATAACAATACTGCCCCTAAAAGAGGGTAGTTCAATTATATTTGCACCGCGGTATAATTTCCCACTGTATGGGAGAAGGATATCAAAGATAGAAAATGGGGATGAAGTAATAAAAAGGAGATTAAATGAATAAAGAAGAATATGACACGGTAATAATAAAAGTTATAGAACTCCAAAATAGCGGAAAAACTATCATGTATGAGGGAAGACAAGTTATCATTCGTCTTGATCCTGATGATAAAAATAAAGCTATAATCCATGCCTGGGAAGCAGGTATTTTTGAAACTTATGATACAGTTAAGGGGTTGGAATTAAAAAGGTTTAAAAACAGATTTCAAGAGGTAACACAACTCTTTTAAGGAGAAATTATGAAAATTGACCCAAACCGAGTTATTACACCACTTAGTAATGTACTCAGGAAATTTGATTTAAAACGAGTATTAATACTACTTAGTGTTATACTCTGGATATTTGTCAGCACCAATTGTTTCTTTTTTGTAAATTGGATACACCCCACAAATCAACACTATACCTACACCGATTTTATTCAACACGAATTGGTAGAAGGTTGGAAAACAGGCTTTATATTGCTTCCGATCGTGATAATTTGCCTAGATATTCTCACAACGCTCGTACTTTTTATTGGGTATCTCATCTTGGTTATACCTATAAAACTATTTCATTGGTTACTTGGTAATAACCTTCGTGAGGATGACAATGTTCTAATTCCTTGGAAATGGCAATGGAGATAAAAAATGACTAAAAAAGAATTTACAACTGTTTTGAGGCGTATTAGTTATTTAATGGATCGGGGAGAAATACTTTTCTATGGTTCTAAAGGCATAAATGAAATTAAAGATGATGTGATATATTTAGTCGGCGGGCAGCTTATTTCTTATGAGAAATGACAACATTTAGATGTAAGAGGCTTTCAAGGCGAATTCACTAGATTATTACCTGTATGGCCACGGAAGCGTAGAAGATGGCCTTGGAAGGTTTATACTTTAAAAATGATTCAAAAAATTCTAAAAAAATTAAGGAGGAAAATAGGATGGACTTAAAAGACGCAGAGCGAAGAATTCGAATGTCCCACGACGGGCTTATAGACACAAGTTTATGTATAGTTTTCTTCAGTGCTTTATTCGGTATAATTGGATTAGTCTCTGCACAAATTCCCCTTGAAATGATGAATGGTGGATTAGCATTCCTAATAATCCTAGGAAGTGCATCAGTAGCTTTAGTACCTTTTGCTATTACTTGTTATATTATAGATACTATAACAAATTATAGAATTAAAAAAGTTAGGAGGCAATATGACACGATCTGAATATGATACTACGTTAGAAGAAATTAAACAGTTGCAAGATCAACAAAATAAAGTGCTTTATTTTAATAATTATGTTGCTAAAATACAAGTTGATCTAGATTTTGTTGAAGATGGATTAGAAATTTATTACCCCTTACTTGGACTAAGTGATACCTTTGATACATTAAAAGATTATTTGTCAGCAGAACAACTTAAAAAAGGGTTTCGAGAACTTATAACTTTGTTTTAAAAAAATTAACCAAAAAATAAGGAGAACCTAATAATAGATTGTAAACATGAAAATACTACGGTACATGGCATGAACTTAAAACATGGCAAAATAGGAGTAATCTTTAAATGTAAAGATTGTGGAATGTATCGTGAAGCAACCAGACCTATAAAAAAGGGCGAGAATATTTTAAAACTTGTTAAAGAAGTTGAGGAGTTTCAAAAAAATTATAAAAAGGAAATAGATGAATAAAGATAAAGTTGAAGTTTTAAAAGAATTAAAACAGTGGTATTATAAAAAGGCTGACTTATCCCCAAATGGAAGAGGAAACGCATTTATTGTGACTCAACAAACCTTTCTTAATGAAATTGACAGGCTTATGAAAAAATATAATAAAAATCAAACAGGGCGAATGTGGGTAGGCCACGATACTATTGGGTACAGTCACATTGTTGATCCTCGCGTTGAATCGCTTTGCGGTGAAGAAATTATTGGAGAGGTACTACCAACAAATAAAGAAAGTGACAATAACTGTGACGAATGTGCGCAAATAAGAGGTTAAAGTAATGATTGTTTTATGGGACAGTAAAAACAGATTGAAACAATATACAAAATATGCTCATAAATTAGAAGTGGTTTTTGATGAGTTAACACAAGATATTTGTAAGCACGCTTGTGAAAAAAGTTGTTGCAGGAAAAGTTTTTATCAAGATACAAGATATACATCCTATAAACTATTAATACAACAAGAACTAGAAGCAATGGGATATCGTAACAACGCTAGTAATTGGTGCAATTATTTTAAGGGCGGTACTGGGTGTGTTTTATGGACAAAAAGTCCCCTCTGTTTAAGTTATATTTGTGATAATATAAAAAATGAATTATTAAAAATATGTAAAACAAAAAGGCATCAAAGTTTTCTGCATTTATTTGAAAAAAGTTTAGATGATATTACTCATTATTATGATCAAGATATAATAGCAACTTTAAAAGTAGCAACTCATTTTGGAAAAAAATTAGTTTCTATAAAGAGTAAATAAAAATTTAACCAAAAAAATTCTTGGATCTCAATAGACCGAGGTATGTTTGATTTCGATCTCTGGGTAAAGATGGGGGGCTTAAGATGGGTCCCAAATCCGGAAGATTGTGTTTAAACATCGCATTTTGTCATTTAATCGGGTATAAGAAAAGCGACAGAAAGAACTAACATAAGAAACTAATTCTTTTTCATTACAATACACCTTTCCTAGGAGGTTCACAATGCCACAATTCCTTTTAAACACCGTTAAAACCGCAACCCGTATAGCAATTACAGTCGGTACAATCGCATTCGCCGCAGGCGTAGCAACAAGCCCTTATGTCAAAGACGCAGGATCATGGATAGCCGGCAAATGTAGCCGTAAGGCCGACAAATAACATAGTATTCAGCTATTAGCTCAATACTCAATCAGGAAAGAAAGGCACATTTGTGTCTTTCTTTTATCTTAGAAAGGAATAAAGTGCCTTATATGGCAAAACAAGCTATCGCCAAAAATGGTGAAATACACCTCATTTGTATTACGTGTAGCTATGAAGATGCAACCCATACCGCACTTGCAGAATTTTTAACAATGGAAAAAGATAGAGATTACTGGTCTTATAACACTAAATGCTTAAGGTGTGGCACCATAGACGAGTTTTCAACTAAACTGAAATATATTATGGATTTCTCAACAGATAACATAGATGAAACCACTAATACTTACAAAGATTTAAATGGATATACAAGATGTATTAATTGCCACCGCTGCTGTGAATACTGTGAATGCCATTTGCACAAATACTTAATGAAAAGGCTAGAAGATGTCAAAACACATAATCGCTAAAAACGGAGAAATATCCCATCTATGCAGAAATTGCAAAGAACACACAGTTTTAAAAATTTTAGTCAGAGAACTAAAAAGAAACGGCTGGCACTATTATACGACAGAATGCCTTAAATGTCATAACGTAGCGCAAAATTTAACATCAAATGACATATACGTAATGGATTTTTCAACTGAGAACATAGATAAAGTCACCAACACCTACATAAAGACAGCCATGGCCAGCAAACCTGCATCAACTGCCACCACATTAGAGTTGAGTATGCCCCCAACAAGAACTGCGGTTGTGATAAACATGAATACTTAAGGAAAAGACTAAAAAATGGATAATCTAAGAAACGGGAAACTTATAGGATTTTGTAAAAAATGTAATATGTTTACCGTTCATGATGTTTTATCAAAAGAAGCTATTAATGAAACCCACTGGTCATATCTAGTCCTATGCTTAAAATGCAACCATATACATTCCTTCAGGTGTGAAACCAACTTTTTTATGGATTTTTTATGTAAAAGCGACATAGAAGGCACAAATACACACAAAGACCATAACGACAATATAAGGTGTAATGATTGTCTGTTCTTTAGTTGTAAATGTGATCAACATACATATTTAAGGAAAGATTAGATGCCTGAACAAGAACCCACACTAATAAGAAATGGAATAGGAAGAAACTTCTGCAGTGAATGTAAAATAAGTACCGTACAGAGGATTATAGCAAAGATAAAAGAAGGTAAAAAATGGCGCTATTACTTAATATGTGAAAAATGCGATTTACATGCTACTTTCCTTTCCTCGCGAAATTTAAAAGCAAATTTTTCTATACCGTTGAATAAGAATGGTGCAACATTTCAGAATTATGATAATAAAGAGCTATGTGCTAATTGCTTTCATTTTATAGAAAGGTGTGAATGTGACGATTGGGATTATTTAAAGAAAAGGAAAAGTAATGTCGATAAATGATGATTATGTTGCGCAAAATGGGGAAATAAGACTTTATTGCAGAAAATGCCGACTCAGAGCAGTTTTTTCCTTTTTAACAATGGAGAGAGATAGATTTGGTACTTATAAACTATCCAGTAAATGTAAAAGGTGTGGACACGTAAACTATGACCAACCCTGTTCTAAAATAATTAAAATGGACTTATCAGATAAACGAGTTAATAAAAAAACTAATACTTACACAGATGGATATGGAGATATTAGATGTTTAGAGTGCCATCTCTGTACTTGTGAATGCGCTGACTATAGATACCTACAGAAAAGGAAAAGTAATAATGAGTGAAGTATATGCAAAGAATGGCGAAGTGTTTTCACTGTGTCCAAACTGTCCTGTTAAAATGCTCCAAATTGTGTTGGTTAAAGAACGTGCGAGAGAGAATCTATGGAATTATGTAATGAAGTGTAAAAAATGTGGAACCATACACAACAAAGCTAATCGTCATGAGGATATAATTATTGATTTCTCAACAAAGGATGATGATGTAATTAATAATACATTCAAAGATCCAGATGATGGTGTTAGGTATTGTCTTGATTGTCACGAAGTGAGGTGCGCATGTAGTGAACATAAGTATATGAAAAAGACATAAATGGTGGATTTGTGTCTTTTTTTACATTAAATATTCCTTTTATGCGACATTTATGTCGTTTTATGTCATATTTTTCCCAATATATTGGGAAATGTCAAGTATCCTTTACATTATTTTAAAGTATATTAGACCTTGAATATTTCTTGTTTCTTTGCGTGTACCCAGAGCTGCTATGTACATAGAGGTGCTATGTACTTTGTAATGCAGAGTACTTTGGGTATAAGAAAGATATACATACTTACTTTTAAATAATGGAGACAACAACAATGATGAAAGAAATCCAAACCTTCTCTGCAAATTTACCATATCTTCAAAAAGATAAAACTACTGTATTATTTAAACTTGTTTGTGAAACAGACCATACAACATCAACAGGACGGGGAGAACCAATCAAATACAAAATCATGTCACAAGAACTTACTAAAGAAAGAGGATAGCTCTATAAAGTAAACTATTATGACAGATGTAATATGTGTAAAAGGCGAAATACACTTTTTCTGTTCTAAATGTATTATTCTTGGCAGCCAATACCCATCACTTCACAGATTTCTAACAAAGGAAAGAAGTACCGGAATTAAAAACTGGGATTACACAGCACAATGTACAAAATGTGATACTATCATACAATTCTCTCTGGATAAAAACTATATAATGGCAATGTTATAAACGCAACCACAACAAAGGGTAAGCAATGAACCAAATACAAACCGGTAGTTTCATTGGAAATGCCGCAAATTCAGGAAATATGGTTACAGGAGATTGCATCTATTGCAAATCATACCAGGTAAGCCTTAAAATTATGGTAAAAGAAAGATGGTTTGATACATGGCGTTATAGTCTTGAATGCCCAAACTGTAATAAAAGATCTATCTTTGAAACAAAAGATGACTTAAAACTATGCAATACTAACTTCCCCGAAAATTAAGGTATAAGAAACACTCTAAAGAATAAATAGGCCAACGACACAAAGTCTACCATTATTCTTTTTTAACTCAAACAAGGAGATAATGATGTCTTTTACTTCACACGATATATTTGGTGAAATGCACAGTAACCCCGAAGCTTTTTTATCTTGCCTTACAAACTTTGGCATGGGATATTCAGCTTTTTTAGCGTTAGCTGATGATAAACCACATCTAAAGCCGGCAATGGATATCTTAGAAGAAAGGGTGTCCAAAAATGACTTCGGATACCGTAAAGACGACTTTGATGGGGCGATGGTTAATTTCTTTATCAAGGAAATTGAATTACGCCCCGAAAGCCTAAAAAGCTTTAACATAAACAAATTTGGAAACTCACAGAAAGTACAGGATGCAATTAAAGTCGCTGAAGCAGCAACTACAGCTCCAAAACCAACAAAAGAGAATGATTAAATATAAAAACTTTATAATACTAGAAGATACTAACTACTATTATGTTGGGTACGAGATTAGAATGACAGTACTAAAAACCAATGGAACACGAAAACCAGGAAATCTTTTAAGACGTCTTTGGCGCGGTATAAAGATTTGGAGAACAGAAGAAGATGCAAAAAATTTCATTGATGTAATAACTGATAGAAACCATCCAGAGCATAGAATCTATGTAAGGAGGCTGCCAAGATTGCAGCGATTCAAGCTATTAGGAGACTACTATGATTGAGTATAAGAATTACATAATCATAAAAGACAGTAGATATGCAAATGGCTTTAAAATCAGAATGACTATACTTAAACCCAACGGAAAAGGGGTACCAGGAAATCTTTTGAAAAACTGTTGGGGCGGGACACTGTGGCAGCTTTCAGAAAAAGATGCAAAACTCTATATTGATGAGTTAACAGACAACTCTCATCCTTGCCACAGAGCAGCAATAATGAGTTTAGAGAGAGATCAAAGACACATTTTGTTAGGAGATTATTATGACTGAGTACAGAGGATTTTTCATTAAATATAGCAACTATCGTTATTCCGGATATAGAATATTTATAGGAAAACTCAAAGCAACCGGAAAACGCGTTATCGATAAAGCCTTAAGGGATGATTATTGGAACGGATTCTGGGATTTTAGCACTGAGGCCGGGGCAAAGAGGGTTATTGATACTCTATGCGATCCTACACACCCCGATCATCAAGTCCGAATCAGCTGTCTAAGTAAAACTCTACAGAAGGAGTTAGGCTCATGATTGAAGAATACAATGGTATGTATATTAAAAGAATTGGAAGATCTTACCAATATAACTACCGAATTTACACCTCTAAACTAAAAACAAACGGAGAAAGAGTAATAGGGAAAGCCCTTTTAAAACAAGGCAGTTATGCAATATACTGGACATACTGGTCTAAAAAAGAAATACTAGCAGTAATAGATATATTAATAGATACTTCACATGAAGATCATGAGCTGTGGTGGGAATATGTTCCAGAACATCAAAGAAGGGAACTTGGTAAACTATGAGCAAAGTTAACCCTTATACAGAATACAAGAGATTTTTCATTAAAGAACTTGATAACCAATACTTTAAGTATCGTATCTATCTTATGATAATAAAACCTACCGGTAAAATAATGCCCGGCAAAGCCTTAAGGAAAAATTATTACAACTATTTTTGGGAATACTCATCATTAGGTGAGGTTAAAGAGGAAATTGATGCACTATGCGATCCTGCTAATGTGGACCATAGTTACTATATACAGCGGGTAAAGACAGAACAGTTATCGGAATTGAAATGGTTATGAAAAATACGATTTACAGAGGTTTTAAAGTAGTGGAGACTAAGAATCCTTGGCTCACCTTTAAAATTAAGTTCTTACACAGGAAAGCTACTGGTAAAATTGTAGAAGGTTGCTATTTAAGGGGTACTGATAACAGAATAATAAGAGGGTCAACTAGAACAGGAGTAGAAAACTTCATAGACGAACTTTTAGACCCCAACAAGGAATTCCATTCTTCTTCTATTTCATTTGTAAAAACTTCACAACATAAGTATTTAAACCTTTAAAAGCCGGGAGAATCTCTCGGCTTTCTTTTAGATTAAGTTTTCGGTATGTGTAAATGTCTCTTGTCTAGCTCTGCAAAGAACTTAGCAAACGGCCCGCCAGTAACGGTGACGTGTCCTGGCTTTAAAGAGGTCTCTGGGCTCTTTATTGCAGCAGTTTTCTTCATTTTTTTATAACCAGCAGTGCCGGCAGTTCCAACCACACCTAGCGTGGCTATTTGTGCTGCTGTTGCTTTTTGAGCTTCCTCTACCGCAATTGGTTTAGCTTTTTTTAAATATTTAGTTTTACGTTTAAATTCTTTTTTTATTGTTTCATGGAGATGTAAAGGAGCTGGCCTATCTCTTAAAATTCGTGCCTCATTAGCAATTTCATTATACCTTTTAGACATAGCTCTATATTTACTACTAGTAATTAATTCACCAGCTCTTCTCAATCCTGTAACTTTTACCGCCATCTTAAACATTGTTTACTTTCTCCCTGGCCATAGTTTGAAGCCTTTTAAGTATCATTAATACCCTAGCTATAGTAACAAGGGACTTTTGTAGTAATTCCTCTGGGATTTTTACGATGCCTAATCTGGTCGAAATCAATAGATTTGACAGATTGGACATCACTACCTCATAACTAGGAATTAACCCAACATATTCGCCAATATTGTGCTTTCTCATTAAACCTAGAGATAAAATAGCATCAACAGTGCCTTTATCGTTAATAACGGCTGCTTCCTTGACCAAGTTTAAGTTAAACTTGGTTAGTAAGCCAGAATTCTTTTCATACTCCTCAACAATAGTGTTACACACCTCACTAGGCGTGTAAGGAGATTTGATTGGTGAATGTAGTGTTATTTTACTGTTGTTTTCCAGACTTGCTACTTTCTCAACCTCAGACTTTGCCGCGTTGCAGTGAATGAGCGCCCACCTAACAGCGGCCTTTGACATATCCCTTAATTCATGACTTTCTCCGTATTTCGAGAAACTTTCACCTTCTACGTAATACAAGCCAACATCATCACGACCAACGAAATTCTTAGGGACATACAACTGAGCTTGATTCTTTGATAAATCTTTGCCCAATTTTACAAATTTGGCATTTCCAGGTACAAAATATGCATGTTTATCTACCTCATCCGGCACCAACGCATCTGCGTTGAGTCGGATAGGTCGATAACGTGTTGATTTTAGGCCGTCAAACCCATAAATCTCGAAATTACCAACACCTGAAGCATTTTTCTTCATTTTTGTAATTGTAAACGGGGATGAGGACTTATTACCAATAACCCATACGCCATAATCGTTAACTTCTGGGTGATCACCTCCTATTTTGATGGCAGAACCTGCCACCTTTATTAAATTATCGAAATCATCTACAATACACCAATTTTTTTCTGGTTCGATGTAAAGTGCAGCTTTTTTATCAAAAATAGTCAAAAATACGCCATTTTCACCGACACTATTCTTGCCTGGTACTAAAAATGCGTCATTTTTTGCTATTTCATGAGAAAGCTTCACTAAATCATCAACAACATAACTTTGAGAGGCGGTATTCGCAATGTACTCAGACTTATTACACATCATTTCGTGGCCTTCCGCCTCTTTTTTGGTAATTTGCACTTCCCAAACATGATCCACATGTGCATTCGCCTGTTTAATAAAGTAATTTCCATAAGTATCCTTAGTAACCAACTGTCTGTCAATTTCTAATTGTCTTGTAAACGTATCTATCTGTTTTTCTTTACTATCGATGTCCTTGGTAGCGATTTTTTCCAACACAACGACGGTGTCATTTTCTTGGAATTGCTGCTGAACCTCAGGCTCTACAGCCATCTTTAAAAGAGTAGTTACTGACTCTTTGTCTATATGTTCAATCTTATCAATACACGAAGATGCATATTTAGCTGGCCTAGTGGTGCCACCGCCATGATAATAATCTCCGGAATAGAATTCTATATCAGGATTAAATAATTCAAGCGCATCTTTAGAACCGGGTGTTGATACATACTTAAAGGGATCTGGCTTTGCCATTAATTCCATTATAAGATCCTCAACAAGGGGATATGCAACACCCTTGAAGATAATAACATCCAGCGGCGACATAACTGCCGATTTTATAATAACAGGAACTTTAGCAGAGCCTACCGCGATATAACCTACCGCATAAAGTTTATTAATGTCTTTTTTTACCCAAGTAACAGTAATAGGGGCATTTTGTAACTTAGGATTCTGTGTTAAAAATGCGGTAATTATCTTTCTCACCCATTTTGATGTATCTTTACCTAAAATTACTTCTCCAGTAGCCATCTTCTCCATAAACCCGTTCACTTTTTTAATCCTCCAAATATTTCAAATTTTCTTCTTGTTAATATAATATACGATATTTTTGAGCTGTTGTCAAGTAATTTCTCAAATATTTTACTAGTTAGCTCTAGTTTTATCCGTAGCATGTGCCTGAACGCGTCCAGTTTGGCCTGTTGTAAGCGTACTAGTAACAGGACCTGCAGGACTTGGGTGTAATGCAGCAGTATACTTATGTGTATGTGCGTTATACCTACTCAAGAAATCCTCAGTTAGCAGTCTTTTACTTCCAGTTTCACCTGCCAAGTATATATTAGCAGAATCAATAGTGACTTTACTATCAGCGATAGTTACTGAACTATTACCCATCTCAACTGTAGCTTGTGTATCTGTCAAAATCATTTTACCGCCAGTATTACATTTGATTTCAATATTATCCTCGCTGAGGATAACACTATATACTTTCTCACCGAGAGTTAAAGTTAAACTTTGAGTTTGATTAATAACATTATGTTCGGATACAGCGTGTGTTGTATCGAGACGAGAATGTTGATAAATACCAGAAACTGTTAATTTATCATGGACAACAGTGCTAGCCTTCTCGAAATAATGAGTATATTCATTATCTTTCCAACACGCCGCTGCAAAACCACCATTTTGAAACATTTCATGGCGCGAGGTTTCAGTAAATATATCAGAATACACTGTTTCGTCGCTAGTCAGCGACCTAGTGTACATAGAAGGACCGCCTAAGCGTTCCTCTGAGACGATCTGACTGTTACTGATATCTTTACGCCATAGTGTGTTCTTGAGAGCATCACCCTCAAGTAACACACTAGTGAGTTTTCCAAAACTTTCATAATATCTCAAATCCGCAGTATCCGTACTAGAATATCCCAGGCCCTCTCCAACAGGATCAGCGACACTACCTAAAATGGTAGGAGTTATATCTTGTAATACTTGTAATCTATAAATCTCACCCTGTACCGGCACATGCGTGCCAGTATCGGTGCCAGTAATATCACTCCCTTGCAGGCCATATTTCATTACAAATGTCCCGACGTTGCCGGGTGCATTGCGCTTCTGAAGAATCTCAAACATAGTGCCAGCAGGGTATTTAGCTTTTTTATTAAATCTAAAGTTTTCATCAGCATAACCCATCCTTAGGACGCCAACAGTGTCCTTAATGCCCATACCTCCAGTGCTTTGACGAGTTTCAATCTGATAGGGTGGGTAACGCTCTGGTATCTCATCATTAATCTTCCTGTTTAGCACCTCGCCTCCGGCTCTGACGAGTGCTTTCGACACATATGAGCCACCTAACACAGATGTAGCCGCAACACTCTCATTCTCCTCGGATTCCCCGTCGGAGAATCCAGGATTCTCATACCCATCTGTGTAAACCTCAAGGTGTCCTGTGTATTCCTCAATCCCATTCAAAGGGTGCTCATTAAAATAAGTTTCCTTAACAAGACCACCAGAAAAGTAATTCTCATAAGATCGAGAACCCAACTCAATCATGTTAGAACTTCCATCCACGCTTATTCTAGCAAATAAATTCGAGAATAGATTGATACGGCCGTCAGTACCTATCGAAATCTTGCTTTTGTTGAATCCTCCTACTTTAAGGGCCGTTTCTTCGGGAGAAAGTTTCTCCCGTGTGCCTGCTCCCATAGGGTCGATACCCGCTCTCGTCAAATAAGTTAAAATTTGATGAGTCTCATCATTCTTATGATGTGCAACAAGGCACTCCTGATGTTCTTTCGGAAGGGAAATAACACCGCTGCCTGATCTAGAGGTTGGAATAAAACTAGGAGGGTAGGCAACAATAGGAGCCGTTCCCACTGGAGCTTCATAAGGGATAACGTGAATTACCCCATCTTCTTCATTTACCTTTGCAACTTTTGCTCTGTAAAGGTAATAACTGTAATGTAAATCTTTATAATCCATATTTACAATATAACAAGATGAGGGCTCAAAGTCAAGCGCTATTTTGGTATAAGAAAGATACTGACTATACAGTTATTTAACTTTTTTATATCTTTGGTCGTTCTATTTCTTACCGTAAATTGTTATATAGTAGTAACTTACAGGAATTGTGGTACATCCATTTATTTTTATATAGGTACAGTAAATCTTTGTAAATTATTACTATATATAGACTTAGAAGGGAAAAATATATAAAATTCATAATTGTACCGTCAAACTCATATACGATATAATATAGGTACATGCACACATACATGTATATCTTTAGTTAGTATTTAAAAGAGTAATCTCTAGAAAAACAGACTTTTGTACCAAAAAGTACCTTAAGTGCCGTATTATCAAGTACTTACTGTTGTACCGAACTGTACCACATAAAATTATTTTAAGCTTACACGAAAAAAGTCCTTGACTTTTAAATAACCATATGTTATATTATATGAACCGAAAATTTTAAGAATACAGGGTAATAAGGGAATATAGCCTAATATTGACCAGCAGTGGTCACAAACTGGACCACCTTTTTACCGCCGAGCGTGCTCAAAACACGGGTTTTTTAGAAATGCTGGACCACCTCTAAAATAGGCTAATTAGTCAAGATTTACAAAAATAAGCACGACCTTGACCGGAGGTGGTCACAAACGTGACCAGTAGTGGTCAAGATATTAACTACTTAATTTACTATATTTGGTAAGAAAATTTAAGAACTTACTATATTCAGTAAGTTTACAATGTAACAATATAAGAGAAAGGTTCTTATGGCAAAAGACATTATTATTAACACCTCATTGAGTTATGATTCAACGATGGGTAAGGAATTAAACCATGGGAGAGTAGCAAAAGGAAAATGGGAACAGAGAACTATACAATGGAGAGAAAATAGGATAACAACATTAGCTACTCAAAACGGCATATCCTTTAACGTATGGGAACCTAACAAAAGACTAAAAGCAAATTGGAGTAAAACATATGGTATAATGTTAGACTTTGATGATGGTAATATTACTACTGAAGCTCTTTTAGCGTGGCAAAATAACTTTGAACATATCTCATATGTATTTTCAAGCCAAAACCACCAAGTGACAAAATTAGATAAAGCTGGAAATATAAAGAATAAAGCATGTGATCGGTTAAGATTTTTAATACCATTTGATCCTGAAGACCCTATAACATCATTAGTTGATTTGGAACTTCTACAAGAAAAAATGATTGCAAAATTTAATGGTGAAACTGGTGAAAAACAAGTTGTTGATCGTACTTGCATGCAAGATACACGTTATTTTGCACACGGTACGACAGTAGTAAGTAATTTTATAAGTAATCGTACCTATTTTAATTGGCGAAAACTTGTACATCCTTTATTTGGTAGTGACTTCTCAACTGTAGAAAAACAAGTAAATGAGGTAGTTACAAAATCAAAGTTACCCGGTCGTCCTAAAATAGAAGACACAACTTTTCGCTTCACTGATCAAGTTCTTAATCAAAAAGGCCATGAAGTTCTTATTAAAGATTTACCTACCGATGTTAAAACTATTATTTACTGCCCAAAGTGTGGTACTTCATCTGAACGCGGTGGAGACAAAGCAAATGCAGCATACTCAATTAACAAAAACGGAATACCTATGATATATTGTTCTTCCTGTGAATCTCGTGGTGAAGGTGTCTCAAAATCAGGTGTATACAATTTACACATAGATGAAGCTCACAGCCTGCTATCCAAAGAAAAACACCAAGTTGTCTTTATAGACAAAGATAGTTCGCGATATTATGCTGGTAAGCGAAATGGTAATGGCATATTCGCGGTAAGGCATATTACCTCAAAAGAAATGGTAGTGAATCATTGCGGGTATGAGGGTATACCAGTTCCGAGAATTTTTCCGCAAATGGATTTACGTTTGAATTTTGAATCGGATAGTACTATAGATTATGAAAATGAGGTTGTAAATCTGTATGATGCGCCACAACTTCTAAAAACCCCTATTCCAAATTCAAACTACAGAGCAAAATTTCCCAAATATACAAAACTTTTAATTGATCATGTTTTTGGTAATGATGAAGAAATTTTTAATCATTATATCAATGATATGGCAAACTTTATACAAGATCGCGAAAAAATGATAACAGCTTACCTCTTACAAGGTACCGAGGGAACCGGAAAAGGTACTATGTTCAGTTTCATTTGGAGGAAGATAATAGGGGAAAAATTCTGTTCATCTGACAGCCAGGATGCATTTGCGAAAGAGTTTAACTCATTTCTTGGGAACTATGTTTATATGTTGATAAACGAAGTTGATGCAGATTTTGCCGCTAGCGGTAGTAAGTCAGCTTCCAGCATTGTTGATAAGATTAAAATAGCAATTACGGATACTTAT
>Ga0114923_10000969_pt1 | contig 20340 bp, 23 predicted proteins | sample SumtaG_FD_89578 | JGI IMG/M metagenome (GOLD analysis project Ga0114923, IMG submission 89578) | Deep subsurface microbial communities from Indian Ocean to uncover new lineages of life (NeLLi) - Sumatra_00157 metaG | ecosystem: Environmental > Aquatic > Marine > Oceanic > Sediment | place: near...
AAAGAAAAAACTGTTGGTTATGAAAATCGCAAAGATCATTCCGAAATAGTATTTCCCTTTTGTGTTACACAAATGAAAGAGGGTCCATTCATAGGAATAGTATTTTTATGCGAGGCAAGTGGTACTTTAGCAACAAAAACTAACGAAGCAACAGATATAAAGTGGATTAATGTATCTGAACTCAAAAAAATTGTGAATAATACACCGGAAAAAATTTACACTGCTTCCCTGGGCCCACTAAAACAATACCTAGGTTCTTGATTTATAACTAACCAAACCAATGTTTTTTGGGCCTTCGAAATCTAAAACGATTTGCTCATACTTTACTTTGTTAGCATCGTAAAACTTAGAAATTTCCTCAAGAAGTGCATCTCTACCAAGCTTTTTGGTTCGATCCCAGAAATTGCAACAAGGTACCAAAAAGGTGTTTGTGACCAGGGCCGATTCTGCAACTTCTCTAGTTGTCTCGTCTGGATGCAGTCCAATAACTAAATCGTAAAACGACGCTCTCTCCGGGGAAAATTCATCTTTTTTACTTGGAACGCCAACTAGTGTGTATCCCCTTGGATCGATCACTTCGGAATTATAGTTATATTTTTTATTTAATATTCTACTAAGCATGCCTCTACCGCCCGCAACATCTGCAATGTACTTAATTTTCTTACCAAAAGTATCAAAAACAAAATCTGCAACCACCTCAAACCTTTGAGGATCTCCGTGAAATCTATGTCCTTTGTATCTACCACTTTTGGTACTCACAATCGGATTATACTCGAAAACAATGAAGGGTTAGAGTCGAACTTTTTTTAGTCTTAGGGAATTCATAACAACTGAAACACTCGAAAAAGCCATTGCCGCACTAGCTAATATCGGATTTAGTAAAATACCGTAAAATGGGTACAAAACACCCATAGCAACCGGTATCAAAACTATATTATAACCAAAAGCCCAACCAAGATTTTGCTTTATATTTCTCATCGTAGCTTTGGAAACACTAATAGCTTTTGGGACAAGGGAAATATCTCCCCTTAAAAGAGTTATTCCCGAAGACTCGATTGCAATGTCGGTACCACTTCCCATCGCTATACCCACATCGGCCGTGGCTAGCGCCGGAGCGTCATTTATACCATCGCCAACCATGGCAACTATCTTTCTTTTGTCACCCTTACCTTGCAACGATTTAATCTTATTAGCCTTATCCTCGGGTAACACCTCAGAAAGCACTTCATTTATACCAACACGTTTTGCTACCGCTTCCGCCGTCACCGAATTGTCTCCTGTTATCATAACGGGCGTAATTCCCATCTCTCTTATTTTTTCCACAGCATCAATCGACTCTTTTTTAAGAGAGTCTGCGATACCAAGCAAAGCCACGACCTTCTTATCTACAGCTACAAATGAAACTGTCTGGCCTTTCTTCTTTAACTTTTCCGACTCTTTCATAAGTTCGGGATTTTGTGTAATCTTTTGTTTTTCCATAAGCTTCTCGGTACCAATCAAAACCTCGCGTCCTTCCACTAGAGCTCTTACACCAAAACCTGATAAATCTTTAAATTCTTTTGTATCTATCTCATTAGTGTCTTTCAAATAAGTAACCACAGCTTCTGCAAGAGGGTGGTGGGATTTTTTTTCGACAGACAAAACTAGTGAGGAAACATAATTCTCTGCGCTCAAACCTTTTGGAAGAATCCATTTCAAATCCTCTTTAACCCTAATCATGTTGTCCGCAAACTCAAAGGCTTGAACTTCGGGTTTTCCCTTGGTTAAGGTCCCTGTCTTATCAAAAACTACATAGTTAACCTTGTTTGCGATTTCCAAGCTCTCGGCATTTTTAATCAATATCCCGTTCTCGGCACTTCGTCCTGTACCAACCATTATTGAAGTTGGTGTTGCAAGACCCAACGCACAAGGACAAGCAATGATGAGAACCGAAATTAGATTTATCATGGCTACAATAAACACGGGCTGACCCGCAAAACTTCCCTGTATAGGAAAATTAAACCAAACTAGAAATGTAACTATGGAGAGAATTATCACTATTGGTACAAAATACGAGGAAACAACGTCTGCAAGTCTTTGTATCGGTGCACGCGATCCCTGAGCTTTTTTTACCAATTCAATTATTTGTGAGAGCATCGTTTCACTTCCAATTACTGTCGCCTTCATTTCAAAAGAACCGCTCTTATTAATTGTTGATCCTATTACTTTGTCACCAACGGATTTATCCACAGGCATGCTTTCGCCGGTAACCATACTTTCATCAACGGAAGACTCTCCCTTTGTAATTACGCCACCAATAGGGATCTTCTCCCCCGGCTTAACAATTAATATGTCCCCGATAACAATTTGATCAACCGGAATTTCCAATTCCTTACCACTTCTCAATACACGTGCTGTTTTTGCCTGTAAACCCAAAAGTTTTCTAATAGCTTCGGATGTCTGGCCTTTTGCATTCATTTCGAGATATTTTCCCAAAAGTATAAGTGTAATTATTGTTGCGGAAGTTTCAAAATATACGTGTGGAGTAATACCCGAGGAAATAAAAACATTCTTAAATAAAACGGTAATTACCGAATAAAAATAGGCGACAGAAGTACCAAGCGCAACTAGTGTATCCATATTCGCTGTTCTATTTTTAAGCCCCGACCACGTACTCCTGTAATACTGTGCTCCAATCCAAAATTGAACAAAACTCGCCAAAACCCACATTACTACATAGTTTTGTAAAAACGCGGGGGCAAATGGTACCATTGCGCCAACCAACAATAAAATCGTAAAAAAACCACTCCAAACAAGTCTTGTTTTTAACTTCTTTAATTCCTTCGCTTTCTCTTTTTCAACCAAGTCTCCTTGAGATTTGTTATCACCGCCGATAATTACCTTATAACCTAGATTCTCAACTGGTTTAGTCAGCTTTTCAATTGTAGGGGATCCGTCATGTTCGATTGTTGCCTGCTCGTTTGTATAGTTTACGTGTGCAGACCTAACACCAGGTACGCTTTTCAGTTTTTTTTCAATAGTCACAGCACAACTGGCACAATGCATTCCCGAGATATGAAAGGTTGTTTTGTTTGAATTACTACCCTTCATTATCATTCCTCAACTTTGATCTTTCCGTGAAACATATTCATTCCACATGAAATTTCATATTCTCCCACTACGGTAGGATTAATAACGATATCTGTGATTTTATTTAGTACTAAATGTTCTCTAATATTAAAATCTGGTATCACAACTTCTTCCAAACATGAGCTTTCGTCTTTTCTATGAAACTTTAGAGTAATGGGTTTTCCCTTTTTAACCTTAATAACGTCTGGTTTATAACCACCCTCTACTGTTATTGTTATCTCATCCACTACCTTTACGGCCTTGCTTTCTTTTTTCATGAAGAAAAACCAATAAGTAAAAATTATTAAGGCTATACCAATTAAATTAATTAGTAGTGTCATTTTTATACTCCTTTAGAGTTGCAGCAGTCTTTTTTATGTGATTCCAAATCTTCTGTTTCTTTTGAAGATAACGCGTGTTTGACTACCACAAATAAGAATACCGTAATTACACCTAAAAATATAATGTTTGCGCCTGGAATTGTATTTAACCATATAGTAGCTCTGTTAACCTGTTCCGAAAATCCATGGGCCATTTCTGCCATTGAAAAATCTGTGGCCAAAACCAAATAAACCACTAAAGTTCCAGTAAAAGTAAATATCAAAAAAGAAATGATATTACCCATTATTATTGGAAAGGTTTTTGAAAAAATCTTTATCTCACTTAACTTTTTTTTGAAGAAAGTTATCCCTAAAACTTTTTTAGAGTCCAAAAAGTAGGATCCTATATATAAAGGCGTTACCATTCCTGTAACATAAACAAAACCTATAAGCAAAGCCTTCCACAAGCTTGGGGATAAAACACTTAAAGTTAAAACTCCCATTAAAACAGGGGCGCAACAGGCACTCGTAATCCCTGAGAAAATTCCCAGCGTAAATACGGATCCTACGTCAGTTCCCTGTTTCCCAGATCGGTTTATCCGAGGCATTGGGAGTTTTAGCCCTAGTAGGGAAATTAAACCTACAACAATCATAAAAAAACCTCCCAGCAAATAGATTTGATCATGATATCTAAATATTGCCAGGGAAATAAGCTTGAAACCCAATACTGCGGGGAGCATTACAACAAAAATTCCTAGAGAATAAATGAGAGTCATGAAAAGAACTCTTTTTCTTTCCTTGAAAACAGAACCTAAATAAGCAGGAAGTAGGTAGGATACACAACAAGGAGCAAACAACGCAACCATACCCGCCAAAAACGCTGCGATTATTGAGGTTTGAAAAAGAATTGCCTCATTCACTTATTAAACCCCACAACCGCCACCACTGGAACCCGAAATAGGTTGGACTTGTTTTTGAATATTTCTGTAGCCACTTCCGCTTGAAAAATCTTTACCCAAAACTAACTTTGGATTTACGTCTTCCCACGTGGTATCTTCCTTGGTTTCAAAGTAGCTTGCCAAAGTCATATACGTATCTGGAAACCAATAGGAGTTAACTTTTAGTGACGTAGCGTAAATATCATCTTCGGAATAACCATTCACCACCATAAGCTCTATGAGACCAAGAAGAGCTATCCCATGGTTGCAGTCGGGAAAAGCTGTATGGTTACCACAACAAGGCCTGTAGATATTTTTCGCTATTTCAGCAACTAATTCCTGTTGTTCATCATTTAGACCAAGAAGATCGGCTTCACCATAAAATTCCATTGCATCGCCTGTAGCAAGGGACCATCCGCCCGTACTGGCCAGGTTAGCCACTTCATCAAATTCATTCTGCATATCGGTAAGGACCTTACTTTCTTGAACCAACCCCAATGCCCATAAAGTGTTTAGCACAAACCTAGAGTTTCCTTCGTTCAAAATAATATATTCTGAAGAATTGTTAGTTAACAAATCTTCGTATTTCGCTCGATCTCCGGAAAAACTAAAAAGTTCTAAGAATTTTTCTTTATCTATAACGCCTGTTTCTACAAGCTTTTTCCCTAAATCTTCCCACTTAATACCCGTATTTACACCCTCTTCGGGTATAACCTCTTCTCTAAGACGTTCCGCTCTCTTTTCCGGTGTATTAGCCAACTCTTCATTTATTTTTTCTTTATATACAAGAAGTTCATTAATTTCCTTTTTATAAAAATAGCGCTGTACCAGCACAGCACCGAGAGCCGTGTTAAATGCAAGCACTAGTGCTAAAGATAATGAGATAGTTTTTTTAAATAATTTACCACTTTTTTTGACTGTCATGAGAAGCCTTCCTTCTAAATTTATTTATTAATCACATTTCCAGATAAAGTTAACTCGATAATTGGGTTGTTAGAATCATTCGTATTGAAGGAAATCATCCTGGTAACTGGTCCAACTCCCTGGGGGCCGTGGAACATTGGATCAAATAACACCTTTATGTCCGCTGTTCCCCCTGGTTTAATAATTCCTTTCCATCCAGATCTTGCGTGCATTCCAAAAATAGGACTATCTTTCCCATTTATACTCACTTTAACTTGTGTGCACATACAGGAGGTTTTGAAATTTGTAACTTTTAAATCTGATTCGCCTGTGTTTTTTATCTCAAATGTCTTCTCCGCATTTCCACCCTCAATATCTATCTCCCCAAAATCGTGAGAATTACCATCTACAATTTCTATCGATACCGTATCTATTTGTTCTAGCACGGGAGGTTGCGATTTAGACACTATTACGATTCCCAATATTAAAACTGCGAAAGAAATTAACCCTACAAGTATAGGTACCTTTTTACCGTTCATTTCATTAGTTTCTTTCAGAAAGTGAGTAAATTGTTACAAGCTCCTTGATTGCTTTTTTTTCTTCCCCGCCTTTCATTTGCTTAACAACACAGCTATCGAGATGTCCTTCCAAAATAGTTTTATTTATCTTCTTTAAAGCGTTTTGGATCGCAAGCGATTGAACAAGGATATCGATGCAATACTTGTCTTCCTCGATCATTTTTGCCAAGCCATTTACCTGTCCTGCAATTATTTTTAAGTGGTGAGCTGAGGAAGTTTTATCGTAACTCATACGAAGAAGGATAATACCCCCATGGGGTATCTGTCAATGTTAAAGCAAGTAGAATTTCGTGTTAGCATAAATAGGAAATGGTTTTAACAAAACGAGCCAAAGGCAATCTACTAAAGCTTTTTCTGTTGTATGTGTACTTTGGAATAGTAGTTGTGGTTGGGTTATGTCTAAAACTAAACTTTCTTCAGTTTGCATTCGCGTTCTTTGGAATACCCTCGATATATTTCGCGGTAAACCTAAAAGGATATGGCAAAAAAATCGAAATAGAAGCGACGATACTAGGTTTTTTCATGGTTTTTGTTTTTGACCTCATTGCCCACTCTAGTAACTCCTGGTATGTTCCCGGGGTATTGGGAATGAGAGTACTCGGTAAATTTCCCATAGATGAGTTTGTTTTTGCTTTCTTTTACCTTTTCGCCATATTTACTCTTTACGGCACTTTTTTTGATAAATCTAAAATTAAAAAAATCAGCAAATCCTTTAAAAAATTAGTTTATTTTGGAAGTTTCCTTTTATTATTGGTTTTAATTTTACACACAGTTTCTCCTCAACTACTAGAAGTTCCGTATTTTTATTTATTTATGATAATGATTTTCTTAATTACAACGGCTGTTGGGTTTGCTTGCTACCCAAAAATAGCGGGCAAAATAAGCCTTTTAAGTACTTACCTATTCCTCCCTGCTATTGCGTACGAGCTTGTCGCTTTGGAATTAGGCCACTGGTATTTTGAAAAGGGCTACCACATAGGATACGTGAATATTCTGAACTACTCTTTTCCACTGGAGGAACTATTTTTCTTTCCCCTTGCGGTTACATCCATCCTGGTACTACACGAAGCATTTGGCGATAACAAAAGATAACAAACTCTCCCTTTGACTTTTATTTCCACCAAATACAAAATCGTGTTTATAATGTAAACACAAGGAAGAACTTTTATGAAAGACCAAATTGCACTAGAAATCAATAAAATACTTAAACAAAAGTGGGATATTGATAAAAAAGATATAACTATTGAACACCCGACAGACAATAAATGGGGAGACTTCGCTACAAACGTCTCGATGGAAATCGCCAAAGAACTTAAGAAACCACCCATGGAAATCGCCAAAGAACTGTCCGCTGAATTAATAAAAGATCTTGATAAAAACCTCTTCGAAAAAATCGAAACGGCTCAACCGGGGTTTATTAACTTCACATTTTCCACTAAATGGTTGGTTAAAGAGATGGAAATATTAATTAGCAAAAAAGATAAGTATGGAACGAGCAGTATCGGCAAGGGAAAAAAAGTTCTTATTGAGTTTTCTCAGCCAAATCCAAACAAACAACTTCACATAGGCCACTCCAGAAACAACTTTTTGGGATCCTCTCTTTCGAACCTATACAAATTTGTTGGGTTCAACGTAATAAAAGCAAACTATATGAACGATTGGGGAACCCATATATGCAAGGCCATGCTTATGTACAAAAAATACGGGGATGGAAAAGAACCCAACAAACAACCAGACCACTTTGTAGGTGATTTCTACAAAATGTACAACGAAAAAGAAGATGAAAACCCACAATTGAAAAAAGAAGTTGCCGAAATGTTTAGCAAATTGGAAGCTGGAGATCAGGAAACAACAAAGCTTTGGGGGAAAATAATTGGGTGGGTTAAAAAAGGGTGGGAAACAACATATTTCAATGAAAATGTTGAATTCGATACGTGGTTTAATCAAAGCGATTATAAAAACTCAGGAAAAGAAATTGTACAGCTAGCTGTTAAAAAGGGTGTTGCCGAGAAAGACGAGACGGGAGCGGTAATAGCAAGGCTGGAAAAATACGGCATTCCCGACAAAGTTCTTCTAAGATCAGATGGTACATCTATTTACTCCACACAAGATTTACAGATGGCAAAAGATAATATGGAAAAACTAGGTCTAGAAAAAAGATTGTACGTTGTTGATTCCCGCCAAAATGATTATTTCAAACAAATATTCAAAATATTAGAAATTCTTGGATTTAACTGGGTTAGTGGGTTGTACCACGTATCTTATGGGATGGTTTCACTACCCGAAGGTAATGTCGCGTCCAGAACTGGCGTGGCTATTGATGCAGATGAGGTATTCAATAAGCTAGTGGAATTAGAAAAAGAGGAAATAAAAACAAGTCTAAAAAAAGTGGGGGATCTTGAAGGCACTGCTAAAAGACTTGCTTTAGCAGCCTATAGATACGGGATGTTAAAGGTAGATCCAAAAAGTAACGTGGAATTTAAATACGATAGGGTCACAAAATTCGAAGGAAATACAGGCCCGTACCTTTTATACACGTACGCACGTGCCAATTCGGTCTTAGAAAAAGATTTCGATTCACCAAAAAACGGAAAAATGTACGTCCCCAACAAAAGCGAAACAGAGGTGCTTAGAGTACTGTATAAATTCCCAGAAGTTATACTAGAATCAACAGAAAAGTTTTCTCCTAATATGTTAGCCAACTATCTTTTCACACTTGCCCAAAAATTTAATTCCTTTTATTCTTCCACTCCAATATTAAAAAGCGATGGGAACGAAAGAAATTTTAGAATAAATCTCACAAAAGCTATCTCTCAAATTCTCAAAACAGGACTCGGCCTCCTTGGGATAGAGGTGGTTGAGAAAATGTGATAAAAACAAACGTGGGTTTGTAGATTAACGAATACAAAAAATATATACTTGGGAGTGTCCGCAAAATATGTTTTTATTACAGGGGGTGTTATATCCGGGCTCGGAAAAGGCGTTAGTACAGCATCTCTTTCTCTTTTATTAAAATCACTCGGGTACAGGGTATCGGCTATTAAAGTTGATATGTACCTTAATATCGATGCCGGCACAATTAACCCTACCGAACACGGCGAGGTGTTCGTAACCGAAGACGGTATGGAAACCGATCAAGATCTTGGAAACTACGAAAGATTCACCAATCAAAACTTTTTACAACACAATTACATAACCATGGGCCAGATATACTACGATGTCATAACCCGCGAAAGACAGCTTGGATACGGAGGACAAGACGTTGAGGGACATATACACATCCCAAAAGAAATTGTTAGAAGACTAAGAAAAACCGCGAAAAAAGACAAGGCGGAAGTGCTGTTTATAGAAGTGGGTGGAACAGTTGGGGAATATCAAAACGTGATGTTCCTTGAAACGATTAGAAGATTAAAACAAGAGCAACCTCAAAACATCTTCCTAATGCATTTAACATATCTCCCAAAACCAAGATTCCTGGGGGAGATAAAAAGTAAACCCGCTCAAACCTCAATTTACGAACTATACAAAATTGGGTTACAACCCGACTTTGTTATTTGTAGAAGCGAAGAAGCAATTGATAATCGAAAAAAGAGAAACATCGCTTTTAACACCGGTGTATCCGAAAACTCTATCATTTCCGTACCTGACGTTGAATCCATATACGAAATCCCACAAGTACTTAAAAAGCAAGGGGTAGATATAAAACTCTTAGAAATAATGGGTCTAAAACCGCGAAAAAGATTGTTTAAAGAGTGGGAAGAACTAAATACTAAAATTAAGGGTTCAAAAAAAACTGTAAAAATTGCGATTTTAGGAAAATACTTCAATTTCGGTAAATCAGTTTTGGCCGATGCTTACATTTGTGTTATCGAGGCCATTAAGCATGCGGCATGGAAAAGTGGGAAAAAGCCGATAATTCAATGGTTTGATGTAGAGAGGTTCGAAGACAAAAACAAAATCGACAAAATCAAAAAAGATTTAAGTGAGTTTAATGGCATTATTGTTCCTCAGGGATGGGGAATTCGGGGCGTAGAAGGAAAAATTAAAGCAGTAAATTTTGCAAGAGAAGCAAAGATCCCATATTTGGGCCTATGTTTCGGTATGCAAATGGCAGCAATCGAATTTGCGAGAAACGTATTAGGGATAAAAGACGCAAACTCGGAAGAAGTAAAACCCAAATCAAAAAATTGCGTAATCCACACGATGAAGCATCAAAGAAAACTAATAAAAAATAGTAAGTACGGTGGAACTATTAGGTTAGGGGCATGGCCATGCAAACTAAACACAAAGTCCACTCTGTACAAAGCTTATAAAAAACATTCTCCTTCTCGTTTGAAGAAAAATATCGTAATGGAGAGGCATAGACATAGATACGAATTTAATAACAGGTACAAAAAGAGGTTCGAAAAAGCTGGTTTTATTATTTCGGGCACTTCTCCCGATGGAAAACTAGTGGAAGCAATAGAATTGCCAAAGAATGTTCATCCGTTTTTTGTAGGCACGCAGTTCCACCCAGAATATAAATCGAGGCCACTAGACCCACACCCAATATTTGTGGAATTTGTGGAACAAAGCGCTAATAACTAAACAATCTCTCTAATAACGTATGTGGTTCTAGAAGAAGATTCAAAGTAAGTTCTCATTAACAGTTCGCCTATCATACCCATCATCATAGACTGAACACCCACTATAACTAAAAGTACAGCCAAAATTAATAACGGCCTCCCACCAATACTCTGACCCATTAACTTCAGTACAAATAGGTAAAGGCATGCAAGTCCACCCAAACCAGTAACTATCGCGCCTGTAAATCCAAATAACCTCCCAGGCATAGCACTAAAGGGTTTTTTGGCGAAACGTAGCAAAAAGGCCAAAGTGACAAAATCCAAGGCCACCTTGATAGTTCGCTTATGGCCTTTATAATAAGATTCTCCGTAGTCCCTATCTTTAAAATCCACATCAAATTCAATTGTTTTCGCACCGTACAAATGAGCCAAAGCCGGTAAAAAGCGGTGCATTTCTCCGTAAAGTTTAATATTCTCAATAATCACCCTACGAAAACCCTTCATTCCAGATCCTAAATCTTTTATTTTTATTCCCGATATCCAAGAAGCTATTGTATTCGCTCCAGCGCTGCTGATTTTTCTTTGTACCTTTCCCCACCTGCCTACCCTGTTTGTGTTAACAAAATCGTAACCTTCATTCAAATACTTTATTACTTTACTTAAGTGGGAAGTGCTAGTTTCTAAATCTGCGTTTATCGTAAGAATGTGCTCACCCTTAGACAAATCAAAACCTGCTTGGTATGCGCAACTCTGACCAAAATTACCCATTAAATTAATACCTTTTATTTCTTTATGCTTTTTTGCATATTTGGAAATTACGTTCCAGGTATCGTCGGTGCTTCCGTCGTTAACTGCAATGATCTCAAATTCGCTACTCCTAGTCTTAATGAAATCCAATAGCTCGTCAAACATTCTGTTTATATTCTTTTCCTCGTTGTAGCAAGGGATAACTATTGATACAGATTTATTTTTTGCCATATTTTTTCCTTAAACCATTTTACCTCTTTTTTCAAACCTTCACTTGGAGGAGTTGTAGGATTGTATCCCAGTATTTTTCTTGCTTTGCTAACGTTAGCCCTCGTTTCTTTTTGATCTCCAACCCTTTTTGGAGCGGTTTCCATGTTTGGCGCTTCCCCCATAATTCCTTCAATTATTTTTAGTGACTCCCCCGTTGTGATAGCCTCTTCGGTTCCAAAATTAAATATCTCACCGTTGCACTTTTCCAAATTTTCCAAAACCAATACCATACCATCGATTATATCTCCTACGTATGTGTAACTTCTTATATGTTTTTTGCTTCCTTTATAAAACTTCAGCTTATATTCTGGGTTTAATATTGAATTAATAACCTGTGGAAATAGTTTCTCTGGGCGTTCTCTCTCACCATAAACCGAAAATAAACGCAAAGAACAAGCTGGGAAACTCTGATCCCTTTGATACGCCAGCACAAGTTGCTCTGCAGCCAATTTAGTCACGCCATAGTACGAGGTAGGCTTGGGAGCAGCATCCTCGGAGTCTGTCGCGTGGGCACCATAAACAGAAGATGTAGAAATGTTTACAAACATTTTGAGGTTCTTTGAATCTTTAAAGGCCTCAATTAATTTATGCGTAGCAACAAAATTATTTTTTAAGTATGCCTCAAAAGGCGTTTTGTCGCTTATACCGGGTTGAGCAGCCAAGTGAAAGACTACATCTATTCCGTTGATTAAATCTTTTAGTGGGTCCGCAGATAGATCCAGTCTTTCCACTTTTATGCCTTTGTCTATAAGATCCCTTTTGTTTAGATTTTTCAGTTCTAAAGAATAATAATCACTAATACTGTCTACACCCACAACATTGTGCCCAAGTGATTTTAATCGTTCGGCCAGATGAGAGCCAATAAAGCCCACTACGCCAGTGATTAAAACATTCATATTTAAACTATACCTTAAATTTTTTAGGTGGAGTGATGTTTGGTTCTCTCCCGTAAATTGGGTATTCTAATTCTCCAATCTTTTTTCTTCCCAACGCCCAATTAATCACGTTAGCAATTACGGCTCCAACTTTTAGTCCAGTAAAGGATTTACCTGGACCAAGGTTTGAACTAACTTTTTGAATATCTTTTGTACTTAACCCGTTTTCTCTAATCAAGTCTCTAATTGTACTGATAATATCAACGTCCCCACATTTCTTAGCAACTAACCTACTGTCTTTGTACAAAAAAACAGATTTATTATCTCTCACAGTTGAATCGATTTTAACTTCGTACATGGACCCTCCTAACGCCTTTTCCTTCGGTGCTAAAAATAAGATTAATTGCATCTTTTGGCAATAGCTTTTCAATAAGCTCTGGCCATTCAATTATATTTATTGCCGAGTCATCCTCAAACATTTCCTCCAAACCAAGATCCTCGATCTCATCACTATTGGTCAATCGATATAGATCTATGTGATTCACAACCATCTTGTTTCCGATATATTGTTTAGCGATTACAAATGTAGGACTTTGAACCCTAGAGCTCAATCCCAACGCTTCTATCAAAAACCGAGTAAAAGTTGTTTTACCACTACCAAGTTCCCCATATAACGCTACCGTCATACCAGGCTTTATTTTTTTTGCTATACGCCTAGCAAACTCTTTAGTTTCTTTGGGAGAATGTGAGAGTATCTCCATAAAACCAACGCTGCTAAAACAGCTCCAAAACTATCTACTACCACATCAAAGAAAGATGAAGATCTGTAAAGAATAAAACTCTGATGAAACTCATCTAATACACCATATAAAACAGTTAGTGCGATCGAGATAGGTATGCTTTTAGTGGGTTTATAAAATGATAAACAAAGCATGAAAAAAAGAATGAAGTGACCGTTGATATGATATGCCTCTCTACCCAATCCAATATAATCAATTGTAGGTCCCGAAATGGAAGACAGCAAAAAAATAGATGCCATAATTAATATCGATAACCACCATTTTTTCACTTTGCCATTCTAACATTTTTGATGAATAAACCGCCAAAAAACGCAAGAGCAAGTATCTCGAAACTAAGGATTGTTCTGTACAGATCCAGTTTTAATCTTTTTTTAGTACTATTACCTCGATTTAATAAACTTATTTCTTTGTCGCTTACCAACTTCTGGTTTACTTTCTCAATATAAGCTTCGTGCGACTTCTTACTCCAAACGTTGTACGGCGATGTTAAATACGTTTTTAAATTTGTTACATCTTTTACTTCAAATTGGATTGAAATTTTCTCTAGACTTAATGATGAAAATCTAAGTTTAATTTCCTTCGTAAGTTTCGGTAAATCGTTCCAAAGCGCGTTATTAGAAACCCACTTATCTTTCTCTTTATTGAAAATCTCAACCAATCGATCTTCTGATTTTGGCCTAATTAAAAATCTAGTCTCGTTTAGATCATGTAGAACATCAACATATAAAATACCGTCATCTTTTATAGTATTGGTTCGAAATTTCATATCAAGAGAATCGCCGGCAAAACAGGTTCTCATTAACAATAATAAAAGAAGCGGAAATATTTTCCTCATGTAATAAAAAGATACTTAGCGTTAAGTTTTTTTCAACAGTGCGAATTCTAATAAAAATAGAATCACCTTAGATGCCAATACAAAGTCATATAGTCGTTGTCGTGGAATATAAAAACACCATTGCCTCCATCTCCCAAACAATTTCTGCAAAAGTACGCTTCCCCATCCTCAACCGCGTATACCGGAGCACCATACGAACCAAACATGTCATAGGCGGGATGTGGTTTTCCACCGTATAACCTAGATGACCAGCAAGTGGTTCCAAAACCCTGCGAAACAGTTGGGCTATCAATAGGCCACTTCCAAGAACCTTTACCAACATCTCTGTATCCTGGAGATTCGCATCCAGTATTCCAATAAACATTTTTTTTCTTAAGCATATCTTTGGGATTTATATAATCAGAATAATACCAATCCCAACCATCGATATCATCAAAAGAAGAATACCTATATACACCCAAGTGCAGATGTTCTCCTTGGGAGTACCCCGTATCACCTTGGTACCCAATAACCGATCCCTTTTTAATTCCCTCACCATCATGATATTTAAGAATATCAACTGCACCTGTAATCTGGGCCAATTCTTTTTCCGCCTCTCTAAGAAGTTTCTGATATTTCTCTTCGTCGTTTTGAGTAATTTCTAGTAATCTTTTTTTCTCATTTTTTTGGCCATCCAACTGACTTTTGTATGCATCCAAATTTGCCTTCTCAACCTCAAGTTTATTCTTTAAAGCTACCTCTTCCTCCTTCTTTTTTTCGAACAAACTTTTTTGGGTGTTATAACTCCTTTTTGTCCGCTCCATTTCATTGAGAAGTTTTCTATCTTGTATCTCGATAAATTTTAGATATTCCACTTTTTTCACTAAGCTGCTCATAGTGGAAGAACCAAAAATCACTAACATTGGATTTATTTCACGGGTTTTGTACCTTTCTCTAGCCCGAATATTAAGTAACTTCCTTTGATATTCTATTGACTCTTTTAAACGATCTATTCTTTTTTCCAAATCTTTGATTTCTTCTTCAAGTTTAATAATTTGTTTTTGTGTTCTGCTAATTTGAGCTAACGAGTTTTGAATCCGAGCTTCGGTAAGACTTATTTGAGTATTCATGTATGAGATTTCGTTCTCTAGTGATTTCGCTTTTCCTTCCAAATCATCAAGCTTTTCCTTATACTTCTCGATCTTTTTTTCTAAATCATCAGTATCCACCTGGTCTGTATCCTCTGCCCAAACAATCCCAATAACCAATACAGGGATTAAGAGAATCAAAAACGTTATCTGAAGAAGCTTTATATTCATACCTTAGAATTTAAGATATTTCTTGAGGGCAATTGTACTACCAAGATATCCTAATAAACCTCCGGATAGTATTAAAATAATGGCTAAGCACACAGAAAAGATTATTGGATTAACCGAAACGCTGTGAATAAACCCAAAGGCTAAATCTTTAGTTAATAAACCGGATACAAAAGATACCGTAAAGGCCAAAACGTACACCGAACTAGCAATTGTTGAAGACACTAAACCGTATAGCAAGCCTTTTCTTACGAAAGGGGCTCTTAAATAATCTTTAGAGGCTCCCACTAACCTCATAATTTCCAGTTCGGGACCCTGCATGTGTATTCTCGACCTAATCGTTGAGACGACAACTGAGTAGGAGACAAGCAAAAAAATTCCAACCAACACAAAACCAACAATATAAGCGGTACTACTCCAAAATCTAAACGTTTCAATTACATCCTTAAAATAACGTACCTCTTCTACACCCACAAAAGAGGAAAATTCCTCTGAAAGCTGTGATAAATCCACAATGTTTTTTACTTTTACCTCTAAACTTGCCGGTAAAATACTCGCCGTTACAGACTCTAACAAAGCCTTTTCATCCTTATTCATTTCAGTAAATATCTTGAAGGCGTCTTCTTTCGATACGTATTTTACTTCTTGAACTCTAACATCATTTTCAAGATTCTGTTTTAAGCTTAAGATGTTTTCTTCTACAAAGTCGTCTTGGAAAAAAATGGTTATTTGCGCTTGATTTTCCAAATATCTTAAAGCAGTTTGGGTTAAAGTTACCACGGATATAAAAAGCCCAAGAACCAAAAAGGCGATTGTCATTACCAACATGTTCGATGCATCGTGTAATTTATCTTCTTTTCTTCTCTTAAAAAGTTTAATCCGCATACTTTCCTCCCTTTTTGTCTGAAGTTATCTTTCCGTTCTCAATCCTAATGACTCTTTTCTTTGCCTTGTTAACAATGGTCTCATCGTGGGTTGCCATAATCACGGTTGTTCCCAAAGAATTAATCTTCTGTAAAATTTTAACCACCTCATTAGATGATTTTGGATCAATCATTCCCGTTGGTTCGTCTGCTATCAAAACATCTGGTTCGTGCGCTAGCGCCCGTGCGATGGATACTCGCTGTTTCTCTCCACCCGAAAGTTGGTATGGATATTTTTTACCTTCTTTGCTTAAACCAACCATATTTAAAACATTCGGTACAATTTCCTTAATCTCTTGTTTCGAAGACTTTACTACCTCTAAAGCAATGGCGACATTTTCAAAAACAGTTTTAGAATCTAACAACTTATAATCTTGAAAAACAACTCCAATTTTCCTTCTCAATTGATGTAAATCTTCTGGCTCAATTTCCAAAATATTTTCTTCATTAAATAATATTTTTCCAGAATCTGGCAGCTCTTCCCTTATCAATAATTTGACTATGGTTGATTTTCCAGCACCCGAAGGACCTACTAAAAACACAAACTCTCCGTTATTTACACATACATCAGCTTTATCTAGCGCCTTGCGCCCATCGTACTCTTTAGTTACGTTTTTAAACTCAATCTGAATCATTATCTATAATAATTTCCTCCACCAATAAATAGTCCTCGCCACCGAACGTCTTTCGCATTTGTCCCGAAACTGTCACAAATAAACCCTCAACAATTGATAGCTTTTCATCTTCGGCCTTTAATAAGATTATATCCTTTCCGTCACTGTCGGAAAGCACATATTCAATTCCCTCCTCCTCATAAAAATCTGCGCCCATGAATGATACTTTTCCAGAGCGAAAATTAACTAACGTCTCTATTTCCTCCGTTTCAACATATTGTTCATCTTCTGTTAATGTTTTATTTATAAAATAGGTCCGAATGGGGATTGCAAAAGCAAAAAAAATCATCAAAAAAGAGAGCAAATATAGTAGTGGTTTACCTTTAATGTGGGCAAGCATAGCTGCAGAGATTATAACAAAATGCTAAGAAAAACCGAATTGTTAACAAAAATCGCAGATAGAATTCAGACCACTTATTATCTATTCGACAAGGAAAAAAAGACTCTGTTACCGATCGTTTCTCCCGACAAAAAGGATCCGTCTGCACACAATACAATTTTGAAAATATTAAAAGCTTTTAACTCGGAGATTCTAAGTATAAGAATTTCCCACATTAGAAAAGAAACCTACCACGTTTATGTGAATGTTGAATTTAATGGGAAATTGATAGAAATAAACGCAGATGTTTCAGACGCACTGACACTCGCTCAGCTTAAAAAGGTTCCAATATTTCTCGACGAGTCATTACTAAAAAAGTGTGGGATAAAAATTACACGAAAACTGCTTGAGGAAACGCTATTTATCTAAATATTCAGCAATATTCGCCTCGTGTTCCGCTAATACTTCCGAATAGTGGGTCTCACCAGACTCGTCTGTTAAATAGTAATAAAAATTTGTAGGCTCATAATTAAGAACCGCTTTAAGAGACGAGATGCTTATACTTGAAATTGGGACCGGTGGTAAACCTATATTTTTTCTTGTATTAAAGGGGCTATCGATATCTAAATCTTCAAACGTGAGCCCACGTTGCCACCAATCAGCAGAATTAACGTCAATGTTCTCTGTACACAGGTTGATTCGATCTGGCGAACAGTAATTTTCCACATTGGCCACGACATATTGTGTGGTCGCATCGGCCTCCAGCTTCATACCCTCCCTCCACCTTTTTATCAAAATTCCAGCCACGAGTCTTCGGTCATCATCTTTTACCACTTCTCTTTCAACAATAGATGCAATAATTACCGCCTGTTTACTACTCAGTCCCGAGGATTCCAAGTATTCTTTTGATAACAGTTCCTTAGTTCGCCTGTCAAAAACCTCCCTCAAATGCGTCACAATCTCCTTTGAAGTCACGTCCCGACTGAATATGTATGTGTCTGGAAACAAATATCCCTCAGATCTCTCGGCTTTCTCCATAAATTGCTTGTAAGTAACGTCTTGATAAGTTTGGGAAGCTTTTCGCGCAAACTCTTCTATCCGCCAACCCTCCAAAAAAGTGATCTTTTCGTCGAGCGTGCCGTGTTGAAAAAGCTGTGCTAAATCTTGTATGGACGATCCAGCCTTTACTGTGTAGATTCCAGCTTGAATATTTTTATCTACTTTGTTAATCACAGCAAAAAAACTAAAAAGAAATCTGGAATTAATAGCACTTTCTTGATAAAGATTCTCCGAAATTTCAGACAAGCTCTGACCCTTTTTTATCTCGAAAGTAACTTCTCTCGACGTTTGAGACGGCCTCTTAACAGCAAAATCATAATACAGATAGAAAAGTGGCGGTAAAACTACAAATAAAAATATTAAAGATATAATCGTTACTTTTATTTTGGATTCTCTCGATAGAACATGAAATTTTTTTGGATCTAGCTCATCTGACACACGCCAATTGTAGCACAGGGGGTTTTGTAAGATTAAAAGCCGGTATTATGGTAAAATCTGCCTGCAGGAAAATGGCTAATCGCTCAGCTTAGCTGGGAGGAAAGTCCAGACTGCGTAGGGCAGGGGGATGGAGTGTAAGCTCTGACCGGTAACGGCTGGTGTTCTACTAAAGAAATTTGGTGGAAACAGAAGATGAATCAACATTTTCTGAGAGCAACAGAGACGAGCTTTTTCCTAAATCGCGCCTAGCGCGATACGGAGAATGTGTGAAACGGGCAATCCCACCCCGCAGCAACCCACGAACTTACCGCTTAAGTCGGCCCGGCAAGGTATAAAGATGGGGCATAGATAGATGATTGGCTTAAAAACAGAATCTGGCTTACAAGTTTCCTGCGTTAAGTGGTTACTTTGAACGAACGAGCACCCTCCTTAGGATTATCGTCCCTATCATCGTTGTTGGTATAGCGAGAACTGCTCCTATAATCCCAAAAAACTCACTCCCGACTAGAAGCGCTAAAAGAATAATTAGTGGGCTAAAACCGGAAACCTTCTGCATAATCTTTGGAACCAAAATATTATTTTCCAATTGCTGAATGACAAAAAATAACACAACCACACCAATCCCCTTGATAGGAGCGTCAGCAAACCCAACAATAGCCGCCAATACAGCTGAGATAATTGGACCTAACATAGGAACGATTTCTAGTAACCCCGAAACCAAACCCAAAGCCAATGGATAATCTACATCCAAAATTATCAAACCAACCGTGCTTACAGAACCCACAATAAACATTAACAAAAGTTGGCCTTTCACCCACTGACCAATACTCACCTCAATCTCCGAAAGCGTGTCACTAGCTCCCTTTCTAGTTTTATCGGGGAAAAAAGAAAGAAATCTCTCTTTGAGATTCTCCCAGTCTAAGGACATATATATAGAAATGATTAGTATGCTAAAAACCATGACCAAATTAGAAAAAACCGAAAGTGTGACAGAAAGAACTCCGCCGGAAACACTTGCGAGCTGTTTTACTATCTCATCCATGGAACTATCTAACACGGTACTAGAAAGGTTTATTTTTCTAAAAAAACCAGACAACACTGTAAAAAGATTGGATATCTGAGAAAGAACTGGTGGAAGACCTACTGTTAGCACAGCTATCAAACCAATTACCAACAATAAATAAGAAATTACCACGGCTAAACTTCTAGATACGGGCTTATTAAGAAAAGTTTTACTTCTGATGTAGTTTACAAGATGCTCCGTTGAAATAACAATAAGAGTGGAAACAAGAAAAATACCAAATATTGGCCCTAAACGATAAAAAACATATCCCGCTAAAATAAGGAGAAAAGCGAACAATATAGTCTTAAACGAAATTATTATTTCCTTATCCATTTTCAAATAAAGTATATACTCTCTTCTCAAATCCGTCATTAGAGACGTTTACCCATACTACGTGCGGCATTTTTTTAAAATAAGTAAGCTGTCTTCTAATATAGGCGTGAAGATCAAATTTTGCTCTTTCAATACCCTCCGCCTCTGAAATATTCCCCAGAATCGTTTTCGCAGCAGATTTATAAACTAATCCGTTTAGTTTGCGTGATTTGGAATATTTAGATTTCAACAATTTCTCTGTCTCATCTATCAAACCAGTCTTCCAAACAAAATCAAGCCAACGATCGGCCCTATCAA
>Ga0114923_10000970_pt1 | contig 20338 bp, 20 predicted proteins | sample SumtaG_FD_89578 | JGI IMG/M metagenome (GOLD analysis project Ga0114923, IMG submission 89578) | Deep subsurface microbial communities from Indian Ocean to uncover new lineages of life (NeLLi) - Sumatra_00157 metaG | ecosystem: Environmental > Aquatic > Marine > Oceanic > Sediment | place: near...
CCACTGATGACGAATGGATCAAATTTGTGCTCAGACTCAACATTGTCAAGCTATTGATGAAAGGGTACAGAAAGTTCGCTCAAAAAGCAGGACTCATCTAATTCACGAGCTCTATCAGTTCAGCTAAACTGTGGATATCTTGTCCAAACTGAAAACAGTGGACACTGGGATTATCCTGACGAACCCTATCGATATTAGGAAGGTAGTCATCCACAAAGAGGACTTTTCCAAACTCACAGTCCTCTTGCTTGTAGAGCCAGAGTATATGTTTTACCTGATAGGATTTGGGGCGAAAATCAGCCATGACATATCTGAAATAATCTTGTATATTTAATTGGGTTAATTGATTCTCCAGATGATATCTATCATTTCGTGATGCAATACATAGTTCTGCACCTAGCTGCTGAAGCTTCTCCAATATTGCGTAATCTTCTTGCCGACCATCTTTGTGCAAGAGAGTATCATCAAAATCAAGAACAATAAGGATTTCACAAGTCAGTTTTCCACACCTCTCCTTCATGATTTAGAAGCTCGAGCCACACTTGTTGCATTTGGAGACCCCACTTGATTTTAGGACTATAATCGTAATCAAATTCCTGCAGAGCCATATCAATCATTAACTCAGGGAAGTTCACACCTCCATGCAGACAGAGAATAACATCATCTCGGAGATTGGGAACTACATCAATCAGTTTTGCATTTCCATTCGAGTCAATCCAGATTCGCATTCCCACACTATATGAGATACCAAATCCCTCTACTACTCTTTTTGCAATCTTTTCAATTGCAGGGAAGTGTTGATCTTTTGTAAGCACTGCGTGTGTATTCAACTTGTTTGAAAGAGGATTGCTTGGATAGACCAGTAAAGCAAAGGTCACACCCTTTCTACAAAGTACTTCCACATTATACTCGATAATACAATCAAACTCTATTGCGATAATTTCAGAAAAGCTGTCATCAAGGTCACTAATGAATTGGTGTAATGTGGAGTATACTGCATCAGGTTTCTCATCAAAGTATAGTTTCTTGATATCACTTGAGCCATCAACGAGTCTAATGTTCTTATCTTGACCATTACGACTGTGTGAAAAGAGAACGGGGTTTCCAGGGTAACCAAGATCCTTAGTGACTTCTTGTATCATTTTCCTATTTTGAACTAACTTGTATTTCGGTATCGGGAGTGATAGTACATTCTTGGAGTACTCGAATAGAGTAGGTCTATGAAAGAGAATTTCAAGAAGAGTAGGATCAGTCACTGGTAGTATTAGTTCAACACTTATGTTTCGAAATTTCTCCAAGTTTTCACAAAGTGGGTCTAAGAATTTAGAACTTGCAGGAATGATGACATCAATCTTGTTCTTCTCACATAGTTCTAGCAAAGCGGAAATCAAGTCACGTTCAGATGATTGCTTCTTGAGCAGTGTGATATTGTAAAATCTCTTGATGAATTCATTCTCAACTCCGAATCCAAAGAGTGTGATATCATACTTTGTACTCTTTTCTAAGGTTCGAGCAATTTGAATCATGGTTGATTCAACTGAACTAAGAATCAGTACTCTTACAGATTTCACTTCTCAAACCTCATTATGTGCAATCTCTTAGTAGATAGTGATTCTCTTGAATCTTCCCGCTTGAAAAAGAGTACGCTCTTATGATTGGGGGAAATGCTATTAACAGGTTAGAGAGGTGTGATGATATCACCTCAGGAATGATGATTCATGAGAGTTGTAGTCAAGAAAGCACTTGTCCTCTCACCTCATACCGATGACGCAATCATTGGTGCTGGAGGACTGATTCAACAACTTGCTAAGGCAGGTACTCATATTGTACATATGGTCTTCTCTGTCTGTGATGATACTCTGATTGGTACAAAATATCCAAAGGGTCAGATTGCAGAAGAGGATAGGAAAGCCGCAACACTTCTTGGTGCAACAGAAATAATACATCATGACTTTGAGAACAGGCATCTGTACAAACAGAGACAAGAAATTCTTGATGCGATCTATCCCTATCGAAAAGACCCTGAACTCGATTTAGTGATAGCTCCATACACAGGAGATATCCACCAAGATCATAGAACTGTAGCTGAAGAAGCTGTACGTGCATTTGGTAGAAATGGAGCTACCTTACTTCAATACCCAATAATGGGAACCTGTAAGAGCTTTGATCCAAACCTGTTTGTCCCTCTAACAGCCGAAGAAACAGATAAGAAAATAGAAGCACTATCATTATACAAAACCCAGTTCGAGCTTCGAAATGGTTGGTTTGATCTTGAAAACTTTCGTGCTAAGCTTCGAGTTGATGGAGTGCAAACAAATACTGAGTTTGCAGAAGCATTTGTCCAACAAAAGGGGACCTGGATAGTTGGCACGTAACACAAGATTGTTGCTCACGGGATTTTGTGCACCAGGATTTACATCCATAGTCTATGCTCTACGCAAGAGTAAGAAATTTGAATTTTATATCTACTCAACTGATTGGAAGCCAAATCTGGCCTCTCAATACGCAGATAATTCAGAAGTTATAGGAGATAATCTAGTTCCAGAATGGCCAGACAAAATCATTGCTGCCGCTGAAAAGGAGAAGATTGAAGTTCTGATACCAATCAGAACAGATGATCTAGCACTACTAGCGAGGAACATTGATGCACTGAGAGAAATCGGTGTAGAACCAACATTACCTAGTGAAGATCCCAAGTTAATTGAAACGCTTTCCAACAAAGTTGAGTTGTACAGGGCTGTTGAGAAACTCAGCCTTGAAACACCTGAGCACTATGCAGTAACGAACATTGATGAGTTAGACAAAGCAGCGGATGCTCTTGGATATCCCGATATTCCAATCTGCATCAAACCTGCAGTAGCAGATGGTAGTAGAGGTTTTCGAATATTGGATGAAACCAAAGATCGAAAAATGATGTTTTTCTCTGAAAAGCCCAACTCAACCTATTCAGATTTAGATACACTCAAGGAGATATTGGGAGAAAGCTTTCAGAAAATGCTCCTTATGGAGTTTCTACCAGGTCGTGAATACACTGTTGATATTCTATGTCAAAAGGGAGTTGTTTACGCGGTGTTACCAAGACTGCGAACTGTAATGACTGGAGGAATAACTACAGGAGCAGTATTGGCAAAAGATGACCAATTCGACTTCATCAACCAATTTTCTGAAAGAATTGTGAAAGGACACAATCTATCATATAACATCGGAATCCAGCTGCGAGAAGATAGGAATGGAAAGTTGAAACTACTAGAGATGAATCCAAGATTGCAAGGTACAACTATAATCAGCGTTGAGGGAGGGGTGAATATCCCAGAGATCATGGTTGATATGGCACTTGATTCATTTGATACAGATTATACTCCGGATATCAAATGGGGATTGAAACTTCAAAGAGTCTGGAGAGAAATTCTCGAGTATGAAGGTAAGAAATGGACCAGTTAGATTTAATCTGAATACCGGCCTCTTGTTCGAATTAAGTTAACAATAACCCAAAACCAGGGTTTTCCGTGACCGTAAAAACTAGTGACGTCAGAATCGTCACATCTCCAGGTTCCTTTTGCGTGTTCGAAGAAATATCCTTGTAGCATTGCAGTTCCATACCGGCGCAATATAACTCTCCGTAGAGCTCGTATGAAAACTCCTAGAAATGGTCGACCAATGAAGTAGTTCAATTGACCTTGATAGAACATACCTTTAGCGGTTGTTCCAAAAGCAGGTGTGTCTTGTTTAACAGGAATTCTCCAGATTTTCAGTTTATACCCTTTCTTCAAAGCTCGTATGTTGAGAAAAGTATCTGGAGAGAGATCCCAGTATTTCTTTATCTCCCTGACGATGCTCCATCGGATTACCTTCAGACCACCCATGGGCATTCCAGCTTCTCGTGCGGTTTCTTCACCGATTACTGTGCCAGAACATGCTCCAAGTGTTTGATCATTGTCCATTAGCCAAATAACCCGTGCAAAATAATTCGGACATGGTTCTGTATCCACATCCTGAATTGTGAAGTACTTGATTCCCAGTGAATCCAATCTATCAATCACACGAGGCATAACAGCAGAGTAAGCTCGACCGATGGCATTGAGATTGCCTTTAGTTTTAGGAGGCATCTTCTCAAGCCATACTTCGAATTGAGGATATTCTTTTTCAACACGCAGTATCTCTTCAGCAGTTCCATCGACGGAACCATCATCAATCCAGAGCCACACAATTGGGAGTTTTGTCTGCTTTGCTAATTTTTTAAATGCATGTTCAATTCCATCTCGCCCGTTCCAGACATTGGTTACATGGACATACTCTGCAGACGATGAGCCTGGTGATGTGCAATCTGTCTGACAAAATTCACAATGTCGATGAAATGGAAATTGTTTCTGCGTAGTATCCATGTCAGCATATCTCCGGATTCACACCAATCATCTTCGAAGCCACTCTCAGCAGATGTGTAATATACATGTCGCTAGATTGTAGGTTCATGTCTTTCGGTGTAGAATGCATTTATATTGAAGGCTCCTTGCCTTGTTCACAAATGAAGATACTCCATATCAGCGACGGTGGACTCCCAGATCCTCGAGTTGAAAGAATGGCAATGACCATGAAAAAAGAAGGACATGAATTATTATTTCTTGGAGGAAGAGAGGTCAGAGGACAGCATCTATCAGTATTTTCTAAGACTAGAACAGAGCCTATGGGTATTGGGGTTAGCATTACACACAATCCACGAGTGAAGAGAAGATGGCTTAAGGCCATCAGAGAGTTTAATCCGGATATTGTACATGCGCATAATATTGTTGCAGGTCACTATCTACTTGATATGGAAATTCCAGCAATTCTTGATGATCATGAAAATCTAAGTGCACAATCATTTGTATTCAAGGAACGACCATTCATCAGAAAAATGGCAGCTACTACTCTTGTCTTGAGCTTTCCCAAATGGGAAAGGAAATTAGCACGTAGGTTTCCCGTTCTCACAGTAAGTGAGGGGATGGCTAATTACTACAGAAAGTATTCCAAGCGTGTAGGTGTAACAATCAACACACCTTACCTCTCCGAAGTAGAATGGATAGTAAATCCTTCATCACGAGAGGGATTAGTGTACATGGGTAATGATTTCAATTGGCCGAGATTCTCACCTTGGAGGGATATGAATGGCATTCGTGACCTCCTCGAATTCAATATAGTATCTGGTTTCACTCACGACGAAATGATGACTGAGCTTTCAAAACACAAAATTGGGTTAGTACCATTTCGGCCACATCCTTATCAAAAAATGTCCAGCCTTAACAAGATGTATGAATACCTTCATGCGGGATTACAGGTTGTACTAACTGCTAATTTTGTTGAACTGCTAGACGAAATTCCTTACATCCATACCTTTACTGATTATAGCGATATAGTTGAAACAATAGATTCAGTTCCTGAAACAGACCCAGCGGAGATTATGAAGTTTGCAAGAGAGAACTTCATCTGGGACAAAAATGAAGATATCATTAGGAAGGCGTATTCCCAAGCAATGAATCTTTGATTCTTCAATTCTAGAGGGTCAGGTCTGGAACCTCAAGGATCATGCGACCCGAGCAGATAGTGTATGACATATCTTTCTTCTCAAATGTGGAATCTTGTTCAATGATAGATTGTGAAATTGTCGAATCAGATATTTTCGTATTCTTACCAACTGACACATAGGGTCCGATTTTTGAGCCTGTGATTACAACGTTTTCTCCAATGAAACAAGGTTCTATGATGACGGTTGACGTTAGTTTTGCAGACTCGTGAATGAAATGTCTAGTTGCAAGCATTCTATAGTTACTTGTGAGAAGTGATCCAGGACGGCCACAATCATACCCTTCACCGATGGAGAATGTACTGATCTTGTTACCTCTATCAACCATCATCTGCAGAGCATCAGTAATTTGATATTCGAGTCCTTGACTATCTTGGCTAATCAAATCACTAAGAGCACTTCGTAGAAGGGATGCATCTCTGGCATAGTATGCTCCAGCCAATGCTGTATTTCCATCAAATGATTTTGGTTTCTCCACCATCCTCGTGACTAAGCCATCATTTCCAATATCTACCATTCCATAGTGAGAGGGATTGGATACGATCATCGTCCCTACTGAGGCGTCTATATTGGAGTGTGAACGAACCTCATCAATCAGAGCTGAGAATTCACGTGAAAAAATCTCATCACCAATGGTTATGATTACCTCACCATCAGTCATGAATTTCTCAGCTTGAAAAACAGCATGTCCGAGTCCAAGTGGTTCATCCTGAGTAACAAAATGAAGTTGAAATGTGTCCCCATACATATGTTCGATCCATTCAATCATTTCTTCTTTCATGACTCCAACTACACAAATCAACTCATCTACACTACTTCGTGCTAGACTGTCGATTATGTGTTCTAATACAGGCGCACCTGCAACCTCAACCAAAGCCTTTGGTTTAGAATCAGTGATTGGTTGTAGACGTGTTCCACTACCAGCTACGGGAATTATCGCCTTCATCTATTTCACATTCCTTAGTTATCAATACTGGAGCATTTGGTTAAAACTCCAATTGTTCGGTAGTTGATATTTTGAGTATACTCGTCCTTAACAAAAAGTCTTCTACCATCGATGAATATCTTGGTGCGCATCGGTGCAACCAAAGACGCTAATCCTGCATTCTTGTAATCGGACCAATCTGTCACTAAAATACAAGCATCAGTATCAGTGAGGCATTCCTCAATTGTGTATGCAATTGTAACATTTTTCGGTGGGTCTTCATTTTCCAGAATTTTCTTCATCATAGGATCATGTATCCATACTTCTGCATGCTGTGATTGTAGTAAATCGATGATTCTATAACTTGGGGAATAGCGTGTGTCATCTGTATCTGGTTTAAAGGCAAGGCCCAAGATAGCAACCTTCTTGCCTTTGATATTTGGAACGCATTCAAGTAACAAGTCAACTAGTCTGTCAGGTCGAGTCTTGTTTACTTCATTGGCAGCTCTTATTATTCGTGAATCAGTCTTCAATATGTTTTCCGCGAATGAGATCAGTCCTATAGTATCCTTTGGAAAACAAGAACCTCCATATCCCGCACCACTTCCGAAGAACTTGGGAGAGATACGTCCATCGAGACCTACTGCATGCATTACTTCATCGATGTCTGCATTTGGAATCCGTTCTGCTATATTCGCAATTTCATTTGCGAACGAGATTTTTGTTGCAAGGAAACAGTTTGATACATACTTGCAAAGCTCTGAAGATTCCTTAGACATTTCAACAAAGACTGTATCAGATTCAATTGTGCTTTCGTAAAGAGACTGAATTAGCTGAGTGGCTCGTTGATTGTCACTTCCGATGACAATCCTGTCAGGATTAATACTATCATAGATTGCGTTTCCTTCTCTTAGAAATTCTGGATTGAATACAGAAGCTATCCGTGACCCAAGATTTCGAGCATCAATCTGTTTTTGGACAATCTCAGTTGTAGTTCCGGGAAGTACTGTGCTCTTGATACAGATTACACAAAAATCACTATTGCATATTTGAGCTTCCCTTGAAAATATCCAATCAACTGCACTCTTTAGATAATCCAGATTGACTGATCCATCATCTGAAGAAGGTGTACCAACAGCAATCAATACTACATCGTGTGGTTGAAATTCAGCGTCAGTATTTTTCGCGACTAGAGACCCTTTGGATATTCCAGCACTGAGTAGCGTGTCTATATCTTTTTCATAGATTGGAGACTCAGCTCTATTTATCATGTCAACTTTAGCCTGGTCAATATCAACAAGTGTAACGTCATGGGATTTGGCAAACACAACGCCCATACAAAGACCTACGTAACCAGAACCTACAATCAATACTCTCATTTCAAACACTCAATTCGTCTATCTGTAAGAAGTAAGCCACGAGGAATATGGGATGTTTATAAATCAAGTGAATGTTGGAGAGATGTATAGATGCATGAGAGGAGGAAGGAGAGTGGTTCTTTCTCTCCTTATCCATCAGAGAATCGACACATTACTTCTCATAGAATTCTGCTATCGATTCAGTGACAAAGCGTATCTCTTCATTCTCAAGTCCCGAAAATATTGGCAAGGCACAAATCTCTTCAAGACATTTCTCAGATACTCCCAACCCATCCTGTGGATAGATAGGATTCAGAGTCTTCACATAATCTAGCTGGTGAAGAACAACAGGATATTCTACTGAAGCTTCGATATTCGTCTCCTTGAGATATTTGATGAGTGCATCTCGCTTCTTTGCTTTTGTGGTGTAGAGATAGTAAACATGACTATGACCATCTGGAACCACAGGAGGCTCAATACCATCAATCTTCCTAAGTTCATCAGTGTACGTAGCAGCTATTCTTCTTCTTGCTGAGATTTCTTCTTCAAGGTGAGATAAATGAACTCTAGCGACAGTAGCCTGAAGTTCACTTAGACGAAAATTGAATCCAAACTCAGCATATTCATACTGACTTTTTCTGCCATGATTAATGAAACGATTCAATTTCACAGATAGTTCTTCATTGTTAGTAGTGATAATTCCTCCATCACCGACTGTGTTGAGGAGTTTTGTTGGATAGAACGAAAATGCAGAAAGGTCTCCAAACGAACCAGCTCTTTTACCGTTAATATCTGCTCCATGTGCTTGACAGGCATCCTCGATTACGATTAGATTTTTCTCTTCAGCTATTTCCATAATTTCAGGCATAGGAGCCATAAGTCCATACAAATGAACGGGAACAATTGCCTTGGTCTTTGCTGTAATTACTTTCTTTAGAGATTCGATGGACATGTTGAATGTATTGGAGTCAATGTCAGCAAAGACAGGACGCCCTCCTGCTAAGATTACTGCGTTTATTGTAGCTATGAAAGTATTGGGGACTGAAATTACTTCATCACCGGGTATTATTCCAGCAACCTTCAAAGCAGAGAATAAGGCCGTAGAACCAGAACTTGCGGGAATACCATGTTTCGCTCCACAAAAGTTTGCGAACTCTTCCCCAAGGTGTTTAGATTGTGGACCTTTTATGAATTGTCCACTCTCAATAACTTCTAGCAGTTTTTTCTTGGCGTCTTCATGAATCTCAACTTTTGTTCTTGGAATTGGTTTGCCAGAATTCATCATAAGACCTCATTCGTATGGCTTCTCACACAGATCAAAGGGACAGGTTAGATCATCTATATTTTTGATTTGCCTAGCAGGATTACCTGCAACTACTGCACGAGGAGCAACATCACTAGTCACCACGGAACCAGCTCCTATCACTGCCATCTCACCGATCGTAATCCCAGGGAGAAGGGTAGCATTTGCGCCTACTTTTGCATTTCTTTTAATTATTGGACCCTTCAAACATTCTTTCACTCGCGGGCAAAGTGGATGGATTGCATTTGTAAAGAATACACCAGGTCCAATCCAAGCTCCCTCCTCAAGAATCGAATATTCCGGAATAAACACACTGGAGTGGATTCGCACATTATCAGCTATTTTTACGTGGTGTTCAATAATACTGTGAGTTCCAATTGAAACGTTGTTTCCAACAGTATTATCCTCTCTAATATTGACTTTATGCCCAGTCTGAAAGTTTGAACCAATAGTATTCCCAGCATAAATCACAGTATGTGAATGGATAGTGGAATCACTGCCAATGCTTGTAGGCACACTTCCAGGTTCTTTCCCACGAGATGGTTCTCCAATGATCGAGTATGCTCCAACCCGTGACTTCGAACCAATTCTAACATTTGGATATAACAGAGCTGTTGGATGAATATCCAATAGTTCATCATTCATTTAGTTTTCACCCTGAAATTTTCTGAACATTCCCTGTACTAATAGATTCGAATGCTGCTTCAATCATAGCTACGGCATTTCGACCTACTAAACCAGGAGTTAACGGTTCGTTTCCTGAAATCACACAATTAAGAAAATGAATAATCTCTAAATCGAGAGTCATTCCCGAATATGTACTAATTATTTCTGATGAGCCTTGAATGTATCTTAGTTCACCATCCTGATTCTCTATGTGACCATTCCGAATTACCATTTCTTCAGGTTTGAGAAAATTGACGACTGCAGAACGACGAGACCCAATCATCTCCAAAGTTCGTATACTCTTTGAAGTTGGATTTAGCCAAGTAGATTCAATTTTGGCAAAGCCGGAGTTCGGAAATTTCATTATTATTATTGAAGACTCGTCCGGATAATCTCGAGAAAATGATTGACCTATCGAATAGAGGGATTCTGGAAGAGGTTGATCAAAAAGATAACAGGCCAAATCAACATCATGAATAGCAAGAGAATGAAGAACACCTGAATCGTATCTTGGAATACGCATAGCTTTACGAACAATATCAATTGAGTAAATTGATCCAAAATAACCTTCAGATATAAGCTCTCGGAGTTTGCGTATTGCTGGATGAAATCTGAATAGATGACCAACCATCAAAATGCACGAATTTTCTTCTGCAAGTTTGATTAGTGAATCACACTCTTGGGTAGTCATTGCTAGTGGTTTCTCCATCAAGACATGTTTCCCAGCAGAAAGAGCTTTTGAGCCAATTGTGAAATGTGTGTCATTTGGAGTAACAATATGAATTGCATCTATTTGGGGGTTAGCAATGATGACATCAATATCTTCCTCAAAAGGATGATTGTGCACTTCTGCTATCTTGCGCCCATAGTCTGCTTCTAAGTCACAGAGAGTGATTTCTCCAACCGTGCCAAGTTCATTCAATTTCTTAAGCGCAATAATATGGTTTTTTCCCCAATGGCCCAATCCAATTAGAGCAACATTGACAACCATAATCACACCACATTCACACTTTATGCTTCGCAGTCCTGGTGCTTCTTAAAAGCCTTACTTGATTTATTGAAGTCCACAAAACAGACACAATGTTAGATTGCAATCAGGAATTGGAAACATTTGAATAACGCGCAAGGGGGATTCTAATTCGAAATGTTCATTTGATAAACAACTGTTGAAGAGTCATTATGAGAGTTGTTGAGATTTCTGATCCTACTTCATTTCATACTGAGCAATGGGTAAGGCAGCTAATTGACAGAGATATTGAAACTCATGTGCTCTATGTGAAAGGGTGGTTTTCGGGGGAAGAAGACAGAATTCAAGATGTAGATGGGTGTCAAGTAGAATATTTTTCTACTCCAAACAGAAGTGCTCTTGGAACATATCTCTTACGTCATGGAAAAATAAAAGCAATCTTTAAAGGTTTCAAAAATCGAACTCAGCTCTTTGGTGAATTAGAATACCTCAAACCTCGTTTACATAATTATATGAAATCAAACAACATTGACGTCATTCACGGACACTACCTTCATGGTGGATGCTTCCTAGCATATGCATCAGGATTTCAACCAACTGTCATGTCAACATGGGGTTCAGATTTAACATTAGGTCCACGAAAATATCCGTATTACATTCCGTTGATGAAAAAAACTCTGAAGAGCGCAACAATTGTTCAACCAGCCAGTGAAGTTTCTGCAAAGATCATTCAAAATCTATATCCAGTAGATGAATCGAAGATGTTCATATCCAGTTGGGGTGCAGATACAGAATTCTTTAGACCAGACTTAGACCCAAGTAGATTGAAACAAGAGCTGGGAATTCCTGAGGGTTTAGTTATCCTTAGTTTCAGAGCTCTAAAGCCCTTTTATCGAATAGACCTGATAATCAAGGCCTTCAAAATCATATCTGAGAAATATGCAGATGTATCACTTGTCATAGGTATCGGTGGTGAATCACAGAATGATCTTGAACATCTTTGTGAAAAACTAGGTATCCGTGATAGAGTGTTCTTCACCGGATATATAACTGGTGAGAGGATGGCACAATTATTCGCTCTTGCAGATATGTATATTCAATGTCCCTTGTCAGATGGAGTATCAATATCAGGTTTACAGGCACTAGCTTCAGGATTACCTGTTATCGCAAACAATGTTGGAGAAACACAAGCTATTGTAGAGAATGAAGTAAATGGTTTCCTTTTGGATGACAGCGACAATCCACAATCATATGCAGGAGCATTGAATTGCTTAGTCGAAAATGAAGAATTACGAAAATACATGGCTCGTGAATCAAGGAATCTATGTGAACTTAAGCATGATAGAAAGAAGATATTGAATACATTTGAGAAACTCTTCAAAGCTCTTGCAGAAGGTGCATCGGATATGGATAGCATCAAATGATTGTATTTGAACTCGCTGAATCCAAAATATATTCCTCTTCTTATTCGAACTTTGGTGGAAAAGAAACAAGAGAGCAATTATATCAGCGATTCTAGTTCTTGGAGTGTACTTCACAATTCGGATCATCCTTGACGCGATGCTTGGAAGTCAGGTGATAGAACTCTTCCCTTGGTTCTGGTGTGCTGAACATGTTGGTGTTGTGAAAGGTCCGTAAGGCGGTCCAAAGCAATACTAAATGAATTACAGCTATCTCTCTGTTTTGTTGACACTGCCTTCAATGCTGAGAGTTGTTAACTCTATGCCACATAGTAGATGTAAGTAGAGTAGTTGTAGGACCTACCCTTTGGATAAGGAGATACTCTAAGTGACCGAATGGTATGTAGCAATGTCCAATTCGTCATATCCAAGTATTCCAGATTTTGAGGGAATCCAGGATTCCATTGATTTTCTTCAATCACAACGTATGAGTTATTTTGAACGACCGTTCCATTCACTAATTCGACCAGTGATGGATGGTTATAGTCAAAATAATACTCAAGAGCGTAAACCATTGAATAAGCATAAGTTGTTAGAATGGGTTGAGTAGCTAGATAGTTATAGACTTCTTCTGAAGGACCGTCCACTAAGGTCGAACGCGCCTCAACAACGAAAAATGCATTCGATACAATAACCAATGTGAGAATCGCAAATAGTGGAAGATAATTATTCATTCGCTTAGTATAGCGACCAGGGTCTATTTCACCACCATTATCCACAAGCTTCCAGATACCAATAGAATTGATAGCCCATAATGGAAGGGAGATGGAAAGAAGGAAACGGGTTTGTTTCTCAAATAGAGTCCATTCAAAAGGCTGCCAGGTACCAAATTGCAGGTATAGGAGAATTGCAGTAATCCAGACCATAGTGAGTAAAATTAACTTTCTTGAATTAGTTTCAAAAGAACCCTTCTTCAACAATAGAATAACAAGAACAAAAAATAGGATATAGAATGAATAGCCAAGTAATAAATCAGGGTATATCATGGCTTCAGGGTAATTTGAAAGTGAAGTGACTCCTTCTCTAATTCCGATATAACCAAATTCGACCGAACCAGCCATGCCTTCAGGTCCCCAACCGATGCCGAAATAGAACCAATACCTTAGTAGAGGATAACCTGTTAGCAAAAGGCAGAAGAAGAGTTCTACTCCTACCATGGAAGCAAATCCAATAGCCATTATTGCATACTTGAGAATGACATGTTTTTTCGTGAGTGTTCCTTTGTATAAATCATAGAAAAGGAGAATTGCTAAGAAAGGCAATACCATTATTGACATTTCTCGAATTTCAAAGGCAACACCAGCAAAGACTCCAAGAAGTAAGTATGAAAGATTCATCCTTTGTTGTGACATGGTTTCATTCTCTTTCTTGAAGGTGTATAGAACCATGTAGAGGGACAGTGATATGAAGAAACTTGATGCAACATCCAAAGTCAAGTTAGTTGCGTAAATAATTTCTAACGGGAATATCGCTATGAAGAACGCTGATAATAATGCAATTTCAACTCTCGGCATAATAAGGAAAGTAAGTTTGTAGGCAAGTATGATTGTTGCTAAAGACAATATTAGATTTGGAAGAATGATAGAGAAATCATTGAGTCCAAATGCTAGAATTGACAAGCTAACAGGAATATATTCGAAGAATCTGAAACCAAATGTCCCCTCATTGAACAGGTCAAGATCTCCTATCAGGAATTTATGAGCAAGATCTATGATTCTTGCGCCATCATGCCAAGTTGAAGGACCGGGCATCATAGCTATTCGAATAATGAGCCCAATCACGATAATTATGATTAATGGAATCAATGACTTGATAGATTTGGAAGATAGGAATTTCTTTTCAGACATTATGTGGCCACACTCCAATCATATCGAATCATAATGAAAGCAAATGCAGAAGGTGCAGTCACCAGTACAAAGCATGCAGCTGTGAATAGTGGAGTGAGAATTGTTGAAGAGATTCCCAACGATTCCAATATCCAAATACATCCAATAAATCCAATATTCATGAGGAAGATTATGATTGCAAGTACAGCAAGAAGAGTAGTTGAACGAGGTGCGTCACTTGATTGAATAAAAGGAACCAGTGGTGCTGTACGGCGACTAATAATGATTACAATTGTAATTACGAACATAATTGCAGAGAAAGCAGCGAATAACATGTACGGACCAATCGATAAAAAGTTGGATCCAAAAACGGAATCAATCGAGAAACCAATAATCAGTGCAGATACAAGAGTCACTCCGGATATCAGAACCTCTATCCATTTTCCTAAACCGGTTTCTTCCATTTCAGAATTCAAGATACGGAAAAGAGTCTGGAAAAAAACTAGCATTAATGCTGAAATCAGGGATGCAGTCATACCAAGAAATTTTGCACCGAAAAGTCTGTTAACGGTGAGATAAGGTAATAGAAGTATGAAGGCCCAAATTAAAACGTTATAACCGAGATGAATCAATGTTTTCAATGAGATGTTAAAATCAGATGCTCGCTCTGTACGCTCGTTATCTGTTGTATCTTGTTTTTGAGCCATATAGCATTCCGCCGACGATTCGTATGATTCCACTTTGATAGCGATGGAGTGAGAGTTCTAGGTCATAGACTCGATGTTTTGGTCACCAAGTTGCGAGATATAAAAGCTTACTTCTCTCTTCGGATGAAGATGACCTCGGGATGCCATCAATGGCCTCTCTCGACTTGTAAGAAAAGTAGCTAGGGAGGATAAAGGTCCAGATGAACACTGCCCCGATAGCACCAATCTTGGATCTAGAATCTTTTTGTGGGAAACCTCGATTTGAATGTCACTGCGCTTAATGAAATGAATTGTTTTTATGTATTAGTTTTCATCACAGACTCGGAGTTTCACAGATTCTCTATTGACCTTCTTGCTTGATCTTTCAATACGAAAACTAAAAAAACGGGTTCAAGCCTGAGCAGTATGGATATTCTTGTTAGGAGAACCAGCAGTGGACTCCGATGCTATTGGATTTGATTAAAATTGAATAGAGATACGATACTGATAACGGGAGCGGGTGGATTCATTGGGGGTCATCTTTGTGAGTATCTCCTCCAACAAGGAATCAACACTATTGGTGTTGACAATATCAATGACTACTATGATCCGTCTATCAAAGAGAATACCATCAATCGTCTATCGTCCTATGATGAATTCGAATTCTTTCGGACCGATATTCGGAACTTCGAAGCATTGGATTCGATTTTCGGAAACCACGAGATTGGAACCGTTGTTCATCTAGCGGCGATGGCGGGAGTCAGAAGTAGCATAGAGAATCCCAGTGTCTACACGGATGTGAATGTCAATGGTACCCACAATGTCCTGCAGCTATCCGTTACCAATGGAGTCCGCAATTTTGTCTTTGCTTCATCATCCTCAGTATATGGAGAGCGTCAGGAAGTTCCGTTTCGCGAGGAGGATAGAACTGATTCGCCTTTGTCGCCATATGCGGCCTCTAAGAAGGCTGGTGAGTTGCTTGCGTACTCATATCATTCGCTCTACGACATTCCTGTTTCCTGCCTCAGGTTCTTCACAGTCTATGGTCCGCGTGGTCGACCGGATATGGCTCCATTCATCTTCATAGACAGGATCTCCCGGGGAATTCCCATTAGACAGTATGGCGACGGAACAAGTCAACGCGATTACACGTATGTAAGCGATATAGTGCAGGGAATCGTTGGAGCCATTGAGAATCCTAGGTCATATGACATCTACAACCTTGGAAACTCCAATCCAGCGAAACTCTCTGACTTCATTCAGATTATTGAAGAGTCCGTTGGCAAGAAGGCAGAGATAGAGGTAATTGGAGCGCAGCCCGGTGACGTTCAGAAGACATATGCTGATGTTACAAGGGCGAAGAAGTATCTCGGATATGAACCCAAGATATCCCTCAGAGAGGGGATATCCAGAACAGTAGTCTGGTATAATGAAGAATATGAATCATGACCCGCCGTGTTTCTTTTTCTTGGTTATTCCAACCACAAAACTAGGAGAGAGGATCGAAGTATCCCAGCTTCTTGTGGTCCGAAGCTTGATTCCAGCGTAGGGGAAATACCCCCAGATTCTGTAGATGATGGGATACTGTGTAGACTCAAGAATATTATTTAGATTAGAGTAGTTGAAGAAATGTATGTGCCCTGGATTCTGAATCTTTTGTGGAGGAAATCCGACTAGAGAAGCTAATCTGAATATCCAAGCGTAGCTATTGGGGGTTGTCAAAATGATGAGGCCGTCATTTTTAGTCACTCGTAAGAATTCATTCAAGGATTTCAGAGGATCAATGAGATGTTCTAAGACCTCACTACACCATATTAAATCAAAGTGCTGATTCGGGAATGGCAGACCATCATTCACATCAACGGTCAGTGCACCTTCATATTCGGGTTCGATGTCAATCGATACGACTTCATACCCCACCTTCTTGAACCAGCGGCTTTGGTGACCCTCACGACATCCTATGTCGAGTGCTTTTCCCAGAGTGTCTACTTTTTTCACTTCAGATAAGATAGCACGCATACCAATGACCTTAGCCATTGTATCGAATCGCATTTCACCTTGACCTAGGTCGATTGGTAGTCTTCTCAGGACTCTTCCTATTGTTTTCTTCATTGTCACACCATCATTTTGGATATTAGCACCTGACTTGAAGGAATACATGTTGTGAAATACATATGTCCAAATGAACACAATTCCTACTGCAGCCACTTTCACAACGAAGTAATGAATCAGAAGATACTCGACTCCAATCCACATTACGACATTGGTCAACAGTAAGCCGGATACCGACACTATGGTGAATCTCCTCAATTGGGCCATCCATACCCCTGGGCTGTCCTTGAAGACCCATTCTTTATTCAGAATGAATTTCATTAGAAATGCAATGATGTAAGATATTGTAACTGAGTAGATATAGTGGAGTTCTATAACCTCTACTAGTAGACTCATTACTGAAATATCTAGGACTGTGATAAAGATAGATAATGCCAGATACTTGCCGATTTTAATCATAAAGATTCGACTCCGAAGGATATCTGGCTCAGCTTCACATTCCCTCATCAATCACATATGGTTTCATTGCAACTGTTGCATAGTATACCCGTGATATGTACTCTGCAAGCACTCCCAGACTGAACATCTGTATTCCAAGGATAATCATTATGAGTGCCAGTGTGAACAACGGTCTGGTTTCTAGTGGTAAGTTGAAGAGAATACGTTCCAATCCAAGCCAAAGACCGATTATGCCTCCGGGTACTGCAAGTAAAGCCCCCAGAGTTCCAAAAAGGTGCAGAGGACTGGCAGAGTAGCGATACCAGAACGTGACGAACATCAAATCCAAGCCGCCCTTCACAAGACGTTTCGCTCCATATTTTGTCTTACCACCACCTCTCTTTCTATGAGTGACTTTCACCTCTCCAACTTTAAACCCTCTCCAGTTGAGAAGCGCTGGAATATATCTATGCATTTCACCTTGAAGTTTTAGGTTTCTTGCAACATCACTTTTGTAGACTCTTAGAGAACAGCCGGAGTCATGAATTTCTTCACCCAAAAGTCGCTTTCTCAACCCGTTTGACATCTTTGAGAACATTCGCTTAGTTAGCTTGTCTTTTCTTTTGTGACGCCAACCACAGATCACATCATACCCCTTTTCCTGTTCTTCAATCATGGCTGGGATATTCGCTGGATCATCCTGCATATCACCATCCATTGTAACTAGAAGACGGCCCTTTGCATGATCAAACCCAGCTTGCATCGCTGCACTCTGACCAAAATTTTTCTTAAGTTTAACAACTTTAATGTCAGGTAGCGATTCGAGAATCTCTACAGTCGAATCAGTTGATCCATCGTCCACAAACAGAATCTCGTATGAAACGGTCATTGATTCTAGCACAGACTTAATCTCGTCACTCAGCGCTTTCACGTTTTCCTGTTCATTGTATACCGGAACAACGACGGATATGTCAATCCCTTCATCTTTCTCCAATTTTCTCACCACATCATCTGAATGGTTGTATTACCTACAACGCTGTCTGGATTTTTTCTCCACGTCAATGAAATCCCCTAGAGGGGATTTCATGGTAAACGAAAGGAGATTAATAAAAGAGTTGCTCAAGAGAGGAGTTGATGCCACATGTTCTATACATTTAGAAATGAAGGAAAATCGAAACAGGATGCAGTTAGAATCTAGAATTTCAAATGTATGTCATTATTGGAAGGCTTATCCTCACCATTATGAAAAGCTTCTATGTAATCATCAAGTTGACCGATGTCTTTCCATGATTCATCAAAGGGATATCCAAGAACCTTCATACCATTTTCTTTAGCATTTACGATGAGATCGGTCATTGGATACATCCCTTCTAGTGGGATAAGATCTAGCAACTTTGGCGATATGACATAGATTCCCGAGCTGATTAGAAAATCAAGGGTTGGTCTTTCGTCTATAGATTCCAAAAGATTTTCAGCGTCTATCGTCACAACACCATATGGAATGTGGAGTGCAGTTCGTTTCAGAGCAACTGTAAGATCAGCTTCTTTTGATTTATGGAATTTCATGAGGTGCTTAAGATTGAGATCTGTGAGGATATCACCATTCATCACAACAAAGGGTTCTGTTTCAATATCTTTCAGGAATAGAAGTGGACCAGCAGTGACCCGCCTCTCTTCTCTGCGAAGTACTGTATCTCAACATCCAGAAGACCACCGTCACTGAAGTATTCTCTGATAACCTCTGCTTTGTAGTTGACCATGAGTAGATGTCGTTTGAATCCTAATTCTTTGGCACGAAGGATGTTTATTTCCAAAATGGGTTTTGGACCAATTGGTAACATAGGTTTAGGAACCGCATACGTCAAAGGACTTAGCCGTGCTCCTTCACGGCCACAAAGATATGCTATGTCCATCGAATAACCTTATACGAAGCTTCGAGTTTCTTGTGGTGCAACTTGAGTTTCCTTGAACCATTCGATTGTTTTTGCTAAACCTTCGCTGAGAGAAATCTTGCTTGTCCAATCGAGTAAACGTTTTGCTTTGCTTGCATCAGCGCATAACCTGTGGACTTCACTCTTAGAAGGACGAACCTTTCCAGCATCTCAACTGTCGTCGTTCCCAGGAATCCAAAGTGCTCCAGTTACAAGCACTGTTTTATCATTCTGTATCGGTCCATGGCTTCCTTTTACACTTGATTCAGACATCTTCTTTGATGATATCCTTGAATCTGTGTTTTTCAAGAAAGTCTTTACGTAATTCTAGTGCAACATCAATATCTGTAATTCGTTCAGGCTTGAGCTGTTCAAGTGCTGCATAGTATTCTCTTGTTTCATCTATAGTAGTTGTGTCAATGTCAAATTGTTTGGCAAGACCTTCGGTAGCTTCAAGAAGACCAGAAAAGATTGGAAACCAGAAGATATGGTCTCTTGGCTGTGGAACATATTGATAGGGGTCACGTTCTCTCACGATTTCTTGTTGGGGACTCCACATAACTAGAACCCGATCATAGATATACCCAAGAATTAGAAAAACGAAAAACATCATACCTGCAAATGCAAATGGGCCCATTGCACCCATATCAGCAAAATATGGAATATACGCAAAATACGCAATAGCTAGTAGGAGAATACCATAGAACAGATTCCATATACCTCGCACTTGTACAATTCGCCAATGTTGTTTCATTAACCATTTTCTAAGTCCCATATCATTTTTCTCCAAGTTTTCGTTTTTCAAACAATGAGCCAAGCTCTGTACGCTTCTGTCTGGACAAGGCCATATCAGAGTCATTCTTGACACTCAGTTGCCAATACTCATCCAGATAGGCAATGATTCGAGTGAGTTCTGTTGTTTCGATTCCAAGATTCTTAAACATCTGATAGTAAGTATCTAGAAGTGTATAGAAAATTGGGAATAGGTAGATGAAAGATTTCGGTTCTGGAACGTAACTATACGGAATTCGTTCCCACAGGACAGCCTGATCCGGAGACCACAATTTCAGTTTCTTATCATAGAACCAGCCAAATGCAACAAGAACAAGAAATAGTGGTAGAGCAATAAAGAAGATACCCAACAACAGATAGTAAGTGGGAAGTACTCC
>Ga0114923_10000971_pt1 | contig 20331 bp, 19 predicted proteins | sample SumtaG_FD_89578 | JGI IMG/M metagenome (GOLD analysis project Ga0114923, IMG submission 89578) | Deep subsurface microbial communities from Indian Ocean to uncover new lineages of life (NeLLi) - Sumatra_00157 metaG | ecosystem: Environmental > Aquatic > Marine > Oceanic > Sediment | place: near...
AGGGACCGTTCGCATATGTTTCTCCATCATTAACAACTTTGACACGATCACCCCACTTTGAAAATTTTGCAGCGGTTTGTTCGTTACAAACTAGAGTTGCAGAAGGATTCCGTTCTAGGAATATGTCAACCCCACCAATGTGGTCATTGTGCTTGTGAGTGCAATAAATGAGGGCCCCATCATAATCTCCCGACGCTTTATTTGATGGATCGATAATGAGTGTAGAATTGTTGTACTCTAGCTTGAAACCAGATTGGCCTAAGTACGTAATAATCGGTGTGGTTTCCATCATACTCACAGCAGTATACTACGACAGACCTCTAAATAAGTGAGTCTGCATCTTTCTAGAAACTATACTTTTTGATACTTGATTCTGTAAGTCGAAGACTGAGGAGCAACAAATCGGAACCCTGAGTTTGCAGTATCTGTCCCACCTCAACAAGAATCTCTGGAACTTGCTCGTGAACATAATCAAACAGATCGTCTTCGGATTTACGTAATGCATGACACATATTCTTCATATGTTCATGTACGAGTCCTTTGCTAATGCGGCCAGTTTCCCGTAACATCCAGTTTTCCAGCTCACTCTGAATTGCCTTTCCGATGGTTTCACACATTTCAAGGATTTCTCTGTTTATTTTAGTAGGTCGTGATTTTTCAATCAGGGGTTTTGCCTTCTGGCTCCCTACAGCTAGACGAATTTCATCGAGAGGTACTCTTGGTTTTGTTGACCGCTCCATGTTGATTTCTGCAACAAGCATCTTGTATCCTTTTACGCCGCGAAGTCGAATTGGAGAGATGAACCCGCTAGCTTCCATCTCACGCAGTAGTGACCTAAATTCATCTCGTGTAAATAATGACCGATTTGCAGAAATATTCAGAAACCTCTGATAGAGTGTTTCTTCGACTTCCATTACAGACCAACCAAAAGACCTGATAATATCTAACTCAACATCACTCGGTGGCTGTACTTTGCTCCCTCTTTCTGGCAATGCTTAACCTCGAATATCGGCTAGTTAGATATTAACATAATTTTCTAATAAAACTATCAATTCAGATATACTACTCTACGGAAAGCGCAATTGGATTCAGAAAAGATGTGATTCATGATGGGTAATGTGTACAACATGCGTTCGATGCTCTGGAATATTTTTCAAGAGCTCTATGTACATAGTAGGCTCGAATTTGAAAGATTCTTTAATTCGATTCATTAACCAGATGTAATCTTAGCAGACTCCACAGATATTGAAGGAGTTATGACTTGTGCTCTATTCTCAACATCTGATCCTACTTGTATCGTTTTCTTCAACAAATCCTGCATTGTGATTCCAAAGAGTGTGTTCTTTAGTGCATGCTGGACTTCACCCTTCAAGATGAGGAATCCTTCCATGATCATCGCACTCAACTCTCCAGTTACAAAATTAGGTCTGTCGAAAGTAAATGTGCAGAGTACACCTTGGTTCACTTCAGAGATCATCTCATCAAGAGTTGATGTTCCGGGGGTGACAACAAGATTTGATGCGCCTATAGTTGGTGTAGCTCTGTAAGAACTACGTTTAGCACTACCGGTACTTGATACACCATCCTTTGCACTACTGTATGAGTCATGAAGATAATTCTGCAAGATTCCGGAATCAATCAGAGAAGTACGCTGGGATGGATATCCTTCAGCATCAAATGGGCGAGAGCCTAATGCACCAGGTAGAATTCCATTGTCAAAAATCTCTAATTCAGAACCCGCAATCTGAGATCCAAGAGAATCAACAAGATACGATTTTCCATCCTGAATCTGTCGTGCGTTTAGTGCGTTAACAAACCCAGTCCCAAGAACAGCCCATAGAGCTCGTGGAGTGAGAATCAACGGCATATCCCCACTGTCCATCGATTGTGCGCCTCGTAAGGCAAGAGCATTTCTAGCTGACTTCGCTCCAATCGTCTCAGGATTAATTGCTGCAAGATTACGAGAGTTCAGGTCATCCCAACTTGAGCACTGGTCGTCTCCTGTACCTATAGCTGAGTATACTTCCAATTCAGATTTTGTTTCTGAACTTAATCCACTAATGCCCTGTGAATTGACGACGACTCTTGTTTTGGATTCAGCCGTAAATCCACCCTCAATCAAATTTCGCTCTTTTCCAGAAACATCCTTGGAGGCTTGAACAGCACGTGTCATCATCTCAACAGCCTGCTCGCAATCGATTTGGTCTAACTCTTTGTCGAAGAGACCTTTGACGGTAGGATACGATGATTGTGTTGATACGAATGATTTGAAATCCGGATCAGCGACTGATGCTCGTGCTGCGCTGATGGCATCTTGGACAGATTGATCAAGGTCTTTTTCCAGAGCTGAAGTGACATATGAAACACCTAGTTGATTCCCGAGAGCAACTCGTACTCCACATCCAGCATCGAGTTTCTCAGCAGCCAGTCGAATCAATCCTTTCTCAATCTTCACTTCGATTGTCCGAGTTGATTCAAGGTAGGCTTCAACCTGTGTTGCTCCAAGTTTCTCAGCATGATTAATAACATGAGTTCCAAGTTCAATGAGTTCTTGTTTCAATCTAGACACCTCCAACTGGAACTTGTCGAAGCCTAATGTGAGGTCCTCCAGACATTACCCACGCCATCTGTCCCTGCGTGCCACAGCTTCCAGCATCGTAGAAGAAGTCGTTACAGATTGCATCGATCTTAGGAAGAATATCTAGGATCTGACCTGCAATAGAAGCATCACGAACAATATCGGTTCGTTCACCGTTCTCAATAAGTTGGCCATGGACTGATTTGAACATGAACGAACCCTTTGTTGAATCGGTGTAGCCATAATTCACATTACACATGATAATGCCTTCTTTTGTATCCTCAATAAGTTCCTCAAGATTCCAATCGCCAGGTTCCATGAACGTGTTGCTCATTCTTGGAATAGGTGGATACATGAATGTCATCGCCCGTGCTGCACCATTGGCTTTCATTTCTAGTCGTGACGCTGTATCCAGACTATGCATAAATTCAGAGAGCACTCCATCCTTCACCAATTGTTTTCTTTTAGTTCGAGTTCCCTCCCAATCATAAACAAAGGATGCTACATGTCCTTTCATTGTAGGGTCATCAAAGAGGTTGATGTGCTCTGGACCAACACTAGTACCCATTTTTTCTTGCAAAACCGAGGATCCACCAGTTAACGAATCACCTTCGCATGCATGACCAAATGCTTCATGGATCATTGCACCATTCAGTGCTGGGTCAGCAATGACATCATAGACTCCTCCCTTCACTGCCTTTGAATCTAGAAGTGATAGTGCTACTCGTGAAGGCTCTTCAACTAGCATCAGCATCAGATCATCGGACATATCCCCGAGTCCTCCTGTAAGACCAAGAGCAAGATGAGCTTGCTGAGTACTTTTTTCATCTTTAACAGTGCACATGGGAATGAAAACAATCTGTCCTGTTTCTTCTTTCACCATCGTCCCTAGAGAGTTAGCAACGTACAACTCAGTGTAAACATCCCGATAGATAATACGGGCACTCTTCACTCTCGTGTCCATCTGTGACATATCCTTGCTTAGCTGCTTGGCTTGTTCTATTTTGTAATCAACCGGGGTTTCATCAATCGGAGTCTTGGCTTTGTATTCAATTCTATCCTGAAATGAAGGAGCTTCGATCTCATATCGTTCTTCAGCCCACTTGCTTGCTGTAATGGCCATCTTTGCAATTGATTCCGCAGCTTTCTGTATCCCTTGTTTTGTAACATCACTCGTATAACCAAATGCCCAAGATCCATCCACGAAGGCTCGTATACCTGCACCTTTCTCTGTGGCCAAAATCGTATTTCTTGTTACTTCGTTGACAACATCAAGGTTTGTTTTTCGGGTGTATTCCAGACGGATGTCAACAAAAGATGCGCCTGCATTTAGACCAGTTTCAATTGCTAGATTTGTTATGTCTTCCATGTGCTAACCTCCTATTCTTGAAAGAGTATCTCTCGAATTCTCTGATGAATGGCCAAGTATTCCTGAGACCCCATAGCATATGCATCAATAAGCCAATGATACATGTCTGTGACATTCGGCTCAGTCACGTCACCACGGGCTAGGTTTGCGATCTTTGCTCTCCAGTTATCCTTAAGGATCTCCGATTTAGTAAGCAATCTTGCAAGTTCGGTTTTCTCCTTCGTGGAAAGTTCAATATCAAATGCCTTCAGAGTTCTCTCTAAACGTTCACTTTCCCTTTGTTCAAGCCATTTCTCATTGTAGTAAGGGGTTCCCATTGTTACGACATATTGTTTAGCAGCTCGTCTGTAATAGTGCGTCTTTCGTTTCCCAGTAGTGACTGTACCATATCTATGAACGAATTTCTTGGTAACTAGTTTGGGAAGATGATGATTCACTTGATTTCGTGTAAGATTGAGAAGATTATCATGTTCTTGGGAAACTTTGACGATCTCAATAACTGACAATACGTGTCTCTGAGTAGGCGTTGTAATGATGGTTGAAGCTTTTGAATTTGGATCGACAAATTTTGTTGTAACATTATCAGATATTCCATTGCTGAGAATCGTAATGATTGCCATTCTCACAGGATGTTCTATTATTTTGGCTTCTTCCAAATCAGTAATGAAAATAGCCTGCAGTTGTTCCTTTTTTCCATCTGCAGATAGTTTGATTCCACGTATTGTATCAGGAATTTCTTCAACCATTAGAACACCTTCACGTTTGCCAACACAAACATATTCATCAATTATTGTTTGTTAGTACAAACATATATGCGTTTCTATCTAGGCGTTGTTATCTCTATTGTACGAAATACTATTTACACAGCCAGAGTAGTGGTATGATAATCAGTGATTTAATCATGTTAGAGTTCGCAGAAGAGATCAAAGATTACCTTGTTCAAGACAATATTCAAGGAGTGCAATCTCTGATTGATGAACTAATCAAAGATAACGATTGGAAAGAAATAGTATCGCTTCTCAAGACCGTAACAAATTCATTGTATAAGAAACATCTACTCAAAACACACCAGATGATATTGACAATCTTCAATCTGTCAGAACTCTTAGGAATCGATTGTGATATTTTTGAAGAGATGAATTCAATCCCCAGACCGGATAATATTGAACAGGCTTCAGACCTTCTTTTTGATAACTTTGTCCAGATTGCTAGGAGTCAGTTCAGCTCTGGGGGCTCAACCTTATTCTTCAATGTTGAGAAATTATCTACAACGAGGTCTGTAATCATAATCCCCGAGCTGATTGAAGCAAGATATCGTGAAACCATCTTCATTCTTGCAGAATACGATGAGATGCTTCCGACGTTGACAAAGGATTGGATTGAAGCTTCACGACTCTGGAGGTGTGGGTATGGTCTTAGGCTATTGAAAGCAAGAAATCAGGGACTAATGATTCATGTGAAGGATTACAAGGAGATCCGTAATCGTCTTGTACAAGAACTTAGATTAGACTTGGAGCAAATTACAGTAGAGAGAAACCGTTTAATCAATGAGGGTAAATCGAAGTATCTACAACTATCTCACTCATTAGATGTATTCGTCTTGAGCTACATTGTATCCTTGGGGGTTATAGGCAAATTTGACCCCAAATTCAAATCACTGATTGATCCTGAAGATTCTGACACAATTGAAATGTAGTATTTATCATTTAGGATTTTTCCGACTCTGCAGAAAAAGTCACTCTCTACAACCTCCAGATAGTTCAGATGTTCGATGTTGTCGAGAATCACCTTGACTAGCAACCCTCACCGCAGGTCCTTAAACACAACATGAATCTGGTAGTGTGGTCATTTCGTTTCTGAATTCTTGTATTAATCTACTGAGCCAATAAACCAAAAATATTAAATAGTGCATATGCACAATACTTTTTGAACACTTTTGTGTTCAAAGGGGAATATTTCGTATGAATAAGTCAAAAATAAAATCACTACAATTTATTGGTTTGGTAGGGATACTATTTGGAGCACAAATTGCATTAGCTTTTGTTTTACCAGTGCAAGCAAATATTGGCCACCCACCACCCACTGCGATGGAGGTACAGGGACAACTTTCAGGTAACACTTTCAGAGTAGAAAGTACACCACCACCGGGTTTTTCAGCTCACTGGTACCAAGGAAGTATAGCTCCATGGTCGCTTTTTCCTCCAACTTCAACATACCTATCTACTTCCATTAAAACTCCAAATGGAGCTCCGGGTTCAACTGAGTTCTACTATGTACTGCTATCTTGCTTCAATGATATTGGAAGTTACTGTCAAATTGGATTTGCAGCAGTTGATGGTCATTGGGGAATTACATGGTGCTGGACGGAATGGTCAGGATACACGATGATATATAACTATGATGCAGACGCATACACACTATCACAGAATACACAATACAACTTCATCATGTACATAGCTGGTGATGGTGACTTGGAGTTCAGTGTTTATCAAGGCCGAACGGAAATATGGGATAGATCTGTCAATATGGATGCAGATTACTTCCTTTTGACGAGTACATACTGGCATGGATGGGGATACCCAACCTTGGCCTGTTTTACTAATTATGAAGAGATCTATGATACTGATGCTGAAACACCTGATTTCAATTTCAAGTTTCAATATACAACTTGGACTTCAGGTTATTGGGACAGTTGGAATGTTCTGGATGTGAATTCACCTCCCGATTGTACAACATTGATTTCAACAGCCAGTCATTATGTATGGGTCATAAATCCGGATGCATAGCAAAAGCACCTAACTAATAGATGATGTTCGTTACGGTATTATTTTACTTAAACGAGCATCATCACTATCTCTTTTTGAATCTTCAATATTGCTCAAATCATTCCTCATATTTAGCAGTTGATTGAGTACAAAGAATATAACCACTACGAGAATCCCGCAAGTCCACACATGGACCCAAGTACAAATCACTAATTGGCCCAGAAAACTCTGATGAATTCAGTTCAGATATGGAACTATCTACATATCATCAGATTTCACATAAGTCAGTGGCAGAATAATCAGGGTTAGGACGACCATACTGGTAAACATGCTAACCATTGGTAGATTGCCTAATTGCAGATAATACCCAGAACTTACAATTAGAGTATACAAATAATACTCGACACACATTACATCAATAGAGTGTGATAGTTGAACTTTGACAAATTCAATTTACGATTCTCAAATCTTATCGAAATTTCATTGCGAGAAAGAAGTTTCTCAGTATTTTTGGTGAATGATCTTATTCACCAGATTTAATACATATGAAGAGATTTGACGACTTCAGAGCCAAGGAGAGAATTGTTTAGAGTGACCTATACTGAAGATGATGCCCATACTATCGCACAGGAACTTAAGGACAATCCCAATGATAAAGAGAGATGGTACAAGCTTGGAGTTGTGTACCTATCATTGAAACAGCTAAACAATGCAGAGATTGTATTCAAACAGTGTCTCAAACTTGACAGGAACCATCCTCTTGCTTTGGGAAACCTCGGTGTTGTGTATCTACTAAAAGAAAAACCAAAGGATGCTATCAAATACCTGAAGAAGTGTGTGAGGATCGAGTCAGGTCACGATGAGTTTTGGACCAGCTTGGGTATTGCCTATCTTCAAAGAAGCAAATACAAGGATGCAATGCATGCATTGCAACAAAGTCTTGCGATTAACCCAGAACAACGTGATGCAATGGTTGCTCTAGCTCGTGCACACAGCAGCCTAGAGTCTTTTGATAAATCACTTGAATTACTACGTCAGTTGGATTTGTTGTTCCCAAATGACTACGAGATTCTAAAAGGAAAGGCAAGGGCACTATTGAAACTTGGACTAGATCAAGAGCTTGAAGAAACATATGAGATAATGAGGAAAATTGATCCAGAAGATCACGCACTCCTCATGTATTTGGGACAGATAGCTATCAAAAAAGGAAAAACCGCAGAGGGGCTCGAGTTATACAGGAAAGCCGCAGAGATGGAGCCGGAATCCTTCATGGCATGGAAGATGCTGATCGACATATATGGGAAATTGGGAATGAAGGATGAAGAAAGAGAGGCTCGTGGAAAATTCAATGCAGTAGAGGACAAATTGAGACGTGCGGGAACTAGAGTTATTCCAAAATGGTGGTGATTCGGAGTTCTTGGTCTGGACATAATAAGGTCCAGTGACTGCAGTCGTTTGCTGTAACGCTTTATGATTCATTATCATTCACATAGTCTATGGCGTTTATTGGAAAAATAGAGAACTGGTGCAGAGTGAATGATCTACACCAGATTCCAGAATTGCATAGTTCTATTGTTTTTCTTGCATGTAGACGTACAGGAAGAGTATCAGGAATAGACCAAGAAGCCCAACAATCAACCATGTGGCAACTGGAAGGGCCATTGTGAAATAAGCCCAAAGCATTGCAATTAACCCAAAGATATTCCAACATAGTTGCATTATGACATAAATTTCAACTCTATCCCATGACGTGGCCTGATATGCAAAAAGACCTCCCATTGCCAATGCGATACATGCTGCACCTAATACACGACCAGATGCAAGTTCACTCGGCCATCCAGTTAATGCGACCCACGACTCAGGAGCCACAAAGTACCAAATACCGAAGATTATCTGTGCTATGAAAGCCAGTAAGAAAATGTACTTACTTAAACTAGATAGTTCTCCACTCATTCTAACCACTCTCCTAAAGAGTGGATAAAATAACCAGATAGCTTTCTTATCTTTGTATCGATACGATGTATATTTACTTCTTCATCTTTGCCTCATAGTATCCGTACAGGAATAGGATCAGGAGGAACGATGACAATCCAACTTGAATGAAAGCAGTGACAGGCATAACTGCGACGGCAATTGTATACAGTATCACACCAATACCAATTACCAGAAATGCGATATTCATGTACACAACGAATTCGACATTCTCCCAAGATGATGCTCGATATGCAAGTAGATTGCCGACACCAAATCCTAGGAACAATGCACCGATGTATCGATCTGCAAATTCCTCATAGGGAAACACAAAGGCTGTTGCATGCATATCTGGAATTAACAGCATCACCAATCCATATACTACTGCAACAAGACCATCAATTAGGAACGACATTTTCAAAAATTTCGATATCTCCATTTTTCTAACCACCACGCCCTTATTAAAAAGGACCATGAGAATTAGTATATCTTTGATAAAAATCTTATTGAATAAATTAAGTTATTTTTAAAAGAAACATCCATATCTCGGAATAACACGAAATATGCTGGAGCATTTGATGATGTTCGATTATAAAACTGAACAGAAGACTTTGGAGATTGGCGGTGTAAGAATAGGAGGCATACCAGGTAAGATTCCGACAACCCTCATTCCTTCTATCTTCTATACAAAGGATCGTCTTGTGAAGAATGCAGATTCAGGAGAGATAGACAAGAGCGCAACAGAGAACATCCTCAATATGTTAGCGGATTTGTCGGAGAGAACAGGTTTAGGAACCATGTTGGATGTCGTTGCTACGACTGAAGAAGCAATGAAAAAATACCTGGAATATCTAGTCGATAGCACCAACTTCCCCCTGTTGATTGATGGGTCAGATTCATTGGAAGTTAACATTGCAGGAATACAATACGCAAAGGAAGCTGGATTCCTTGACAGAGTCATCATCAACTCGTTTACACCAGATACCAAGGATGATCTCTTCAATGCAGTTCAAGAAGCAGATCTGAAAAATGCATTACTCCTAACATTCAACTCAGTATCATTAGTTTCCAGCTCGAAACGTGTTGAGCTCGCAGACTCCCTGATTCAGAGAGCAACGGCAGCTGGAGTTTCTAACATCATGATTGACACGGGAGTCATGGATCTCCCAACCTTAGGCATTGCTTGTAAGACTCAGCACATTCTCAAGAGCAAGTATGGTTTCCCAGTGGGAAATGGAGCCCACAATGCAATCAGTACGTGGGCGGGACTTGTTCCTAAGTTCGGGAGGGATGCTAAGAAACCAGCTATGGTCGGTTCGAACCTCATGCCAGTTTCACTTGGAGCGGACTTCGTTCTGATGGGACCAGCAAAACATGCACCTCTAGTTTATCCATCTGTAGCGATGATTGATGTAGCACTCTCAGGGATGCTCATGGACGATAGAATTCGTCCAGACAAACCACATCCTAGGTATCTCGTGAGTTAGTGAATACAGCCGGGTCTTCTTGCATCGAGCCCCAGAGGGTTTTATCCGAATCAAAGTTTCTTCATAACCAATTTTGCAAAGTTCCTACTAGCTTCAATATTATCGTTTCCGATTCCAGGAAACATAACTTGGAAGAAATCAAAACCTAAACCAATGAAATGCTCAAAGCGTTCAATAACTTCCTCGGGATATCCTACCCATGAGCCAGGAGCATTGCTTCTTGCATTTTCTAGGACTTCTTCTCTGGATGCTCCAAGGTTTGCTACTCGCCATGTAAGATGTGTTTCGAGTTCCTCTTCACTGTCGGTCACGAAGACACCAGGCCAACCTTGAGCGAAGAGACTCTTACCAACATCATTGTAATCTCGTCCAACAGTTTTACAGTGCTCCTTTAGCACGTCCAGCTTGTGTTCCAGATTTTCCCGTAAGAACAGGTTGCAATAGTCAGCATATTCAGCCACCATTCTCAACGTTCGTTTTTCACCATCTCCGCCTATGAGAATTGGTGGGTGTGGTTTCTGGACTGGTTTAGGAGCTGAGAAAGCATTCTTGATAGAGTAATGTTTCCCCTTGAAACTTGGATGAGGTTCAGTCCAAAGTAATTTCATAATTTGGAGAGCTTCTTCCATCATGTCCATTCGATGATGAATTTTCGGAAAGGGATAACCATAAGCATCGTATTCGTCCTTCTTCCAACCAGCACCGTAGCCAAACCAGAGCCGCCCCTTTGAGATCATATCGATTGTTGCCGCAATCTTTGCTAGAAGTGCAGGATGTCGATAGGAATTACATGTGACCAAAGTGCCAAGTCTAATCTTGGTAGTGTCTGCAGCAAGAGCTGCAAGGAGAGTCCAAGCGTCCATGCAGTTCTGATTCTCGGACTTGTCATTCAAGAAAAGATGATCACTAACCCAGAAAGATTCGTAACCGAGCTTTTCAGCTTCCAATGCAATGTTCAGTGTGTTCTCGTAATCGTATCCTAACTGAGGTTCAATATGGACCCCGAATTTCACTTTCATGATATTCACATCTCACTACCGTATTGAATTACACAGTAGATGATAACACTTCTGAGTTGACGTTGCGAGTATTACTTGAAGGAGGGCATGATTTCCTTTGCAAAGCTACGAATTGTTTCTAGACCAGGTTCATCTCTAGGTTGTGAAACTACGTAGTATTTGTCACCTGCATCCTTCGCTGATTCAATCGCCTTCATGAATTCGTCCATATCTGTGATTCTTTGCCCCATCATTGAGCCACTCATGAAGCTTATCTTGTTTACTCGGTTGGCTTTTTCTGCAGCCTGAATGACAGTCTTCTTTGCAGCTACTGGGTCGTAATTACCAAAGGGTGGCAAGTAAATGATATCGCCATATTTCCCAGATAGTTCAAGCATCCGAGTTCCCTGGCTTCCAAAGAGTAGTGGGGGATATGGCTTCTGCACGGGTTTGGGCTCTAGGACTGCTCCTTTTGCAGTGTAGAATTTCCCGTCGAAATCGACTTTGTCCTTTGTCCACAGTTCAAGCATGAGCTTGAGACCTTCGATTGTTTTGTCGACCCTCATTTTGGATTTGTTCCACTCACTGTAGCCTTCAAATTCTACCTGAGACCAACCGGCACCAATACCTGCAATGACCCTACCATTTGACAAGACATCAAGTGTGGATATCATCTTTGCAAGTAGACCAGGAGGTCTGAAGGGTATGGGTGTGACCAAGGTACCAAGATGAATTTGTTCAGTCTTAGCGGCAAGGTACGCCAATGTAATCCAAGTTTCCATCGTCACATCTGCATCAGGACGTGACATCGGGCCGTGTCCCATTTGACCCCACATGTAATGATCAGGCATCACAGCTCCATAATATCCGAGCTTGTCAGCCTCCAATATTGTATTCTTTGATTGTTCAAAATCGTTGTACCAGTTTCCAAGACCACCTATCATGAATCTCGTTTCAATCACATCTATCTCTAATCACATTTTAAGTATTAAAGTAATGGAATCAGCTCTGGTCTCATGTTTCGATGTTTTGTGAATCGGTTTTTTTCTTCTTAACAGTGAATACAAGAATACATACGAATAGAATTCCAATAGCACTTGACAAGAATATCCACTTGAGTAGAGTAGTGATAGCAGCTATGCTCACGATTAGTTCTGAGAGGCTGGGAAAGGATACAATCTGAGTAGTGAGTAACAGATTCTCCATAAAGTCGAAAATTGCAGCAATGATTGGGATGAGAATGATGCTATGCCATGGATTCTTTATGTCACTCTTTTTACAGAGATACCCAAGTGCGAGGGCAATCCCAAGTCCATACCCAATAGGAAAGAACGAGTCTACTATTTTTTGATATAGGTAGTAGGTCCTGCCAGTTTCTCCTAATGCCGTCAAGTACTCTGTTACATCATCAAATGTGTAGAAAAATCGCATATCCAGAAAAGCGAGGATTCCTGATTGATCCATCATAGCCATAATTACAGCACCCATCAACACAAATGAAACAACCGCAATTATGAGAAAGATGAGTGTGTTTCTTCTTGATGCACGTTCTTTTATCTTGTCAATAATCAACATAATTACGAGGAATAAACAAACGTCCCTATAAGTTCGGATATTTCTAGTTCCCAATAAAAGCTGTAACAAATCGGAAAGTGGAGCCGGCTCTGGGATTTGCACCCGGGTAGAACAGATTTGTAGTCTATCGCGTAGCTGCTCCGGCAAACCGGCTAAGTTGAGAGGATATTCAACATTCTGGATGTAAGAATGTCGGCAATAATAACATGCAATCTAGTTGTTCATGTCAAGTTCCAATCTATTTCAATGCCATCTAGTGTACTAGTTCACTGGTACGATCACTTAGCACTCTGTTGAAGTAGTCCGGATCCTCCTAGAAAAGGACGTGCCCCAAGCCCTCAAGAGATACCGTGTCAAATCGTTTGTTGTAATGAGTCCTGTTCTCCTTTGGTAAAGATCTTCCTGCAACAATGCATTTGATTGGTTCGTCAATATCAGACAACACCAACCTATACTTGGATGAAAGTAGTAGTTGGTATTTCCATTCCTGAATTCCAGTTACAGTACCCCAACTACTTACGAAGACTAAAGCGATAGCCCCTTCTCCCAATACTTCGTAGAATATCTTGATACCATCGATGGAAGTTACAGTTGACATATGTTATAATGAATCTAGTTACAATTAACACATGAAAATAATAATCTGGTTTTATCTTGTAACTTATTAGGAGATGTAAACAGAACATTTATTGGAAATTATCAGATATATAATTAAATAATTGAGTGGTTTGGTTGGTCAAGTAATGATGCATGTATTGCATGTGGATGATGATAGATTATTCACGGAACTCTCTGAGATGATGCTGAAAAGTGAGGCTTTAGATATCATAATCCACACAGCAGAATCAGCCTCTGAAGCACTTGAATTAATTGCAACTCAACATATCGACGTGATAGTTTCAGATTTCCAGATGCCAGAAATGGATGGACTGGAATTTCTTGCAGAATTACGAGCCGCTGGTAATCAAACCCCATTTATAATCTTCACCGGTCGCGGAAGAGAGGAAGTGGCAATAAAGGCACTGAATCTTGGAGCCAACCACTATGTAAGAAAGGGGGGTGATGTGACGAGCCAGTATGTAGAGCTAGCTCATATTATTCGAAGTGTTGTGAACCATTACAAGGCAGAAGCAGCATTGTTAGAAAGTGAGAGCCGCTATAGAAGCCTATTCGAAGATTCCTCAATTTCTCTATGGGAGGAAGATTGGAGTGGTGTGAAAGATTTCCTTGATGACCTTTCATCAAAAGGAGTAACAGATTTTCGACTCCATTTTGAGAATCATCCTGTGGATGTTTTACAATGTGTTAATCTTGTTTATGTATTGGATGTTAACAAAGCCTCAGTGGATCTACATGAAGTAACTGGAAAGGAGGATCTTCTTGGTTCATTATCAAGATCCTTCGGATTGGATGGATTACCAATCTTCTTGGAAGAATTACTGGCATTGGCTGACGGAAAAACATACTTTCGTAGTGATACATCAGTGCTTGTATTAAAAGGCAAACAACACGCATTCATTTTTGAAATAAGTGTACCACCGGGGTATGAAAAAACACTGTCCAAAGTCTATGTCTCAATCATTGATGTTACAGAGAAGTATGATACTATAAAGGCGCTTCGTGAGAGCGAGAGTCGCTATAGAAGCTTGTTCGAAGATTCTCCATCCTCATTATGGGAGCAAGATTACTCAAAAGCTATAAGCTATCTTAAGACACTGCAAAAAGCTGGAGTAAAAGATTTGCAGGCATACCTTAATGAAAATCCTGATGTCGTTCAAAAGTGTGCGCACCTTGTCAAGGTTTTAGATGTCAATCGAATTTCTATGGAATACGAAAATGTGACCGACAAAGATGCAGTGCTTGGTCGTCTGTCAAAAGTCCTCAAAAATAAAGGTGGGACACCTGGATTCATTGAGAATTTAGTTGCACTTGTCGAAGGCCACCTCAGACATCAAACAACTCTGCAGAAACTTCTTATAAAAGGAGAAGAACGTTATGCTATATTTCAGGTTAGTGTTCCTCCTGGTTTTGAAGAATCTTTAGAGAAAGTCATCTTCACCAACATTGATTTGACTGAAGTAACTTGTGCACAGAGAGCTCTACAAGAGAGTGAAGAACTTTATCGCATACATTTTGAGAATGTAAGCGATGTGATTTTATCAACAAATCAAAAAGGAGTCGTTTTGGAAATCTCTCCCTCAATTGTGAAATTTACTGGATATTATCCATCCCACATAATTGGGAAGCAATTCTCGGAATTAGAAATGATTGCTCCTGATGAAAAAACAGGAATGGAAACTTTTCTAGAAAAGTTAGCTACTGATGAGTCTGCTCAAGCTGGAATCTTTGAATTCATAACTAGTGATGGTGAATCAAGATATGGCGAGTTGACTGGTTCCTTTGTGGAGAGAGAAGGCGAGAATTCAGCTATTATAGTGATTAGAGATATTACTGATCAAATTATAGCTGTGAGAGCTGAAAAAACAGCACAGGAAAGTGCATCGTTCTTCCTCGATTTAATGGGGCATGATATAAGTAATCAATTACAAGCAATACTTCAAGGATTTGAACTTATAGATTTACTAGTACTAGAAAAAGATCTTAAACCAAAGATTGGTGTTATCAAAGAATCCTGTGAAAGATGTGCTCAAATTGTGACTAAAGCTAGAGCTATTCAAGGTCTTATGATTGAACCGTTAATTCCACGCTCTCTCTCTATTACATTGACAGAATGTGTGGAGAAACTGGCCAATACTTGTGATAGAATTACAGCTATAGAGTTGTCGATTGATGATGATGTTGAGATTGAATCAAACAGATTCTTGGAGATTCTTATCAGTGAGCTTTTAGAAAATGCTGTGACACACAATAAACGTGAGGGGAAAAAGATTTGGGTATCTTTGAAAAAATCTGATGATGGTTGCTATTTATCAATTTCAGACAATGGGCCAGGAATACCTGATATAAGAAAATCTGAATTATTCGATGCATCAAGAAGGTTTGGAGGTGTCGGATTACATCAAGTAAGACAGATTGTGGAGAAATACGGAGGTTCGATTGAAATCAGAAATCGAATTACAAGCGACCTAAATCAAGGTGCTGAGTTCCTTGTATGGTTGCCTTTGTTGTAAGTGTCAACGAGTATATATGATTAGTCCAGAGCCCAATAACCATTTTCAAAACACATTCAAAAGTAGTACTGGTTTCTTGATAAACTACCTCGACTTTACGAATGAAATGTGATCATCAGAAAAGATGTTTCAAGATAATCATCTTCCATCATGTTAACTTGTCAATTTTCATAACTTGTTCAATAGGTTTGTTAAAAATTGGAGCCGGCCTAGGGATTTGCACCCTAGTAGAATGGATTTGCAATCCATCGCGTCACTGCTCCGCCAGACCGGCTAGTTGAGAAACGAGAGTGCAGATTGGATTTAAGGATGTCGGCAAAAATGGCATGTAATTTTGCTCAGATACAAGAATCTAGTGTGAGTGCAATATTACTTAGCTCTTGCAAGAATCCAGAAATGAGTTCCATCAGCTTGTTCAACATTCCTCGCGAAAATGATTTCAAAATTTTCAGATTTGAGTAATTCAACACTCTTCTGTGGGCTATGATAACTCCAGTACATAGGCACAACATCCCAGTTTCCATCATCCCAATCCCATACTCCATCTGATCCATTTTCCTTTGATCCTACACTGAATAGAAGAGCTCCACCTTTCTTGAGTAATCGATGAAAATCTTGGAAGAGACTGAAATGCTTCGTTCTTGGTACATGAAAGACTGCATATGTTGAAACAATGCCATCAAATGAGTCATCCTCAAACCCTAATGCGGTCATATCTCCAACTTCAAAGGTCGCTTCAGGCACGTTGTGTTTAGCTAGATCAAGCATCTTCTGAGAAATATCGATCCCCGTTAGTTGAAATCCACCATCGACAAGAGCTCGAGCAACTCGATTGCCAGTTCCACAACCGGCATCTAAGATATGACCACCTGGTTTTACGAGATTCATGAACTCATCAAGCTCAGCTTGATTACTATCACGCCACCACTGGTCATAGTGTTCAGCTATCCTTTCATATCCCTCTCGTACGATATCCTTAGGATCCTTTTTCATGGGACAATAAAGGTGAATGTGACTGATAAATACATAATGTCGGCATAAATGACAAGCAGTTTCGAAGGACGTTTTTGACAGTCTTTGATTTAGCATCATTTGATGACTGATATCTCCACAAGTGAAGGTTGATCAGCAGTGGACTTCAATCTTTGACTCCAAGAACCATCGATTATAGGCACTTCATATTTTGGAAAGTTAGACCAAGACACTTCAAATCCAATACGTTCTGCCTTCTCTATTTGGATACTAATTGCTAGCATGTCCACACTAATCTGTGTATAGTCAACGCGTGGTCCCTTGACTCTAACAATTCCATCCTGTAAGACTCTCTGTTTTCCATCCACATCCACCAATAGCATCTTTGTCGTAAAATGGGTTTCAGAACTTTCAGACGTCACCCACAGCTTGGCTGAGATTGGTCCAAGAATAGTATAAGGTTGAGTCGCAGGTTCTCCAAAGAAACGTAGCACATCTTCTCTTTCACTCAACGAGGATTGGTCAGCAGGACCTGGTTCGAGATGAGGCGGGAATTCCCAGACCGTACCACCGATAGTAGGGACTGGATTTGATGGGTCGACGTTAATTGTATACTCAGATTCATTTTTCGGTGGTTCCAGATTCAATGTAAAACCTGAGTCTAGGTGCAGTAATCGTGATTCAACCATTTCCATACTGGGTGGCCAAGAGTCTAGCGCTATCCACTCATCTCTTCGTAAAATGTAGGCTTTGATAAATTGATTTGCTCCAGTCATTGAGCGCGTGACCATTCCCATGAAATCTACAGCAGGCTCTGCTTTTCCTTCTTTCCCGAAATCAAAATCTCCAAGACCAGGCAAACTCTGGAGATATCCATTATGACCCCATGGTCCCAAGATCAGATCTGGTGGCTGCCCACCAACGCGTTGGAGGTCGTTGAAGGTACTGAATGTTGCTCCTAGCATGAAATCAAACCAGCCACCCACTAGACAAACTCGGGTCTTGAGCGGTTTTGAAATTTCAGCAGCATCTCTCAACCATTCATCAGTATCTTTAGGAGCCAGAAATTGCTTCCACACGTGATCCGGCCATCCCAGAAGTCTTACCTTATCAGGAAGGGCTCCTGTGTAGTTCTCAGGCCATGTACCGTTTACTCGAGCGAGCGATGTTTGGACACGAGTCGAAGTCATGATGGACCATGGCAGAGCCCAATGAAGGTGCAAGACTCCGTTCCTATAGACCAATCCATCATAAGGTCGAGAGAAAGTCATCGGAGCAAAAATTGCGTCTATGGAGTCACCTGCATCATCCAAGACTTGAAGTGCGACATACCCTAGATATGAAGGTCCCATCACAATGATACGACCGTTACTCCAGTCCTGCTGCTTGATCCAAGCAATTGTGTCAAGAGTGTCTTCCTTTTCTTTGAAAGGAATGAACTGTCCTTCAGAATCGTATCTACCTCTAGTGTCCTGTAGAACAATCGCAAATGAACCAGCCTGCCTCAGAGCGTCAACTGCAGCAAGGTAACCCTTTGCACTATATGGGGTGCGGATGAGAACTGAGGAAAACTTGTCAGACTCTGTAGGGATGAAGAGGATTGTAGATAGCTCTTTTCCATCTCTCATTTCAACGGGTTGTGCAAATTTCATAGTCATTTAGATACTCTCGTAGAATTTGAAAATAATCAGAATGGTTTGTGAAAGATAATAAATTAGGCGGATTTTAAGGATGTCGACAAAAATGATATGTATCTAGGCTGATGAACGATTCGAAAGCCAAACCACATATTTACGTCAGGCATATTATTATATAATATAATATATCTATTTCCCATTATGACATCTCTGAAGGTTGCAGTACTGGGCGGAGGACATGCAGGAAGAGCTCTTGCTGGTTATTTGTCACTCAAGGGAAATGTTGTTTCCCTCTACAACAGAACGATTGAGAATGTAGCTGCAATAAGAGATGCAGGGGGTATCAATGTCCAAGGAGTAGTTGAAGGGTATGCTCCAATCGATTTAGTATCAGATAGGATGGCCGAAATTGTCCCAGGCCAAGATATTCTATTAGTGACTGTTCCAGCGCAAGCACACAAATTCTATGCTAGAGAAATGAGTCAATGGCTAGAAGATGGACAGACTCTACTGATCATGCCTGGTGCAACTGGAGGTGCAATTGAATTCTCCAATATCTTCGATGCAAATACAAATCGAGCTGATATTCTCCTAGGAGAAGCTCAGACCTTCTCATTTGTTTCAAGAACAGTTGACCCCCATACAGTGCTACTATCCAAGATTAAGAATACAGTTCGAATTAGTGCCTTACCTGCAATCTCTAACCATGAATTAATCGAAAGCTTAAATCGAACTCCACTTTCGTTTGACTTGGTTGAGAATGTACTAGAAACAAGTTTGGGCAACGTCAACGCATTGCTACATCCAGCACCAATGGTTCTCAATGCGGGTCTTATTGAATCCCAATGTGGAGGTTTCCTGCATTATCATGATCTTATTTCTGAATCAGTAGGAAACCTGATAGAACGAATGGATGAAGAGCGAATTAACATCGCGCGTAAGTTTTCACTTGATTCAGCAACATTGCTCGAATGGCTCACAGAAGTTTACGATGCAAAAGGAAACACACTCTGTGAGTGCCTGAAGAGTATTGACACATATGATGCAGTAACCTGTGCAACCAATCTTAACCACAGGTACATCCACGAAGACATACCAACTGGACTTGTACCAATCTCCGATATTGGAAGGTTGGTAGACATCAAGACTCCGGCTATTGATTCAATTATCTCAATGGCTAGTCAGGTATGCCAACAGGATTTCCGTTCAATTGGACGAAGTGTTGAGTCTCTTGGATTATCAGGGATGGGAATTGATGAATTAAGAGAATATGTTGATGTTGGTATCAAGAATCCCGAATACTTACCAATACTCAAGTCAAGAGATTTACCTATAGAGGAACTCTAAGAAGCTAAAGCCCAGATTCTGAATGATTATCTAGAGTCTTTTAGTCATCGATATAGTTTCGCGTGATTTCCTGAAACCAATATTCTCAATCTTCGATATCGCGTCAATGGTTGACTAGTTCATAGTGGTGTGCAACCTCTGAGAATACCTTGAGAATTCCTTTGCTCATCAACCCAAAGAAACTAGACTATATTGATAATCTAATCGCTTTTAAGTGCGAATAGATTTCAGAAGGGTACAAAGAGTGTGGGTACTTGCTATGCTTCTTGAACTATCCTTAGTCTTTCTGGCAATGCTATTCATTTGGATCTTCATATCATACCGGAGTTGGAAACGGAACTTACTCAGAGCTCTAAATGAAAACAGCGAAGTCGCAAAAACATCACGAGGCGAGATTGAATATATCCTGAAGGGAAGTGGACCTGTGATTCTCTTTCTACATGGATCTCCTGGAGGATATGATCAAGGTACTCTTGATATGGAGATGTGGACCGATGCAGG
>Ga0114923_10000972_pt1 | contig 20319 bp, 14 predicted proteins | sample SumtaG_FD_89578 | JGI IMG/M metagenome (GOLD analysis project Ga0114923, IMG submission 89578) | Deep subsurface microbial communities from Indian Ocean to uncover new lineages of life (NeLLi) - Sumatra_00157 metaG | ecosystem: Environmental > Aquatic > Marine > Oceanic > Sediment | place: near...
AAGCCGGCTATAAGCACGCAAGTTCTCCACACGTCCAATGGTTGAAAAAATACCCTTGTTTGCGATGTCGGCAGGATTTGGTGCGCTTACAGTCTTTGCTCAACGGGCTACCGGTGCGATGACCGCCACACAGGAAGTGCCTTTGAGCTTTCGTTCAGCCAATGCTGCGATTTCCTATATCAGATATATAGGGAAAATATTTTACCCCAAGAATCTGGCGGCACTTTATCCTTACCCGCAGCATCCGTGGCTCAGGTGGCAAATAGCTGCTTCGGTGCTTATTCTCGCAGCAGTAACCATCTGTGTATTGTATGCGACGCGTAAACAGTATCTGGCAGTGGGATGGCTCTGGTTCATAGGGACTTTGGTTCCGGTTGTCGGTTTGGTGCAGGTAGGAGCACAGGCAATGGCAGACCGTTTCACGTATCTACCCTCAATTGGAATCTATATCGTAGTCGTCTGGGCTGGGGCTGAATTTGCCGGCAAAATACGGTGGCGAAAAATTCTACTCGCTGCGTCGGCCGCATTGCTGCTCGTTATGATGCTTGCCTACACAAGAACCCAACTGCGTCACTGGAAAGATGAGTTGGCCCTATACGGACACGCTGCCGAGGTAACCGAGAATAATTATGTTATGCATGGCAACTATGCCGTTGTCCTGCAAGACGCAGGTCGACTCGATGAAGCTATCAATCATCACAAGCAAGCCCTGCAAATCAGTCCCACAAATTACAGGCCTCTTCATAATTTGGCCAAAGCTTATTATATGCAGGGAAAACCAGACCTCGCCATTGCCAGTTGGTACAAGTTATTGGAGCACAACAAGAACTGGTTTGAACCGACCAATAACCTTGCCTGGCTCCTGGCCACAAGTTCCGAACCCAATCTGCAAAACCCAGCTGACGCCGTCAGGCTCGCTGAAAAAGCCTGCGAACTCACCGCTTTCAAAAATCCGCAGGCAATTGATACCCTGGCTGTAGCATACGCCGCTGCCGGCAGGTTCACCGAAGCCGCTGATATCGCCGAAAAGGCTATTGAACTTGCACTTTCACAAAAAGACGATACGCTGGCTACCCAGGTACAAAATAGATTGGAACTTTACAAGAATTCCGAGCCTTACAGGGAATAAAGAACCACAAGGTTTACACGGGCTATCGGCTTGCTGAAAAAAAATGAATCAAACAACAAGTAAATACCAAACTGTTTTGATATATATCGGCCTGCTTTTGGTCACTGTCGTCGCCTTTGCAAATGTCCGCAACTGTGGTTTTGTCTACGACGACCGCGCATATGTGCAGGAAAACGAATATGTAAAGGCCGGCCTGAAGTCAGATTCCATCAAATGGGCATTTACCAGCTCACACGTAGGCAACTGGCACCCTCTGACCGGCATAACTCATATGCTCGATTGCCAGTTGTTCGGCCTTAATCCAGCCGGCCATCACGTAACCAACCTTTTGATACACACAGCGAATGTGCTATTGCTTTTCTGGGTTTTGAAGAATATGACCGGCGCCGTCTGGCCAAGCGCCTTCGCAGCCGCTCTGTTCGCGATTCATCCGCTGCGCGTCGAGTCGGTGGCCTGGATATCCGAACGCAAGGACGTCCTTAGCGGCCTTTTTTGGATACTGACAATGGCTGCATATGCTCGATATGTCAAGCGAGCTAACCTTGCAAGCTATCTGCTGGTCATCGTTAGTTTCTCCATGGCGCTCATGTCAAAACCGATGGTCGTTACTCTTCCTTTCGTGTTGCTACTGCTGGACTACTGGCCTCTGAAGCGATTCGAACAATTCCATGGCGCATCCGGACCAGTCCTTAAGGACTTTCTAAAATCAAAGCTTGTTCTCGAAAAGCTGCCGCTTCTTGTTCTTGCGGCGGCTGTCTCGGCAGCAACGTTTATGATTCAAAAAGGCGCCGGTGCATTCTTTAGCTTAAAAAATCTGCCCATAGGATGGCGCATAGCAAATGCACTTGTCGCATACGCCAAGTATATCGGTAAAATGATTTGGCCCAGAAACCTGGCTGTGCTTTACCAACATCCGCTCGACAGCCTCCCTCTCTGGCAGGTGCTTGTCGCCGTTTTCGTGTTAGCCGGCATATCAGCGATTGTCATTTATTCTTACCGTCGCCGCCCATATCTTTCACTCGGCTGGCTGTGGTACATGGGAACTCTTGTCCCGGTTATAGGCATGGTCCAGGTCGGCTCACAAGCCATCGCTGACCGCTATACGTATCTGCCCTCAATCGGTATCAACATTATGGTCGCCTGGGGTTTCTCACAGTTATCCGGCTCGTGGCGGCACAAAAAAGCCGCCCTCGCAACAGCCGCCGCAGTTGTTATTGCCGTACTACTTGTCTGCACACGGCTGCAGGTCCGCCATTGGACCGACAGAATAGCTCTTTACGGTCACACCGTCGCAGTCACAAAAGACAACCAGATGATGCACAACAATTACGGCACCGCCCTGTTTGACGCGGGACGCTTTGAAGAAGCCGCCGAGCAATACAGACATGCCATTCGCATCGAGCCAAAGTATTTCGAAGCACGTATCAACCTCGGAAAGACATATATCGGACAGAAAAGATTCGCCCGGGCTGCCGAGTATTTCAGGCACCTAATCAAGCTCAGACCCGACCATCTTGAAGCTAATGTTCTGCTGGCTAAAATACTGCTGATTGACCTGGGCGATGTAGCCGCGGCAATAAAACAATACCGCCAAATACAGCAACTCAAACCCGATAGAATTGAGACTCTCAACAACCTCGCGTGGGTGCTGGCAACGACCGATGACGAAAAGCTTTCGAACCCAGCCGATGCCCTCCAGCTTGCCCAAAAGGCCTACGAACTAAGTCAGTCCGACAATCCTCAGCTTCTTGACACTTTGGCCGCAGCATACGCCGCCGTCGGGAAATTCGCTGAAGCAGTCGAAACAGCCGAACAGGCCCTCTCGCTGGCAAAATCCGAGAAAAACGAAGACCTGGTGGCACAATTGCAAAATCGACTGGCACTTTACAGGAACCGCCAGCCTTATTATGAATCCTTCACGGCTGCAAGTACAATCCGGAAAGAAAAAACAAACAAAGCACTAATGGACGCCGACAATACGAAATGAAGACGCTTCAGGAAAGACACAAGGTCACTTTTATCTATCTGGCGTTAGCTATAGCCATACTTGCAGCCTTTTGGCAACTGTCGGACTGCGAGTTTATAACCACCTTTGATGATGACCTCTACGTCACCAAAAACCCGATGGTCAACACCGGCTTTTCTACCAAAGGTATCCTCTGGGCCTTCACAAAGGCTCATGCGTACAACTGGCATCCTGTTACCTGGATATCCCATATGGCCGACTGCCAGTTATACGGTCTTGACCCGGCCGGTCATCACATCACCAACCTATTACTTCATATAGCAAACGCCTTGCTTCTGCTGACAGTTTTGAGACAAGCAACCGGTAATCTCTGGGCCAGCGCCTTTGTAGCGGCAGCTTTTGCCCTTCATCCGATGCACGTCGAGTCGGTTGCCTGGGTCTCAGAGCGTAAGGACGTTCTGAGCACTTTCTTCTGGTACCTTACCATTTTGAGTTATCTGTGGTACGTCCGTCGGCCGACCTTGAGCCGATACATAATAACAATATTACTATTCGCGCTGGGCCTTATGTCCAAGCAAATGCTGGTTACTTTGCCGCTCGCCCTGCTGCTTTTGGACTACTGGCCCCTGCGGCGCTTCACACTGGAAAAATCCGGAACAAATCTGTCGCAGATTCGCCGATGCACTCTTGAAAAAGTACCTCTGCTTTTGTTGTCTATCGCTGCGAGCATCACGGTTTATCTGGTCCAACAGCAGACAGGTGTTATGAAGGACATCATAGAGGTTTCATTTCTTTGTCGTACGAAAAACGCTTTCGTTAGCTACACCACTTACGCCATGCAAATGTTCTGGCCTGTGCGTTTGGCAATCTTTTATCCGCTTCGCTGCCACACACTATCAGCATTGAAAGTTGCCGGCACGGCCGCAGTGCTGCTGGCCATTACGACTCTGGCCGTTTCGTTTGTTCGCAGGAAACCCTACCTGGCGGTGGGCTGGTTCTGGTTTCTGGGGACTCTGGTGCCCGTCATAGGCCTTGTGCAGGTCGGAAACCAGGCCCATGCTGACCGGTATACCTATATCCCCCACACGGGGCTGCTGATAATGATTGCCTGGACCGCGGCTGAATATTTTACGGCCCTGCGATATCGCAGAATAATTCTTTCCGTATCCGCAATCGTATTGCTCACGGCCATGGCTGTAGCGACAAACCGCCAGGTCAGATACTGGCGAAATGATGTTACACTGCACAGCCATGCGGTTGAGGCTGTGCCCCGTAACTGGTGGGCACACGAACAGCTCGGCATCGCGCTTGGCGAAAGAGAAAAACTGGACCAGGCCGAAACACACTTTAATATTTCACTGCAAATCTATCCCGAGTATGACCGGGCACATTACAACCTTGCAGTGGTACTATACAAACAAAAAAGATTTGCCGCTGCCATGGACCACTTCAACCAGGCTATACGAATCAAACCGGATTATCTCAACGCTCACATCGGCCTGGGAACCGTAATGCTAAACATCGGCGGCGTTGACCAGGCTGCAGACCATTTCAAAAAGACTCTCGATTTGAAACCGGACTCACCCAAACTGCATAATAGCCTCGGTCTGGCCCTTGCGATGCAAAACAAATTCGATGAAGCGATCGAATCCTTCAACGAAGCCATAAAGTATGGGCCGGACTATATTGAAGCCCGGCTGAACCTCGCTAAAGCCTATGAACAACTGGGGATGATTGATGGAGCTCTTGAACAATACAAACAAATCCTGCGAATCGACCCGCACAACAAACACGCTACCCGAAAGCTCGAACACATACAAAACCTGAAAAAAAGCGACGGCAATTAGCGCTGCTGCGACCAATACGCCGCCGGTTTATTACGGCGCTGCGGGCTGTTGTTGGTATCCGCGGATTTGTTTGGCAATACGACTTGCCAATTCTTTATTACCGGCAGCAGTAGCAATGCGCAACGCCATCTGCGATGTCTCCAGGGCCTCTTCCAGCCGCCCCGCTGCTGCATAGCAGTCTGCAAGCACAGCAAGAACCGCCGGATTGCCGTAACCGGTTGATTCGGCTGCCCGTTCGGCAAGTTTTATAGCCTCTGATGCATCGCGTCTGTCGGTGTCCGGATGAGCCAAAAGTATTTGCGTAGCTTCATTCAACGCAGCCAGATACCCCGGCCGCTGCTTTACCGCCTCACGAAAATAGCCAAGTGCATTGTCAAAGTCCCCTTGTAGTTTTAGTGCAAGAGCCAGATTGTAATTGGCTTCGGCATCTGACGGGTTTATACGCAGGACCTGCCGAAAATGATAAATGGCCTCATCAAGTTTGCCCGCCCCGGCTAAAGCAGTTCCCAGATTATTGTGAGCATCCGCGCTATCAGCATCGATTTCGATTGCGCGGCGATAATGACTTATCGCCTGGTCGAGGTCGCCCTGCACCTTAAGTACCAGCCCAAGGGCGATATGTACCCTGGCTTGATTCTTGCCGTACCGCAAAAGCTCACGCAGCTGTGAAGCAGCCTCGGCAAATCTGCCGCTGACTGCCAGGGCATTGCCCAAATTGTATCTTGCGTCTATGTAATCGGGCCTAATCCGGACTGCTTTTTCGTAATGATTGATAGCGGCCCGTCTCTGGCCTGTGCTTTCCAGCGCAACACCGAGGTTGTTGTGGGCTTCGGCATGCTCACTATCCAATTCAATCGCCCGCTGGTAACAGCCAATCGCTTCATCGACTTTCCCTTGAGCCTTTAGCGAAAGGCCAAGATTGCTCAGCGCATCAGTATAACGGGGTTCTATTTCCAGGGCACGCCGATAGTACCCTATAGCTTCGTCGAGCATCCCTGCCGCCCGGAAAGCATTGCCCAGGTTATAATGCGCACGACGGTTGTTTGGTACAACCGTAATCACCTTCTGCCACATTCCTGCCACACTTTGATAATCGCGGTTACGAACAAAGCTGCCCCAGCCGAGCAGGACCGAAACGACCAAGACAGATGGAATCCCAACGGTGCGCAAAATATTCACTGAACCAAACCGGCTTGACAAACGAGCCAAAAGACTGTACCCGCCCAAAACAACGAGCACAACCAACCCCGCAAGCGGCAGATACATCCGGTGCTCAAAAACCAAATCCGCAATAGGAACGAAACTTGACGTGGGAGCAAGTATCACAAAAAACCACACGCCGAGGTAAGACCAGCTTCGGTTACGAATAAATCCCCAAACAGTCGCAGCGACCGGCAAAAACACCACAAAAACCGATAGAAGAATCGCCAAATAGTCCTTTTCAACCGGCCAGCTATAATCAAGACACAAGTGCTTCGGCCAAAAGCTCAGCCGCAAATAGTGCAATATTACTCCGAACTGGCTAAACAGGTATTCCAGCGGCCCGAGGTCGAAGGCGGCACGATATGCCGACAAAATAAGAAGTGCAAGAATACACCACGTGGAAGCCAGGCCTGCATATAGGGCCCCACGACGACGCAATGCCAAACCGAAGCTTCCCGCGCCGAATGTCCGGTCGTAAAAGAGTATTACTACCGGCGCCGTAACCATTACCTCCTTTGTTGCCATACCGAAACCGCAGCAGACAACTGACAGAACAGACCAGGCTGCGGGTCGCTGTGACTGCATTGCCCGCAAGGCTGTGTAAAGTGTCAGCAGGTAGAACAGACCCATCAGGGATTCGGTTCGCTGAACGATATAGGTAACGCTTTCGGTCTGAAGCGGATGAACCAGCCAAATCGTCGCTATCGCCCAGGCAAGAATAGATGAATGCTCGCCAAATCGATTCTTTAACCTGTCTGTAAGCAAGGTCCTTCTGACAATACCGTATAACACAAGGCCGGCCGAAATATGTATAAGCAGATTGAAGAGATGATAGCTCCAGACCTTGTAGCCACTCAACGCATAATTCAGCGCCAAGGTCAGACTCACTATCGGCCGGCCGGAGACAGTGCAAAGGCCTGGAGCAGAAACCAAATACCTCGGCGGCCAAAGCTGACGAATGTAGACATTGCCCGGTATAGAGCCCTCATCATCAAAAATAAAAGGACCGTCGAAGCTGTTGGCATAGGCGCCGATACCTGCCGCAACAAGCAGCAACGATAAAAGCAAACTTTTTTTGTCAGCAAAAAACGCAGTCATCTTATTCAGTAAAAGTAATTTTAGGCTCCAGGGCACACAAAGGCGTCCATCTTCTTATATCGACGCAGCAGCTTGTCTTGTGTTTGTCGAAATCCCGAACATCGGAAAAATCTTACCCTTACCGCTGAGGATTTGTCTGCTTGTAAGCTCTCAGCCGACTCCGTATGCGGACCATCAGCTCCTTATTGCCTGCTCGTGCGGCCAACGACAACGCTTTTTGCGCCGCCGAGACTGCATCCTGGCTCCGACCGGCAGCGGCATAAGAATCAGCCAGCGCAACCAGCACTTCGGTGTCTCTATAACCGGTTAACTCAGCAGCCCGTTTAGCAAAGTCAACAGCCTCGGCCAGGTCGTTTGCATCACCGTTTGGCAGGGCTACCAGAACCTGGGCCACTTTCACCAAAGCCGCGACATGATTGGGATTTGACTCCAGCAGCCACTTGAACTGCCGGAGCGATTCGGTAAGTTTGCCCTGTAGGTTAAGTGCGAGCGCAAGATTGAAACGTGCCTCCTCATCGTCAGCCCTCATATCCAACACAATCTGAAACTGCGATATCGCCTCTTCCATTTCGCCCCGCTGGGCCAGGGCACTTCCAAGATTGTTCCGCGTATCGGTATAATCAGGGTCTATCTCAACCGCTCGACGATAATAGCTTATGGCCTCGTCGATTCTTCCTTGCAATTTAAGAGCCAGTCCGAGGCTGTTACAGGCCGCTGCGTGACCCGGTGCCGCCTTTACGGCTTGCCGGAAATGACCGACCGCCTCATCCAGCCTGCCCGGCCCGGCCAGGGAATTGCCCATGTTATAGTGCGCCTCCGCATAGTCAGGCCTTAACTGCAGGGCACGCCTGTAAGAGGCATGGGCTTCATCCACTCTACTTACTCTTTCAAGTGCAACACCGAGGTCATTGTGTGCCTCAGCATGGTCAGGTTTGAGCTCAATAGCCCTGCGGTAATGGCCCATGGCCTGGTCATAATGGCCCCTTGATGCAAACACAAGCCCCAGATTCGTATGTGCCATCCACGCATCAGGATTCTTGGCCAGGGTGTCCGTCCAAAGAGTTTCAAGGTCTTTGTATATCCTGCACTGCCGCCAGGTAAGAACACCAAGCGTCAATAAAACCAACACCAGACCGGCCATCGCCATGTTCCTCGTTTCGGCACGAAACCGGCTGATTATGATAGAGGCCAAGCCCGCAGCCAATGTAATCGGCCCTATGCTCGCAAGATACTGAAAATGGTCGGCCACAAATGAAAATCGCATCGGGTACACATTGAAAAAGCCCAGCGCAGGAAACAACGTCACAACAAAAAAAGCCAGAGCCGCGAAGGGCCCCATACCGATTCGTCGCCTTGCAAACCACAAACAACCGATAACCAACACAACCACAGCGATAAATAAATACTGCCACCACAGTCCGCCATCGATGTCCCACCGGGAATAAATAAAGGTAAGCTGCAAAGGGAATATAAGCTTGTAAATATAAAAGCAGACCGCCCTGCCAGCTATCAGAAAACGCTCAACAAACGTAAAGTCCCACTCGGCCCCCACCGCCCCTACTCGCCAACGCTCCATCCACACCGTCAAAAGACCAAAACCGACACCAATGACAAAAAGCGGAACCAAAGCTGCGATCTCAGATAACCGAATCCTTTTATACTTCAACCACAATACAAGTAAAAGCGCCGCCGGAAGCGTCGCCGTCACCGTCTTACTGAGCAATGCACATATAAATAATATTAACGAAGCCGCATAGAATTTTACCCCCTTGTCAGCCAGCGCATATCGTAGATAGCAAAGAGCCGAGCCGAGATAAAACACACCCGAAAGAAGGTTCTTGCGCTCGGTTATCCAGGCAACCGATTCAACATGAACCGGATGGACGGCAAAAAGTACGCCCGCCAAAAATGCCCCCGGCACCTTCAACAGCTCCAATATCCGCCATAACAGAACAGCACCTATAGCATGGAGCAAAATGTTTACGACATGATAGCCTGCCGGATTCAGCCCCCACAACCTGTATTCGAGCCAGTAACTGGTATGGACAAGAGGATAGTATTGAGGGGTAGCACCGAACTTGAACCATACCTCGCCCAGCCCATCCACCGAGCGCAGCGTCCGATTGCCCGTCACATACGCATCATCATCCCAAATATAGCCCGCCCCAACAGCAGGAATATAAACCACTAAGGTAACAGCGAGAATGAGTATTGCTTTTGTTATTACCTGACTCATATAAAAAGCGCTATCCTTCGCCAAATCCCAACTCATTAGAGCCTGAGGACCGGCTTTGCTGCAACCTGCTGAGGATTAAAAGCTCAAACTGGTCACCGGACCGATTGCCTGCTGATATATACGAATTTGCCCTCGCATTTTGGCAGCTAAAGCATCGTTGCCGGAACCGGACGCCAACTCAAGTATCTTATGACAGGTTGATATCGCATCCTCAAACCTGGTTGCCGCCGCGTACACCTTGGCCAGCGCATCCAGAACTGAGATGTCACTATACTCGGTTAACTCAGCCGCTCGCTCCGCCATTTTCAAAGCACTGGGCACGTCGCGTATGCCCGGGTCAGGATGATATGCCAAGAGCAAAGCCGCGCTTTTCAACGCGGGCCATAAATCCCGGTCGAGTTTCAAAGCTTCGCGATATTGCTGCAGCGCCTCATCAAAACGCCCCATCTGTATCAGGGTCAGGCCGAAATTGCTGTAGCCGTCGGCAAAATCAGGCCAAATTTTCAAAAGCGTTCTATGCTGCTCAACAGCCTCATCATACCGGCCCTGCTCGGCAAGCAAATTTGCCAGGTTGTTGTGGGCCATTAGATGCCGAGGGTCGGATTTTATGGCCTTTCGATAACTGCTTGCCGCCTCCTGAGTTTCGCCCAGGGATTTGAGTCCGATACCAAGATTGTAATATGCCACGGCAAAATCAGGTTTGATTTTCACGGCCTGACGGAAATATTCTACCGCTTCTCGGGCTCTGCCCTGCCGTTGAAGTACAAAACCCAGACCATTATGTGCCTCGGGATAATCAGGCCTGACCTCAATGGCAAGCCGATAGCGACGAACCGACTCGTCAAATCGGCCAAGCTTCCTGGCCTTTTCAGCGAGATTAAACTGGGCCTGAGCGTCTGTCGCATCGGGCCCGAAGGATAACGCGCGATGTCGAGCCGCATCTTCGCCCCGTCCGGTCACCTCCAAAGCGATGCTCAGATTACTGTGAGCTTCAAGAAAATCAGGATTCAACCGAACAGCTCGATTAAACTGTTTTATTGCCTCGGAAAGCCTTCCTTCGGCCTGCAGCGCGACACCCAGATTATTATAAGCCTCGGCAAAATCCGGCCTGACTGCAATTGCCTTTCGATAATGAGTTATCGCCTCATCGTTTTTGCTCTGGGCATACAGAATATAGCCGAGATTGACATGGGCGTCGGCGTAGCTCGGCCTCGTAACAATAGCCTGCCGGAAATGCCTTGTGCCCATGTCAAGTTTGCCCGCAGCCACATATTCCCGCGCAAGGCCGTAATGCATCGTACTGTTGTTTTTGGTCACAGCCACAGCCCGTTCAAACAAACACCTGCTGTCGCGCCAGAATCGAAGCTGCAGACGAGTACAAACACACATACCTACAACAACCGCTATCGAAAGAATCCCGCATACAATCCTGCCAAATCTGTTGTTTGCCGGAAGTTCAGCAAAGCCCCAGGCAACGACTACAAACAATCCGACAAACGGAACATATGTGTAACGGTCCGCCATGGCCCGCTCGCCAATTTGAATCAGGCCTATGACCGGAACCAATGTGCCGAGAAACCAGAGCCATCCAAACAAAACATACGGCCGCCTCCGTGCCACCTTGACAGCCAGAATCGACAGTACTATCAACAAAGCTACCGACCCAATGACCATCCACACAGGATAGTTGTCACCGGCCGGATATGGATACAGCACCGCCAGCTTGCTCGGCCAAATCATCTTGTGTATGTATACTGCATAAGATACAAAGCCATTGGCAATGGAGGCTCCTAAAGCCTGTCTCGATATTTCAGTTACGGCCCCCCCTCTTTGCTGAACGATGAATGTTACAACGCTCGATGCCGCCGAGAGTACGAAAAGAGGAATTTTTTCATAAATCAAAGGCAACCGAACACGTAACCTGGTACTACTCGTTCCGCCGGACCCGAAACGACCAAGAGGCCAGTAATCCAAAAGCAACAGCACAAACGGCAGGGTTACGAGCATCGGCTTTGCCATAAGACCGAGAGCAAAACTCAGAAGCACTACCATATACCTCAGCATGCCACCCCGGGTTGCGTAACTTACATACGCCGCCATGGTGAGCATCCAGAACAACGTGCTCAGAACGTCCTTACGTTCGGCAATCCAGGCAACCGACTCTACGTGCAGAGGATGGACCGCAAACGCCGCAGCGACAAAGGCACTTGGCCAGATTGCGCCGGTCATACGTCTGAAAACAGCAAACAACAGTAATGTATTAGCTATATGGAGCAGAACATTCACCAAGTGGTGTCGGCCGGCGTCGAGTCTGAAGAATTGACAATCGAGCATATGGCTCAGCCACGTCAGAGGATGCCAGTTGGCCGCATAACCGGTTGTAAAGGCCCACCTGATACTTTCCGCCGTAAAACCTTTTTGAACATGCGGGTTTTCAGTAACATATTCGTCGTCGTCATAATTGATAAAATCGTGGGAGTTAACGGGCCAATAGACCGCCAGCGTCATCAAAGTCAACCCCAGACAAATCACCACCCCAAGCCCGGCTTCAGAAATCTTGATCATATCAGGCCCCTGACACCATTACCGTTTCCTCTTTTCCATAAAAAGGATAACCCTGTCACGTTTTTCCGCAGGCAGGGTTTCTTTCAATATCCTGCGAATCTGCCTCATTGGCGTTCGCTGTGTCGTATGCGTCACGATGACATGTTCATTTTGCATCTTTTGCAGCAGTTCGGCAAACTCATTAATATGCATGTGCCTGCCGGCTTCTGCTCTGCCCGCGTGCTCAACCTCGTAGAACGTACACTCAATTATCAGAATTTTGCTCTCGGCGATATACTTGAGCTGCGAAAAATCAACATACTGTGTATCGCCCAGATAGGTGACTATCGGAATTTCGAGAGGATAATCAATTTCAACGCCCTGCTTTTTCAACTCGACGATTTGAGGGCCGGTAAGTTTGAGGTATTCCGGCTTCAGTTTCCTGCGCTTTTCAATAACACTGTAGCCCACCGAGCCGGTGCTGTGTTTGGTCGGAAATACCCTCGCAAACAGGTTCGGCTTAATCTGGTACTCGTCACCGGGCTTAACGCCCACCAGATTGGCGGGTATCTGGTTTCCGTCCAGACGCGCCCACGCCTTGATTATAGTCTTAATCGGCTCTATCAAATTTTCAGGGGCCAGAATTGTTCCGGGCTTCTGCCCGCAGAAGTTACGATGCGAAAGATAATAAGCGATGCCCGCCGCGTGGTCCATATGCCCGTGTGTAAGCAGAACATTATTGACCGATATCACCTGGTCAGGAGCTTTTCCGATGTCGAAACAGACATCGAGCTGCGGCATCGCCACCACGGTCTCCTCGCCGGCGACCGAATAGCCGATAATCTCAAGCTCATCGACCTTGACCCAGGCTAAGTTATGACTGGCCATTGAATTACTCCGTCCGGACAAAGCGGTAAACACTTATGGTAGGAAATGTTGGCAGGGCGTGTCAATTCGTTTTTATAGTCGCTTGCCGTTTACTCAAGCTAAGCTTATGATAATAACGAACAAGATACGAGCTACGAATCACGAGACTTGTCCTGAGCGCAGTCGAAGGATACGAATTTATGCCCGACAAAAGAACACACAGAGGGCCGCATCCGGATGACGCCAGGCTGTTTGCTCCGGCAACGATTGAGCCTTTGCGGCAGGCGTTGGCTGATTATTCGTTGCTCTTGACGAAAGGCTACGCCGAAAAAAGCGCCCTCAAGCTGGTCGGCGACAGGTTCTCGCTTACCCAGCGGCAAAGGCTGGCGATTATGCGAAGTGCATGCTCAGACCAGCAATCAGCCGCTCGTCAACAGCACCGAGTAGAAGTCGCCAACCTTGCCGGCAAATCTTTAGCAGTCGACGGCTATAACCTGTTGATTACCGTCGAAGCGGCAATGAGCGGCGGTCTTATCTTTCAGGGACGGGACGGCTGCTGCCGAGACCTGGCAAGCATTCACGGCACCTACCGTAAAGTCACAGAGACAATCCCGGCAGTCAGGCTCATCGGTGACTTTCTAACACAGATAGATGTGCCTGAGGCGCTTTGGCTGCTCGACAGCCCCGTCTCGAACAGCGGCCGATTGAAGACCCTCATTGGTCAACTGGCCGAAGAAAACGGCTGGAATTGGCAAATCAAATTGCTGCAGAGTCCCGACGCCGAACTAAAGAGGACCGACTTAATTGTCGTAAGCAGCGACAGCGTAATCCTGGACTACTGCAAAAAATGGGTCAATCTCGCTCGGGCAGTAATCACAGAAAAGCTCCCAAACGCCCATATAATCGACCTTTCATAAATTTGTTGAATTTTCACGCCGCGTTTTCACAATTTGCGCATTTATACTGATGATGATAGCCTGTATCTTTGCCAAAGAGGAAAATTACGGTGAGAAACAATAGCGACCCCAAAAATGACGGGCAGTTGATAAAACAGGCACACAGCAGCCCTGAGGCATTCGCAAAACTGTACCGAAGACACTATGACGCGATATTTCGTTACTGTGCGCACAGACTTTTCGACAGGCACCTCGCTGAAGATGTAACTTCTACGGTATTTTTGACAGCGGTTAAGAATTTCCGCAGGTTCAAGGGCGCCGAAATCCAATTTCGCAACTGGCTTTACAGAATTGCCACCAATGCCGTCAACCTGCATTTGCGAAAAAATATTCGTCGCGCCAATTTATTGAAAATGGCCGCCGAAAAGGCTCACAATAGCGACTGCACGTACTCAGAGCACAAAATAGACCCCAGAGCCAATCCGGCGGCTTTGAAAGAGGCTTTACTGACCTTGCGACCGCGGTATCAGGCTATCATCACACTGCGGTACTTTGAGAACCTTAAACTAACTGAAATTGCACAAGTGCTGGGCGGCAGTAACGGCACCGTTCGCAGCCAACTCTCAAGGGCCCTTGCCCGATTACGAAAGGCGTTGGACTGCGGTGCGGCTGTCGGCCGGCCGGGAGGTAATACAAATGAACGATAACCAAGCATATTTCGAGAACTCTTTCCGACAAATTCGATTCGATGATTCACCAGACCCTAATCACAGAGACCAGCTTGAACAACAGCTTTTTGCGGCCTACACCAAACAAACTCACAAAGCAGCCATCCGGAACCTGGTCGCCAACAGCAAAATTGCAAAACTCGCCATAGCCGCCGTGCTCGTTCTGGCGGTAGCTCTTTCGGTTATACCGATGCTGGAAAGATCTGCTACCCCCGCCTATGCCATAGAGCAAACCATTGAGGCTCTCAATGATGTGATGACAGCGCACATTGTCGGCAAGGACTGGAACGGAAATCACATAGAGTTTTGGTGCAGCATAAACCCAAATACGGGCTTAAGTGACCACATATATGCCGAGACAGCTGAGTTCAATATCGCTTCCGCCCCTCATGGGTCCTGTGTATGGGACAAACAAGGAAACGTCATGAGGTTAACTAACCGTGTACTTGCAACCAACGCTATGAGGTTTCAGCATATCTTCGAAGACCTTGCAGAAGGCCTTGATGAAAAGAGCAGCATAAGCATTTCCAAGCAGAAGGACGCTGACAGCGAACGAGAGTTCATCGTAATAAAGGCACTGACAAAAAGCCAGGAATTTGAAATCTTCGTCGATCCTGATACAAAATTGCCGACCAGCTTGCATTTCTACCGTGCCGATAATACAGAACAGGTGCTAAAGACTGCTGAACACATTAATTATAACGAAGCTTTGCCTGAGGGAGTTTTCGATTTTGAAGTGCCCGAGAGTTGTTTCGAAAATCACACTCCCTTAAGTGACCCTAATAATGGCGTTAAGGTCGCTGGCCTGAGCCAGGAAGAAGCAAGCATGAAAACTGCTGCGGAATATTGGAATGCGATGATAAAGAGCGACTGGGAGTATGTGGGAAGATTAAGACCCCTGTACAGCGCCGAACATTGGAAAAGCCGCCATTCCAAGAACCCACCAGTAGAGCTTGTCGACATAGGCCAACCATATGTTGAGCGAGGCTGTTCCGGATTGCTGGTGCCGTGCATAGTGAAGTTCACCAATGGAAAAGTCTTGCAAGTTAGACTCGTTGTTCAGTACAGAGAAAATGATGGAGACCCGTTCTGTGTTATACCAGCCACTTGGGGCAAGAACATCGAAATCAAGTGATCTTACACATAAAAAATCTGGCCGTGGGCCCGTCCAGACCCACGGCCTTGCGATGTTGCATATACGCCCCCCCTTGTAAGGTCGTATAGCAGATGTTAGCAATTAGGAGCAAATCCGCCAATCATCCCTGCTCATCCCTCCATGTCGACCCGGCGGCTCTGGTATTTCTCTTTAAAGAAACATGCTGTTTGCAAAGCTGCCTTTCTGCCAAACCGAACACACTTGTGCAGGCCCGAATTAAACGCTACCGCAAAGTCGTCCGATTTCAATGGACAGGCCGCAAATTGCTTTTGGTCCCCCTCGAAGCCAGTGTTGGGAGCTGGTGCAAGGCAGTAAATCGCAGTAGCAAATCCCGTAAAATAGACAACGAGCAAAAATATCAGTTTGGCTCTCCAGCCCCCCATTTAGTCCCCCTCAAGGTTAGTGTTTATCGGTCGTAACGGCTACGGCTGCCAATTGCTATACAAAGTATAATATAAAAATCGCCGTGGTCAAATCGCAGACTAAACTTTATCCAGAACACCTTTTAACCGTTCACAAACAGCACTTACCTGTTCGTGCGTCAAATTGTTGTGAAACGGCAGAGCTATGGTCCTTTCCGATACCGCTTCGGTGACAGGGAAATCGCCCTGCTTATAGCCGTACCTCTCGACCATGTAAGATTGAAGGTGTACAGGCTGGAAATAGTTGCTAACCTGAACCCCTGCTTTTCTCATCTGGGCCAAAACAAGGTTACGCTGCTCCGGCTCGAACTTGTCCGTCAGCCTGACAACGTAGACGAACCAGCTCAAATCACAGCCGTCCGGCTCGGCCGGCAGAATCAGCCGCTCATCGCCGGCCAGCATCTGGCCGTACCAACCTGCCACCTGACGCCGGCTGGCCTTGATTTGGTCAATTCTCGAAAGCTGCACGAGACCGAGAGCACAATTGATGTCGCTGAGCCGGAAGTTATATCCCAACCGTTCGTGGCACAGCCAGCCGCCGCCTTTACCCCTGCCCTGATTACGAAGTGAGACACAGATATCGGCCAACTCATCGTCGTCGGTCAAAATCATTCCCCCTTCGCCGGTAGTTATCTGCTTGTTGGGATAAAACGCAAATACGCTCATTTTACCGAAGGCCCCGGCCTTTCGGCCGCCAAGGGCCGAACCAAGCGCCTCACAGCTATCCTCGATTAAAATCAGGTTGTGCCTTTCGGCAATCGAGCAAACCTCGTCAAAACCGGCGGGACTGCCGAAAACCTCCACCGGCAGAATCGCTTTGGTCCTGTCGGTGATTTTGGACTCTATCTGCTTCGGGTCGATATTGAGGCTCACAGGGTCGATATCCACGAAAACCGGCTTGGCCCCGGCCATTATCACCGAATTTGCCGAAGCTATAAACGTAAATGGCGTGGTAATTACTTCATCACCCGGCCCTATCCCCAGCGCCAGCATACACAGAAACAGACCGCTTGTGCCGCTGTTCACGGCCACCGCACGGCTCCTGCCTATGTATCCGGCAAAAGCCGCCTCAAACTCTGCCAGCCTGGGCCCAAACGAAAGATTCGGGCTCCGCAGCACCTCAACAACTGCTTCAATCTCCTTTTCTGTTATATCCGGCCGGGACAACGGTATCTGCATATCAGGACCTCTTTCAAAGCAATGTTTCAATAAAAACAGCAACGAAGTACATACGCAATCCTGTCAAAGGACACGGACTCAGATTTTATCGCTTATCGCTGCCGAATCAAAAACATTTTTCGCAGCCGTCAGACGACACATAATACCCACAAATTCTTTAGTCAACCCGTTGATTGCATCCGGAGAAGACCCAGACTCTTATAGGACGTCACCTTTTATCAACGCCCCTTTATCCATAGGCTTACCGAATATTGCCGCTTCGGTCTTAAATCTCGCCTCTTTTTGTGCCGAAAGAATTCCAGAGCAATGTGCAGGCATTCTTAAGGAAGCTGCAAGATGGCAAAAGGAAAAAATGTGCTGACAACCGGCGACGTTGCCAAGATATGCAATGTCGCACCCCGTACGGTTTCGAAGTGGTTTGACAGCGGCCAGCTCAAAGGCTATCGCATACCCGGCAGTAAGGACCGTCGAATACCAATGAGCGAACTGGTTCGGTTTATGAAAGTTCACAATATGCCCGGCACATGTCTGGCTGCCGACAAAACACGTATCCTCATTGTCGACGATAATGCCGCTTCAGCCTCTACCCTGACCGAGCAGCTAAGAAGCTGCGGCGATTACGAAGTACAGACGGTACACAACAATTTCGAGACCGGCTCTGTCGTTCAAAGTTTTTTACCGCATGTGCTATTGATAAACCTGCTGGCCGAGGGGATAGACGCCACCGAAATCTGCAGGAGCGTTCACGCCAGCGGCGAGTTTCAGACCATCAGGGTCATTGCACTTGCCAACAAACTAAGCGACGCCGAGTCCGCCGCCCTGCTCCAAAAGGGTTTCGATGGCTATGTGACCGACGTGACCGACCTGTCATGTCTCGCCGAGGAAATAGAAAAAGCAACTGCGGTCATCTATTAACAAACCGCCGTTGCTGCCTGTGTCAAAAAAACAATGCCCCCATAGCACAGGGTCTGCTTAAGGGATATACATAAACAGTTTGCCTCTTCTGTCGCTTTCCCCGAAGTATATCGTCCCGTCAATTCCCAATGCTGTGCTGTCGAACTGAAAACCCTCGTGTCTATAGTAGGGACTTCTGTCGACCCGCAGCAGCCCAAGGTCGGTAAAACCGCCGGTAGCGGGGTCGTAGCTGTAAAGCTGACAGGGTTTTGACACCGCACGCTCGCCGGCCATCACATACACCTTCCCATCATTGGCCACCACCAGACATCGCAAACGGCGGGCGCCCCGCACCTTGCCGAGGTTTACAAGCTCGTTTTTCTCAGGGTCAAAGGAAAACAGGTAACCGTCGGAACTGCCCCCGTAAATCAATCCGTTTCGGTCCTTGTCAAAGTACTCAACGACGGCGTAATCAGTGTAGGTATGCGCATGATAATCGTCGTTGGGTATCGCCAGGTGCGTAGACTCTATCCTGCCCGACTGTGGGTCATAGAACTTCAGAAGCCCGTCTGTACTTGAGGTATATACCCTGCCCTTATCATCGCACACAAGTGCTCTCGGTAGCGACCTCCAGTGCCGCTCAGGGCCGTGAAACGTAATCTCATTATCTATTGGCCCCAGGTCCTTGAACTTGCCAATGCCAATATCATAAACAAAGAAATGACCATCCGGATAAGTCAGACCGTATATAACGTCACCGGCCGGATTAATCGTCAGGGCGTAGATGGAATTCTTTGCTACAGGTGCCCCAAGGTCCTCTAATTCGCAATCCATATCGGCCAATTTGACCTTCTTGTCGCCTATTACAGGGTCGTAACGGTATAAACGTCCGCCAGGATAATCGTTGAAATAGTTTTTGATATCGTTCCAGAGTATAAGGTCTACATACTCATAGCCAATTACTCCACCGGACAGCTCCATCTCGTACCGAACATGGTCCGGATAGTTCTTATCGAAGCCCGTTATATTGCGTTTCCAGTTAATCAGGTCTTTTGCGCTGCCTGGTTTGGGCCCGTACTTCGACATTTCAAACTCATCGAAGATGTTCTTGCCCGTGCCGACATAAAGACGGCCGCTTTTATCTTCTACCAGCGAGTGATGAACACCCACTTCATCCGCGATTTTGCCGAGGTGCCGGACCTTGTTGGTCTTCGGGTCAAATACGAACAGATAAGCCTGCTCGCCGCTGGTCGCGCCATAAATCCTGCCGTCGCTCGCCGTAAGCAGTGAAGTAATATAGCAGCTATTGGCAGGTATCTCGTTGACCATCGGATAACCCAGGTTGCGAAGGTCAACACGCTGAACATGCGTGATATTGGTCTTTGGCCGCACACCTGCGAACGCCGCCCCCGTGGCGACCATGAAACACAGAAATGCTACTTTAACCAGCAAGCCAGTTGTTCTTTGGCTTCTTGCCATCGTTAAATCCTCGCCGATTTTGGAAATCGCATATTATGGCCGAGGCCGAAGTCAGTTCGAGCCAGGCCTGTAACTTATTAACCGCAATGAAATCGGTACGTTTTCTGTCCGCGTATGCCGGGTGGCCTTTCTGGGGTCCTTCAGTTCAACCTGCCCGCACAAATACAACGTGCCGTCCGGCCCAACTGCCGCTCCCTCGCAGCCGAAAACCCGCTCTCCCCTGGTCGTTCGCATAATTCCAAGGTCCGTGACCTGGCCGGTATTAATGTCGTACACGAGAAGATGATGGTCCGTATCACTGCCGAAGGTCTCGATGTACTTATCAAGCGTATACCGCCGGGCCGACGGGGCATAATAAACCTTTCGGTTCCTGGCATCAACTGCCAAAGCAAGCGTTGAATACGGAACATCCTTTCGGCCGCGGTATTTGGGGTCACACATCTCCGCCAGTTCGGTAAACTTCCCTTCGGGACCGTCATCAGGGTCGAAGCGGAAAAGTTTCGACCTGCTGCCGCAGGTGACTCCGTAAGCGACCTTGTCCACAGGGTCCCACTCTATAACGCGCCATTCCTGGGTGCGGTCTATCCGAGGATTTTTCAGGCTGGCTGGAAACACGGTCGGATCATAAGGCATTCGTACCTTCAAATCGTAAACCTTTTCCTTTTCGGCATCATA
>Ga0114923_10000973_pt1 | contig 20309 bp, 15 predicted proteins | sample SumtaG_FD_89578 | JGI IMG/M metagenome (GOLD analysis project Ga0114923, IMG submission 89578) | Deep subsurface microbial communities from Indian Ocean to uncover new lineages of life (NeLLi) - Sumatra_00157 metaG | ecosystem: Environmental > Aquatic > Marine > Oceanic > Sediment | place: near...
ACCGATATCCCTATCGGTATTGGGGTCAGACTGGGTGATAGTAAGAGAGGTCATGAACAAGACGAGTGGGTCGAAGGTTATGAACTGTCTTCATTTTCTGGTACCATTTATGATGATGGGGTAAAGGCCATCATCGATACAATCATGGAATCTTCTGAACCGGTAACGGTTCTTGCCGTTGGCCCCTTGCCCAATATTGCAGAGGCATTGAAGCGGGAGCCTCAAATAGCCCAACATGCACGATTTGTCGGGATGCACGGCAGCGTCCGCCGAGGATATGATGGCAGGCCCGAACCAGACAAGGAATATAATGTAGTTAGCTTTATCAAAGAGGCCCAAACGGTCTTTACCGCCGCCTGGGATATGACCATTACTCCCCTTGATACCTGCGGGATAGTTAAACTATCAGGAGAAAGATATCAAAGGTTGCTCGGTAGCGACGACCCATTGGCCCGGGCGGTAATAGAAAACTATCGAATCTGGGCAAAGAACCAATCAATAGACCCCTCTTCAGTTGATAGAGGCAGCTCGACCCTTTTCGATACCGTCGCTGTCTATCTTGCCCAATCGACCGAGCTGGTTAAGATAGAAAGGTTGGGGATCAAGGTCACCGATGATGGTTATACGGTAATCGATGAAGAGGCGAAGAAGATTAATTGTGCTACCGAATGGAAAGATTTAGGCGCTTTCGAGGATTTTTTGGTTGTTCGTTTGACTAAGTAGTACAAATAAGGGCACGAAAATATTTAATATTTGAAAGGTAAGTTCAATCATGAAAGTTTCGTTAATTACAGTTACTATGTTTGCAAATGCCGCGGCAGCGCTTTCAGTAACCAAGTTAGGTGCGCAACCTTCGGCCCCGACAAGGGAGGAAATCGACAAATTTTTGGGCGGCTGAATCGAATTGATTATTGGAAATTACGCTGCGGGGATTGAGGTGGTGAGTTATGATTTCGAGCCGCCAGTGACCGTTGTGAAAGAATTTGAACTGCCGAGGGTCAATGATGCGTGAGAGCATGAAACATTACGGATTTCGAGGAGATCTCGCACTGAAAGTTTCGGAATGAGGAGTGATTATGCCAGAGATTCCGAAAGTAATATTACTTATTGATACCGCCAGGTCATATGGCAGGGGCCTGCTTGAGGGAATTGCCAAATACTCCAATCTTCATGGGCCATGGATGTTCTACTGGAAGGCCCCGTTCTACCGCGAATCCAGCAGCAGAGAGTTGACTTTACCTCGTTTGCAAGACTTAAATGCCGACGGCATCATTATGCGTGAGCAGAAAAAAACGAGGGAAGTACTCGCTTTGGGTTTGCCGACAATTATTTCACCTTATAAAAACCAGTTTCCTGGTTTGCCGAATATCATTACAGATGATGTGACTATGGGGAAAATGGCTGCTGAACATCTGTTAAACCGTGGGTTTCAGCATTTTGCCTATTGTGGTTTCGAGGATATGTTTGGTGTTCGCAGTCGCGGGGAAAGCTTCCGTCGCCGTGTTGCCAAGGCGGGTTTCAAGGTGTCTGTTTATAAGGAGCCGAAGTCGCGGACTAAGCGGTTGTGGACCAACGAGCAGAATGTTATGGCCGAGTGGTTAAAGTCACTGCCTAAACCGGTAGGCTTGATGACGTGCAACGATGACCGGGCCCGTGATGTTACCGAAGTGTGCAAAATTGCAGGTTTGCACGTGCCGGAAGAGGTTGCCGTTATAGGTGTTGACAACGACGAGTTGGTGTGCAATCTGTCGAGTCCGCCTCTGTCGAGTATTGTTCTGAATTTCGAAAGGGCTGGATACGAGGCCGCAGAACTGCTTGATAAACTAATGGCCGGTAAAAAAAGGCTCAGCAAATCAATAATGGTTAGTCCGACGCATACGATTACCAGGCAGTCGACGGACATTTTGGCGATAGAGGACTTCGAAGTGGCCGGTGCGATACGCTATATTCGTCAAAATGCCAACATGGCGATTCAGGTTGATGATGTTGTAAATGTTGTGACGGTGTCCAGGCGTGGTTTGGAGCGGCGGTTTCGCAAAGTTCTCAACCGTTCTGTTCTGGATGAAATTAGGCGTGTTCGTATCGAGCTGGTTGCCAAAATGCTGGTAGAGATGAATCTTTCGGTATCACAAATTGCATTGAAGCTCGGATACTCCGGGGCAGAAAATATCGCACGGTACTTTAGGAAGGAGAAAGGGATTAGTCCGGTTGTCTACCGTGAAAAGTATGGTCGAAGATAGCACAGGACCATAGTTTTTAAAGGTGAAACCGATGGGGTTGGTTCTATAAATTCTGCAGCAGAAATCAAAGCATGTGTCGCAAAATGATGAGCTTTAGTCGCAAAATGACGTTTACTTTTTTGCCAAAACAAGTATAATCTCAGGTTAGAGTCTTATAGCGCAGAATTTATCAGACTTGGCATTCTAAAATTTATGATAACCTTAGGATTTGAAGGTTTTTTCATGAGTAAGCGTAGAGCGTTTACCTTAGTCGAGCTTTTGGTGGTAATTGCTATTATCGCATTGCTTATGGCGATATTGATGCCTGCGCTGGGCAGGGCGAAAAAACAGGCAAAGTTGGTTATATGCCAGGCAACTCTTAAGCAGTGGACCCTTATATTTTCCATGTACACCGAGGACAACAATGGTTATTTTCATGGCGAATTCGGAGCGAATTTCATGGAACAGGGATGGGTGCCGGCGCTTAGACCCTATTACAGCGGCAGGACCGGAAGGGGTATTGTGGAGAGTGACGCGGAAAAGGATATACGACTTTGCGCAGCAGCCAAGGTCCGGTTTAGAAGCGACGGAAAGGTCGGACCTTATGCGGCCTGGGGGATATATTCGGGGAAATCAGATGATGAAGGTGCCTGGTGGGCCTCCAAAGGTGATTGCGGCAGTTATGGTCTCAACGGTTGGATTTGCAATGAAGAAGAAGGCATTGATGCTCCCTGGAACTGGAGAAGACCTGATGTCAGAAATGCGGGTCGCATTCCGTTTTTTGCCGACTGCGGTTGGGTAGACGGCTGGCCCGAACACATAGACGACCCACCCGACTGGGACGGTGAGATAGGTACCTGGATGGACGAGGCAATGAAGCAGTTCTGTTTGAACCGGCACGGTGGCGGCACGATAGACGCCGCTTTCCTGGACTGGTCCGTGAGGAGGGTTGGGCTAAAAGAGCTGTGGACACTTAAGTGGCATCGAATGTTCGAGACAGACAGTGCGTGGACAATAGCCGGCGGTGTGAAACCGTCGGACTGGCCGGAATGGATGAGGAATTTTAAGGATTACTAACTAAATTGTAGGTTTGTTTGGAGAGGTACGATAACATCAGAGTTGGAGGAGGTTTTTTGAAGGTATCACGCGAGCAAAAACATAGTGTTATGTTTTTTTTCTAATAAACTATCCTGTATAGGAGGACGAAAAATTAATTTTATTATTCTTTTTTAAAGGAGGAGCATTATGTCAAGAAGATTATTTTATTTAATTTGTGTTGTTTTTGTTTTGGGTCTGTTTTCCAGCGTATCAGCTCAGGATATCGACCCGAACAACAGGTTGATTACCTGGTGGAGCGGCTACGGAGATGGCAGCAGCTGGGATGACCCGAACAACTGGTGGCCGGTGGAGGTCTGGGACGACGAGGTTAATGATGTTGTTGTACCGGTTGAGAAAGAACCGAATATGGTCCCTGGGCCCAACGAGGTGGTCAATATAGGCCAGGGAAACATCTGGGATCCGTATCCCCCGGAACTCGCGGCCAACGGAGTGGTGGGTTTCCCTGTGATAGATTCTGGCACGAATGCAGAAGTTCTTCAGATGTGGATCTGCGATGGTCCGGGCGATACCAACGGCCCCAACCGACTGGATGTGACCGGCGGGACCCTTCGGATAGGCCTAAACGCCGAAGAAGACAATTATGACGGCCTGCAGATCGGCACTATTGCCGGTGGCACCGGCTTGCTTAACATAAGTGACGGCACCGTGCACATGGGACCTGAACTTGATGCTGGTCCCCTACCCTGGTACGAAACGAGGATGGGGGTGTTGACTTGCGGCGCCAGCGCCGAGGTTGACGTAAGCCATCCCGAAGGCGGCCTGGGCATAATCACTATGACCGGCGGCGAGTTCATCTGCTATAACTCCAATATTCCCTCCTGGGAGTGGGAGGGCGGTCTGGCGGAAGGTCACTTGTACATGTATGGTGGAACCTTTACCGTCACCAATGGTGAAGATTGGGGCTTCTGGATGGACGGACCATGGAACCCGCCAGTTTATGCCGATCCTAACTCGTCGGTAGTGCTAACCGATGGTAAGATTATAACAGGCGATGATGATGAGGGTGTTTGGACGTCGATGTTCTATCAGCTGGGCTTATGGATTGACCTAGGGGTAATTTATGCCGGCGGGGACCCATGCACATCAGAATTGTTCCTCGATGTCGATATCACCAATGACGGCAAGACCACGTTACAGGCATTTTCACCTGGGCCCGGTCAGGCCTATCACCCGAACCCGGCCCCTGGATACAGAGTATCTTTGGAGACTCCAACCCTTACCTGGACGCCGGGAGACGACGCCGATTCACATATCGTCTATTTTAGCAGCAGTTTCGCCGATGTAACTGACGGCACAGCGCCCAATACTCCTAGGGTTGTTGCCAACTATACTGCAGGAACTCTTGATTTTGATACTATTTACTACTGGCGGGTCGATGAGGTTAACATCAGTACTGTTGAAGGTGCGGTATGGGGCTTCAAAACAGATACCCATCTTAATATCGATGACATGGAGTCGTATGGTCTTGGAATCAATACGATATATGACACCTGGACTCAGGTCGCGACCGCCGCTGTTAACCTTGAGCTTGAGACGGATGCTGCTTACGATGGCAATTTGATGTCGCTTGAGTACGATAATGATACCACAGGTTCGCCGACAAAACCCAGGTATGCTGAGATTTACGTGGCCATTAGTGCTTTGGAAGTAGGTTCTGATTGGACCGTTGCCGGTGCAACGTCGGTGGTGCTGCGTTTCAAGGGCCAGGAAACCAATTATGGTGAGCCGATATATTTCGGCGTGGAAGATTCCAGCGGTGCCGGCAGTTATGCCGGGGTTTATTACGATAGCTGTGATATCAACGCCATACAGGTTGAACAGTGGCAGGAGTGGAACATCGACCTTGAAGACCTCAATTCTGCAGGTGTTGATTTAACTGATATCCAGACAGTATATCTTGGTATCGGCGTCAGAGGAAATACTACATCGACCGGTGAGGGTACGGTGTACTTCGATGAGATTGAGCTTTGGCCGCCAAGATGCCGTCCCGATGTAACTTTTGCCGAAGGTGATGTGAGTGGTGATTGCTATATTAACAACTATGATTTGGAGATGATAGGTCGTGACTGGCTGCTCAAGAGTGACTGGGTCAGTGCCTCAGAGCCGGTACCGGGCCCTGTGACACACTGGCGGATGGACAGCAACACCAGCCCCACTCTAAACAGCGGCACTCTCGGCACGGCCTTCAACGGCGATCTCGAGTACATGGACTGGAATAACTGGGTGAGTCCGGGAGCTCCGGCTCCGGATAACCCTGAGCCTAACGGGGCGTTCTACTTTAGCTCAGTTGATGATTATGTGAATGCTCCTGACTTCAACAGTGCCGGCGGTGACTTCAACAGTACCTTCGACAGCGCGACATTAACGGCCTGGGTCAAACGGGATGGCACGCAGGTCAACTTTGCCGGTATTTTGATATCCACAAGGCTTGGAGCTGGCTGGGATGATTCGGTCATCCAATTCGGTCTTTCAGTCGGTGCCGATTGGGACGACCCGGATTCGACTAACAAGATGAAATACCACTGGGAGGAAGATGTTGGCTGGGCTATCCCCACCGAATTGTTCATACCAGACAACACATGGACGTTCTGCGCTGTTTCCGTTCGGCCGACAAATGCGTCTGTATATATGATGCCGCTAGGAGAGGCTATGCAGACTACCGTGGTGATTCAGGACCATGTTGTGGCAGACATGAACCAGCCTATTCACATTGGTCAGGACCCGCGTGATTTTGAAGCCCACAGGCGCTGGAAAGGATGGATAGACGATGTTCGTATCTATGACTATGCTTTGACAGATGAAGAGATAGTTTATGCATCTCAGGGTTCTGCAGGACAGATTTGGTACGAGCTGGAGCCATGGCGTTCTGATCTCTTCGATGATGACGCCATCAATTTCATGGACTTTGCGGTTTTGGGCAACCGTTGGCTTGATGGGCCGATACTCTGGCCGGAAAGTAATTAATGTCCGAATGGTTGAGTATCGGTTACGGTACTTAGCTGATAGAGTTGTATTAACTGAAGGCCTATACTGATTTGCTCAGTATAGGCCTTTTTTTATAACAAGTTGACCTCGGAAGGAAAAGACGCCAAATAATATCAAAGACTTAAAAAATTCTGAGAAAATGGTGAACGTTTTGAACATACGTTTGATACTGGAGTGAATGTCCAAGAAAATTCTTGATAATTCAAATTAATTTTGGTAGAATTATTACTGTCATATGGAGAAAATTGTGTTTTTTAAGCGTTTAAACGGGAAATCTCAGAAGGATGTCGTTAGTGCGTTAAACGTGAGGATTGGTGAGAGCTCACCTTTTTTTATTTCGTCCCGGGCTTTGCCGCCTGAAAGATGGGTGAATTTTGGTGCAAGGGTGATTGGAGCATGGGTGACGAAGGAGGAATAAGATGGAGAAAGGGCGAAGGTTTTTTGTTCTGACCGTCGCGGTAGTGGTATGGGTACTTGTGGTGGTGTGCGGGCAGCTGGAGGCTTATGGTTCAGAAACTCGCAGCATAAGCGTACAGGAATATATAGATAAGATGAAAGGCGGGTGGGTTGGTCAGATGGCAGGTGTATCGTGGGGGGCGCCGACGGAGTTTCAATACCAGGGCAGCATCATGCCCGAGAACCAGGTGCCGGGATGGCAGCCGAACATGATTAACAACGCGTTCTGGCAGGATGACCTTTACGTTGAGATGACGTTCCTGCGCTCGTTAGAGCTGTACGGTCTGGGTGTGTCTCTGGGTCAGGCCGGCAGTGATTTCGCAAACAGCAGCTATGACCTCTGGCATGCCAACTACTGGGGACGCAGTAACTTAAGGTCCGGAGTCTTGCCACCTGATTCGGGGCATCCACTGTTCAACGACCACGCCGACGACATCGACTATCAGATTGAGGCTGATTATTCCGGGCTTATCTCGCCGGGTGTTCCGAACTCACCGATTGCGCTTGGTGAGAAATTCGGCAGGCTTATGAACTACGGGGATGGTGTATATGCCGGGCAATTTATCGGAGGGATGTACGCCGAAGCGTTTTTTGAGACGGACATGGAGACGGTTGTGCGGGCCGGTCTTGAATATATCCCGCCGGGCAGTCAGTACTATGAATGTGTTAACGACGTTCTGACATGGTACGGAGCAAATCCCAATTGGGAAGATACATGGCAGCTTATCAATGACAAGTATCACCTTGACCCGAATTACCGCCGTTTTTCGTGTGATACAGGTGCATTCAATATCGACGCGAAAATTAACGGGGCATATGTTGTGATGGGGCTCCTTTATGGTCAGGGCGACCCAAACGATACCATTACCATATCGATGCGCTGCGGTCAGGATTCGGACTGCAACCCCTCCAGCGCCGCTGGTATTTTGTTTACGAGCATGGGGTACTCTAACGTGCCTTCGCGTTTCAAGTCGGCTTTGAATGAAGGGACTTACTTTAGCTATACAGATTATAATTTTCCGCTGCTGATGAGTGTGTGTGAAAGTCTTGCCCGGCAGGTCGTTGTGCAGGCAGGCGGGAGCATTGAAGACGACCCGTGCAACCCGGGGGAGGAGATTTTTGTTGTGCCGGTGTCGTCGCCGGTGCCGAGCGCGCTTTTGCAAAGCTGGGACCCCGGTCCCCCTTTAAGTCCAAGTGACCTGAATGGGGACTACGTTGTTGATTATTTCGACCTCGAAGCATTGACACGTGACTGGCTGATAAGCGGTTATGATGTTAATGCGGTTGAACCGAATGAGCCGGTGGGCCGCTGGACTTTCGATACAGATGGCGGGTCAGGCTCAAACGCTAACAACAGCGGCAGCTTAGGCGGCGGCTGGAACGGGACGTTGGTTAATATGAAAAACCCTGACTGGGTCAGTCCGGGGGTCGGCCATCCGGACGCGTGTGACCCGAATTATGCGCTGGACTTTGACGGAATAAATGACTATGTGGATATTCCCGACTTTAACAGTGTAGGGGGTGGTTTTACGACGGATACCTTGACGATTACGGCATGGATAAAGCGAAACGGCAACCAGGATGACTTTGCCGGTATAATGTACTCCACAAGGCACGGTACCGGCTGGGACGACTCGGTATGCATTGCCGGTCTTTCAGTGGGAGCTGATGCAGATTGGGCCAACTGGACCCAAAATAAACTGCTTTACCATTGGGACGGGGATGTCGGATGGTGGTTGGGACAGGAACTGGACTTTACTGTGCCTGATGACGTATGGACTTTCTGCGCCGTTTCAGTAGAGCCGACACAGGCGACCTTGTATATGATGCCAGACGGAGCAGCAATGATATCAGAAATACTCTATGAAACCCATATTGAAACAACGTTTGACCAGCGCTGGACTATTGGTATAGACGAGAGAGGTTTTGATGGCGACAGAAACTTTAAGGGCCTGATAGACGATGTCCGCATCTACGATTATGCATTGAGTGCGGAGCAGATATGTTACGTGGCTGAAGGGGCCGGCGGGGCGTATTATCAGCCGGTAAGCACGTTGGCTGATATTGATGATAGTGATAACGTCGATTTCAAGGACTATGCGATTATGGCGGCCAACTGGCTTGAAGGTGGATAATAGTTTTTTACTACCAACCTGATTTGTTGAAGGGCTATGGGTATAACACTCATAGCCCTTTTTTACTGTTTCATACCTGGTGTCCCTCCCAAAAATTCCGTCTTTGCTTATTTGCTACCATTTATCATAAGATGGCCAAAATTTATTTCAACTGAATTTTAATGAGGATAGATGTTTTCGGCTGTTATTATTGGCCACCACCTCCCCTTTTTCCCCTCCCCACCAAACGATCTCTGTTCCTCTGGTTTTCTCCATGGTATTTCAGTACTCCCTGCAGGTGTGTGGGAGGATTTAAGCCCATCGTGCCAATAAGCCGTAGTGACTGAGGCTCGTGTAGGGATTCAGTACTCCTAGAAAAGTCGAATTACACACTCACAACACACTGGCTACACACTGAAGAGTTACGCCAAATTTACGCCAAATCGATAGCCTTCGCAGGGACAGGGGGCGGTAAGGGTGATTTTGGGGTCGTGAAGGGGGGTGCGAAAAACGCTGGCAATTTGGTCTATAAATATGGTATAATCAATGTTTGGAACTATTTTATGAGGAAGGTGTTATAGTGCGGAAATCTCGTAAAATCTTAGTTGCGGTTATTGTGCTTTTTGTGGTTTTAGCGGGAGTGGGTTGGGTTGTTCTCAAGAGGCGCGGGGCCAAAAAGCCTGTGACAGTCCAAATCCAAAAAGCGGAACTCGGAGAACTGGTGGAATTTATCAGCGCTCCGGGAGAAATCGAACCGTGCAAGAAGGTGGAGATTAGCGCGAAGGTTTCTGCGCGTATCATAGAGCTTCCGGTAGAGGAAGGAGACGAGGTAACCTGCGGCGAGCCCAAAGCGGAGCCGCCGGTTGCAGCATCGCTGCTTGTTCAGCTGGATGCGAAGGACCTTGAAAGCCAACTACTTTCTGCAGAGGCGGGCAGGTCGGCGCTGGCAGCACAGGTAGAAGTAGAAAAGGCGGGGATTGCGAGCCAGAAGGCGTCGCTGGAAGGGCTTGGGGCGACTCTTGAAGAGGCGGAGCGCAATTCAACGCGGAAGAAAGGTCTGCTGGAATCACAGGATATCAGCCAGTCGATGTACGACCAGGCCAAGTACAGGACCGATGAATTAAAGGCGCGTTTTACGGCAGCCGAGCATACGCTGAAATCGGCTGAGTTGAATATAGTTGTTCTGGAGTACAATCTCGAAGGAGCGGATGCCCGTATTGCGCAGGCAAAGGAGATGTTGAGCCACACGGTAATCAGTTCCCCGATCGATGGTGTTGTTACCCGTATTAACGCTGAGGTCGGCGAGATGGTAATGACGGGTACAATGAATAATCCAGGTACTGTTATTATAGAGGTGGCGGACCTTTCTCAGATGTTAGTAGTAGCCCAGGTTGATGAGGCTGATATCGGCGGGCTTGAGGTTGGGCAGAGGGCGAAGGTTGACGTTCAGGCGTTTTCGGGGATAGAGTTCGAAGGTACGGTTGATACGATAGCACTGATGCATAACTGGTCGGAGAACCGTACAAAGTACTTCCGGACAGAAATACTGCTTGATAACGACCCTAACGTGAGGAAGTTATACTCCGGGCTGACAGCGGACGTAGATATTCAGACGCGCAGACATCCGGATGTTATCAAGGTTCCAAGCCAGGCGGTTTTGGCGCGGGAAGTTGACAGTTTGCCTTTGGAGATACGGGATAACTGTGCTGAGCTTGACAAGAACAAGACTCATGCGACGGTTGTTTATCGTTATAACGACGGCAAGGCGGTGGTAACGCCGGTGAAGATAGGGCCAAGTGACCTGACGCACATTATAATAACCGCCGGGGTAACCGAAGAAGACCGGATAGTAATCGGACCGTATAAGGTACTCGATAGTCTAAAGCACGACCAAGACCTGAAAGATGAGCGTGAGGCTAAATCACAGGACGACGAGAAAGCCGACACGAACAAACCTGAAAAATGACCGCAGAAAACGGCAAGTTGATAATTCGACTCAAGGACATCAAACGAATTTACAAGATAGGTGTCGAGCGTATACATGCGCTTGACGGAATCGACCTGGAACTTTATGAGAATGAATACATTTCAATCATGGGCCAGTCAGGTTCGGGCAAGAGCACTCTGATGAATGTGCTTGGCTGTCTGGACAAGGCAAGTTCGGGATATTACGAGCTGGACAATCATGACACGACAAGACTAAGCGATGCGGAGTTGGCCCGTGTTCGGAATGAGCGGATAGGTTTTATCTTTCAATCGTTTGAGCTGCTCGGACAGTTGAGCGCTCTTAGGAATGTGGAGATGCCGTTGATTTATTCGCGAGACGGCTGGTTCTCACGGCACAAACGCGCCAGGAAAACTCTCGAGCGTGTCGGGCTTGGTGAGAGGATAAAACACAAACCTAATCAACTGTCTGGCGGGGAGAAGCAGCGTGTGGCTATTGCAAGGGCTCTGGTCTGTAACCCGAGTATCCTGCTGGCAGACGAGCCTACGGGTAACCTTGACAGCAAAACAAGCGAAAGCATCCTTGAGTTGTTTGACCAGCTTCACCGTGAAGGGCAGACCATCGTTATGGTAACGCATGAGGAACATGTGGCCAGGCATACGAGAAGAATAATCCGTCTAAAAGACGGTCGTATCTACAGTGACCAGCGGTCAGAAAAAGATATGGGGAGCATGGGCGATTCAAGCAGCGATGTGGGGGGAAAGGTTTGATGAAGGCATTGCTTACAGCACCTCTGGTTTTTATTCAGGTTGTGTATCAGAGCATGTATCTTGCGGTTAGTCAAATCTGGGCGAACAAGACGCGGTCGCTGCTGACGACGATTGGTATTGTGATTGGAGTAGCATCGGTAACGGCAGTTATTGCGGCGTTGACGGGGCTGAAGACGAAAGTGCTGAGCCAGGTCGAGACCTTCGGGAGCAATACAATAATTGTTCAGCCGCGAAAGCCGGACGAAGGGCCGTTGAGCCATCTTTCCTGGTGGAATGTTCGGTTCTCGGAGGAGGATTTTGAGGGATTGCTTGGGCATTGTCCTTCCGTGCAAAGATACACCCGAACAAGTTCGACTCAACAGAATGTTCGTTACGGTGAAAGGTCCGTAAGGAATGTGAATATCAATGGAGTGGAACCTTCATGGCATGAAATTGAAAGCCGGCCAATTATCATAGGCAGAAAGCTTTCTATGATTGATGAGACGCGGCCGGTTTGCCTGATAGAACCTCAGTTACGAGACAAACTTCGGCTGGACAAAGACTGCATCGGCGAATCGATTCGCATCGGTCATAATACGTTTCGTATTGTTGGAGTTATTGAGAAACAAGACCGACTGGAGTTCGGAGGCTCGGACCGTGAGAGTTATACGGTTACTATTCCCTTTAAGATGATTTTTAAGTTTGGCGAACCGTGGATTTGGACTTTGGCTGAGAGTAAATCAACGGAGATGCTTGAAGAAGCAGTTGCGGAAATGAAGTTTTTCCTTCGTCGCACGCGCGGTATCAAGCCGGGTGACCCGGATACGTTCAGAGTCGAATCTCTTAAGAGTGCCATAAAAACCTTCAATGATATAGCCCTTGTAGTGACATTGGTAGCCGGAGGTATAGTTGGTATTTCGCTGCTTGTCGGAGGTGTCGGAATCATGAACATAATGCTTGTGTCGATATCGGAGCGCACGAGGGAAATTGGGCTTCGAAAAGCGGTCGGTGCAAAAAAGTCTGCAATTCTGACTCAGTTTCTTGTCGAATCGGTCATCCTCTGCTTTGTCGGCGGTTTGGTTGGTGTGGGCGTGGGCGAACTTTTGACCCTGGCGATATCAAGCATAAATCCTCTTCTGGATAAAACGCATATTCCGGTTTGGGCGATAATACTTTCGTTTGGTTTTGCCGGTTTTGTAGGTGTTTGTTTCGGGATGTTTCCTGCGATTAAAGCGGCCAGACTTGACCCTATTGAGGCTCTTAGACATGAGTAAAAGATTTTTCGTGGAACATTGGTTTGTACTTTTTACCGGATTGAGCTTTTTACTGTTTAGCGGATGCGAACAATATACCGGTAATGAAGAGTTTTACGAAATCCAAGTGCCGGAGGATAAATTACGACAGATAGAAGTACTCGACCTGGAGCAGATGGAGGACGAGGGGAAAAAGGTGCCGGATGTCAATGAAGCGGCAGCCAAAGAACTTGAACTTACTCTGGAAGAGTCCCGGGCATTGGCGCTGGAAAATAATCTGAACCTCAAAGTGCAGCTTGTCAATCCCGCCATTGCTGCGCAGCGGGTCCGCGAAGAGGAGGCGAAGTTTGAGGCTGCGTTTTCTTCAAACATCAATTACAGCAAGACCGACATACCTATTTCCACCGAGCTTGCAGGCTCAAATGTGGACAGTTCCAGGGTTGATATGGGTGTTCAGGTGCCATTGCGAACTGGTGGTACGGTAAATTTTAATTTAGTTGACTCCCGTATCAAAACGGACAATATTTTCTCGACGCTTAATCCAGCTTATATCACGAATCTTTCGGTTTCAATCAGTCAGCCGCTTTTGCAAAATGCCGGCAACCGTGTAAACACTCACTCTATTCGGATAGCCGAGTATGACCGGCAGACAATCGAGGCCCAGACCAAGCTGGAAGTCATAACGGTCATAGCAGCTGCGGACCGGGCGTATTGGCGGCTTTACGCAGCGAGGCAGGAACTGGCCGTGCGCAAGCAGCAGTACGATTTGGCGCAGGCCCAGCTTGAACAGGCGCAGCGATTTGTCGAGTCAGGCGAGCGTGCTCAAGTGGAGGTAATTCGTGCAGACGCGGGCGTTGCTGAGCGACTCGAAGGAATTATCATAGCAGAGAACAGTGTCCGTGATAGAGAACGTGAGCTTAAACAGATTCTTAACAAACCCGGTTTGGAAACACAGACTCGGACAGTGTTAATTCCGTCTACTGATGTGGATCCTGTCCATTATGATTTGGCAGAGGGACAAATGGTTGCTGTTGCTATTGAAAATCGGATGGAGATGCTCGAGCTGGAGCTGGCCCTTGCCAAGGATATCAGCACGATTGACTTTATGCGGAATCAGGCGCTTCCTGCGGTTACGCTGGGTTATACGTACAATATCAACGGCCTTGGTGCAACGAGGGGCGATGCGTACGACTTGCTTCATGATAAGATATTTGAAGACCATTTCATCGGCCTGCAGGTGCTGGTGCCGTTGGGAAATGAAGCGGCCAAAAGTCGTCTGCTGCAGTCGGTTTATCAGCGAAGGCAGCGGTTGGCCACTCGCGAGAGGCGAAAGACACTTATAGAACTGGAGGTTCTCAAGGCGGTGGACCAGCTTGGTGCGAACTGGCAGCGTATTCTGGCCAGCAGGCAGAGCTCAATTCTGGCGGGCAGGGTTTTTAAGGCTGAAAAGAGGCAGTTTGAACTCGGTTTGCGGACTTCGACGGATGTTCTTGATGCTCAAACAAAGTTTGCAGAGGCCCAGAGTTCGGAGATTCGGGCGCTGGCCGAGTATCAAATAGCACAGATTGATTTGGCTTTCGCCACCGGCACCCTCCTTGGTGCTGCGAAGGTACAGTGGGGACCTATCGTACCGGAGACCCGATGAAAGATTCTATTTTTATAAAATGAGGAAAATGATTTACGTGTGACGGCGGGATGGGCGGCTTTAGCGCAGCAGGGGGAGTGGAGATGAAAGAGAAAATGCTGGGGCTGGAAAGAAAAGGTGGTCATCGGATTGAACATACTATTCTTCTAACCTTGGAACTGCTGAAAAATCAGGCAACATAGACATTTGAGGTTGCTGCAGCGATGATATTTTCTTCAAGGTGCTTGAAATTCTGCATATCAGAGTTTACGACATCCATTCCATGCTCAAGGACGTAGGCATAAGACCTTTGAAATGGATTAAGCTCGGATTTCATAAGTGCTGTGTTGTAGAACTTGTCAAAGGCAGAAGGATTCCCTTTACCTGCAGAACTGAGAGGGGCCAGGAACCTGACAGATTTCATTGCAATTAGCCCGATACCTGCATCTCTTGCCTTTTTCAGAAGCGGCTTGAGCTTACTCAATACAGGAGTGCCTTTTACAAGGCTTTTCGAGTCCCAGTCATACCAACCGGCAGGTGTAATGCCTATCATCGCGAGGTCGTACCAACCAGTTTCGATTGCAGCTTCTAATACTTTATTTGCGTTCTTGTGGGTGCTCAGGCCGAAATAACCGACTTTACCTGCGGATTTTGCAGCCAAGAATGCGTTGTAAATTTCCTCGCTACTGATTAACTTTGGATTATTGACAGCCATGAGATAATAAGCGTCAACATATTCGGTCTGCAGGTCCTTTAAACTTGCATCAAGAAGTTCTGTCCAGGACTTAGCGGCTTTTGTAGCTTGTTCAACAGTTACGGAGTCATCAGGACCGAGATCTCCAGCATCAAGGGGCGCTTTTGAAACGACCCAGATATCTTGTCGATGTTTTTTCATAAACGGTGCGAAGCTGCGTTCACTTTCTCTATAGTAGGCATTAGTGCCGTTATCGAAGTGGTTAATTCCGGCTTCGAAAGCGCGTTCCAGGAGCCGAACAGCTTTGCCGCCCGCTAAAGCAGCACCACAGCCGAAAACCAGCCGAGACGACATGAAATTCGTACGGCCAAGCTTGCAGTATGCCATAGAGGGACGCTCGTTGCGATGAATCAGTTCATCAGTTTTAGTGGCGGTTTTTGAAGCTGTTGCTGAAGAGCTAAGTAATGACGGCCCGGCAATCGCAGCTGCTGTAATAAGTTTGTTAAACTGACGGCGATTTAATTTATAGTCGTTTTTCTGGTTCATAATACATCTCCAAAAGTACAGCAAAACCGCATAAGATTATAATCGTTATTATTCAGTTTGCAATTGTTTCCATAAATCAACAGCCGCTTGAATGCCAACATCCTGGTCTTCAACTCCAGTAACGCCGGCAACCAGAGCGCCCTTCTGAAATACAACATCATAAATGTCACCCATATCAAAAGACATCAGTTCAACACCATTTATATTAAGTCGTTCAATGTTCTGGCCGTACAAATGAGCATGTTCGGCGTATGTAGTTATGACATCTCGAGCAGTTTCGACAGAGTCACGGCGTGAAAGAAATACAGTCACAGGTGCCTGGTTTCTTTTGTACTCGGCTATGTAAGTATTTTTCATAAAATCCAGCGCCATAGCATCAACCAGATAGTAGCGAACAGACTGGGGGATAAGATTTTCCTTTGGCAGTGCTGACAGACCCCATACTGGTTCACTAGAGTCCCAAAGTAAGTCTCCCAGTTTTTTAGCCAATTCTATTGCGATTAGCTTCAGTTCAACAGAGTCGCTGGAAGGTATGACCTGAACATAGTATCGACCTTTCCACATGTAATAATCTGTTCCGGAGCGATAGGCGCCTCGGCCAATTTTAAGTTCTTTAGAAACCTGTGGGCGTTCAGTAGAGAATACACCGAAGGCGTTAGTTGGTGTGCCCATATCATAGATTGATACGTTAATGAAAATATCGGAATCATCATTCTTTTCGAAACGGGTGAAATTCATTCTAACCACGTCATAAGCCAAGTAAAATTCCGCTCGGCCGTTGATAAGCTGGTAAAGGTTTTCGGGAGTGAACCATAATATCTTGTCATGAATTTTCCAGCCTTGAGGTGCCAGCTCGGTGACTATCTCATCTAAATTAACCTCTGAGTCAGGGATAGGGTTTTGATGTGGATTCTGCTGAATAAATCCACAGCCTGCTACAAGCAAAATTACAAGCAGTTGCAAGTTGAGAAAAAAAATTATGACTTTGGTCTGCACACCAACCCTTTTTCTTAAGCAGCATTATTGTCTAATAATCTTGGTATTTTATACAACAATTTCCCTTGCGTTTCAAGTGATGCTGTATCTATACAACCAAGTTACAACCCAAACACCAAATATCTCCTAAAACCACAAAAATCGTGAATCTATAAGATTAGTAATATCAAAGACTTAAAAATTCTCAGAAAAAGGTGAACGTTTTATATATCCATTGTAAGGCCTGTCGGGTGGTCATCGGATTGAACATACGTTTACACTCCTGAACATATAATTATCATAAGAACTTACACTTGTGATGTTTATGAAAAAGTGAGAATTTTTGCTATTCCGAAAATACAACCAAAAGTACAACTGTTTTGCATTTAGCTTTCCACGTGAAAGGTGTTACGCGCTTTGCAGATCCCTTAGAACGGGTCCCACTCGCTGAGAATAGCGTTCTTTTAGCTAAGGTGAAGAGGTAAATTCCGTGGACCGGATATGTTGTTGACGGGACGTATTAGTTCATATATGCTCAGGTCATCATGATGAATAGCAGTCGATGTTGTCAGAAAGTAGGGGAACAAAAATGAGGTCAAGAGTAATTTCGTATGCAGTGATTGTGACGGTGATATCCGGGTGTGCTGCAGTGGCGCAGCAAGGCACGGTAACGATGCCAGTTGATGTTCAGACTGAGTTCTATATAGCCGCCCAAGGAAATGACGGCAATCCAGGAACGAAAGATGCACCGTGGAAGTCGTTGCAGAAACTCCAGGGGCTGGAGTTCAAGCCGGGTGATTCCGTGCTGTTCAAGCGCGGTTCCGAGTTCGCCGGCGCTGTAACGGTTGAAACCTCTGGTGAAGAGGGCAACCCGATTACCTTCAAAGCCTACGGCATGGGCGAGTTCCCCCGGTTCTCCAACCCGAACTATGACAACAACTTCGGTCGCGTATTCGATGTGAAAGGATCCTACATCGTGTTCGAGAAGCTGCTGTTTCACGATTGCGCGACTCGATTCGACGGCCAGCGGCAGGCACAGCTACTAGGTGCCATTTTCCTGAATGAAGGATTCCATCACAACATTGTTCGCGATTGCGAGTTCACGAACGTACCCGTGGGAGTGCGCGACAACGGCGATTACGGACTCATTACCGAGAGCTATTTCCACGATTTGACTGAACCGCTCAACAGATATTGGGGACCAATGGGCGTTGTCTGCACAGGAAACGACACGGACATTTCCCACAACACGTTCATTAACATTCGGAGCGTCGGTACTTGGTGGGGAGCGGATGGCGGTGCGATAGAGTTGGACGATCACGAGAACCAGAAGAATATCCACATTCACCACAACTTCAGCCGGGGCAACAGCGGCTTTCTGGAGTGCTATGAACACGGGAGTTACGCCGACGTCACCGTAGCCTACAATGTCAGTGATGATTTCGAGAAATTCCTTGGTCTCAACGGGACACGCCGCTGGAAGGTGGTGAACAACACCGTGATTCGCACCCGTCACGATGGGCACGGATTCAGCGACTTCATCTGGTTTCGTGAATGGCACAATCCCAACAACGTCGTGTTCGCGAACAACATTTTCATCACGCGGAACTCCGCCATGTCCATCTTTGGCGACTTCTTGGAAGGCATAGCGCAGGATGGTGAGTCTCAGCCCAGCCATCACAACATCTTCTATTGCTTCAGCGGCGACACCAATGTGGGAAAGCCACTGGGCCAAGGAGATATGGTGACAGACCCCATGTTCGTCGATTTCGACAATCGTGACTTGCGGCTTCGCCCAGGCAGTCCTGCGGTTGATGCAGGCGCAAATGGCGACTACACCACTGACACCGAGGGCACACGGATTGCCGAAAAGACCGATATCGGCGCATACGAGTTGGTCGAGGGACCCCGGACCATTGCGCTCTTCAACGGCAAAGACCTCGACAACTGGACATTCCATCTGAGCGACGAGACGGACCCGAGGGATGTATGGGAGGTTCGGGACAGCGTGATCTGGTGCTCGGGAGTCCCCAACGGCTATATGCGGACGAGGAAGACCTACCGCGATTTCAAGTTGATCGTCGAATGGCGGTGGCCGGAAGAACCGAGCAACAGTGGCGTCCTGCTCCGGATTTTCGGCGAGGACAAGGTGTGGCCCGTAACTCTTGAAGCGCAACTACAACACGAGCGAGCCGGTGACCTCATCGGGATACACACGTCAATCGAGGACGCGGAGAAATGGAAAGAGTTCAGCCTTCTTCCACGTCAGAACGAGAACAGCGAGAAACCGGTCGGCGAATGGAACCGCTACGACATTACGTGCCGACGAAGCAACGTTGAGATCTACGTTAACGGCAAGTTCCAGAACAAAGCCTCGTCCAACGTGCCGTTCGAAGGCCATATCGGACTGCAAAGCGAAGGCTCGCCCATCGAGTTCCGAACGGTTACGCTGCAACCTCTGAAGTAGCACAGGCACGCAAGATTGGAGGCGAGCAAAGGTGAGAGCCAGGCGCCGCTGACTGTTCTCTGCGTGTACTGGAGATGTACGTCTATAAGATTTTCAATATCAAAGACTTAAAAAATCCTCGAAAAACGATGAACGTTTTGAACATCCGCTTGCAACTGGATTGAATGAAAAAGAAAATTCTTGACTGTTCAAGGTAATTTTTGTAGAATCATTGATGTCATATGGAGAAATTATGCTTTTTAAGAGTTTAAATGGGAAATCTTAGTTTATATCTCCTGGGCCTTTTCGAGGAGGGTTTTTCCTCCTGTGAGCATAGGAGCCGTAAACAAATACGCAACGAAAGAGACGATGAAAAATTCAGCTCCCAAAAGTGACATCAAGCCAATGCTGCTGTTTCTCATTGTGTTTGTATTTCCTGTCCTTGCCCTTTATGTGCCCCAGCAGGCAGCGGTCGCCGACGACTACTACATCGATTCGGTAGGTGGAAATGATAGCAATGATGGTCTTACACCATCCACTGCATGGAAGTCCCATACGAAAGTACATACAGTGCTGCTTCAACCGGGTGATAGTGTTCGGTTCAAAAGAGGGTCACAATTTTCCGGTCCCATTTCCATCACTGAATCAGGGACAGCGGCAAATCCAATCCTGCTCACTGACTATGGCCCGGGCAGCGCTCCGCGTTTTACCAACCCGAACGATTTGGATATGAATGGCAACTGCATTCGTATTTCGGGCGACTACATTATCGTTGAAAACCTCTATTTTCATGATACGCCACGAACAGCAAATGCAGACAGGTTAGCAAGTATTTTTCAAATGGGAGCGATTTTCAACATGCCGGGAGCCGATCATAACATCATTCGCGGCAATGTATTCATGGATTGCACCAAAGGGATTCAATCAACAGGTCAATATACGCTCATTACGAATAATTATCTGGATGGTCCAAGTCATGCATTGTGGTGGGATGGCGTTGCATCTGGAGGCTGGGGCCCTATGGGAATCCAGCTTGGTATCGGAAATCAGGAGGTTTCCTGCAATACCATCAAGAACTACCTGACAGAGGAAAGTCCATACGGCACCGATGGCGGTGCGATTGAATTCGATGATGGGCGGTTTCACAAAGACAATCTCTACATTCATCACAATTACTCTGAAGG
>Ga0114923_10000974_pt1 | contig 20304 bp, 34 predicted proteins | sample SumtaG_FD_89578 | JGI IMG/M metagenome (GOLD analysis project Ga0114923, IMG submission 89578) | Deep subsurface microbial communities from Indian Ocean to uncover new lineages of life (NeLLi) - Sumatra_00157 metaG | ecosystem: Environmental > Aquatic > Marine > Oceanic > Sediment | place: near...
ATTCCGCACTTGACCAAAAAAAGGAAATGGCCCACTCAAAACTTTATGCAAATAAAAAAAGGAAATAAGATTAGACCACAGGGGCTACGTATGACGTAATCCTGAAAGTCGTAATCGAGCTAACCGCTACCGGGGCCGAGGGCGTAGGATCGGGGCCGTAATTGATCTTCCAAAGGGCCTCTGAGTCGCCCTCTTTGCTGTCTATGGTGCCATCCTTGAATGTGATCTTTAACTTCACTTCTCCGGTAATCTTGATCGTATGGTCCCCGTAAGTTCCGGCCCATTCCTCAAGCTGTGCTTTGTCCGCATAGGCGTCGGCAAGCTCGGTGTACGATCCTTTGGATATAGCTGACGGATTGTTGATAGCCTGCTCATCGACAAGGACGTTATCGACATAAACACGCATGTAACCCTGCCACGAATACGACTGTAATTCACCTTCCCAATTTGCTTTTCCTTTCAGTTTGAAAGTCGCACTTTTGACGATGCGATTAAACGGGTCGGTGATCTGTTGAGGTACAATCGAGAACGCGCTCAATTCCTCTGGCCTAATTACGGTGTGTGTGCCTTCTTCGTATTCAATATCCACCTCAACCCCCACCGCGTTCGCTGGCTCAAAGGGGTTACGCCATCCGAAAATGAAGAAAGAGCCAACCACAAGGACAAGAATAAGGATGATTCCTGTCATTACTTGGCTTTGATTTTTTGTCATTTCCATGATTTTTTTCACCTGTTTTTAAAAAAATAAAAGATTGGGGCCTAAACGTCTAGGTCTACCGCGTCGGTAATGGCTAGTTTCGCCCCGGCTGGACTCACGTACTTCATGTGGGCCGTAACCGTTACATCGGCTGTAAGAGTACAGCGAATCTTTACCGTTAGCGTGAACGTATCAGCCGCATCAGTTGGACGGACAACAAGTAGTCCACCTCTTGCAAGGGGATCGTTATCGTCTACCGCTTCGACGTACCACGCGCCGTAATCGCCGTTTTCCTTCTTGACCGGCTCGTTTACGTTCGTGATCTCTATGAGGCTCGTTCCGCTGACCTTGTAAACGTCGTATCCACCGCCGAATGAAATGCTTTCAAACTCAACGTCGTCACCCTCGTATGTGCTGTTGGTCGTGTACCAAAGCTCAGAGATGTAATATCCCTCATGCTCGGACACTCCGCTGAGAGTGTGGATAAGCTCGATGACGGTTTCACTTGATCCGATGCTTGTCTGATCGTCTGGGTTATCGAAAGCTGGAGTTGAGATATCTGTTTTCAACAAGGGGAGGTACATATCTAGCTGGGGCGCGATGCCTTGGCCTGTAACTCCTACGTCGGAAACGTCAAACTGGACTAGATAATCGAGCTTTCCGTCCACATCCCAATCGTTGATAACCATCTGAGTCAACCGGGGATTATTTGCTTTCATCATGTTGTAGTCTGGAAGCAAGTAATAATCGGTCCCTCCGTAAACATCGATCCACATGTAACCCGACCCGGTAACGGCTAGGGTGTCCCCGCCTGCGGCGAGAGGCTTTCCAAATGCTCCGATTATCGGGCTAGAGTCATAGATGTTGAACAATGGCGAGGTTGGACTGGCGGCCGCGTTGTCCCACCTGTCAACTTCGTCAAGGCTCATCGTGATACCGCCGATGAAGTTTTCCCCATCGACGCCATCCGGCATATCCTCACCGGCGATAAAGTCAGCGGCGTCCTGAACGGCGTTTTGCGCCCTCATTTTCACGCCGAGTCCTAAGCCACCGGTAAAGATCAATAGAACAAAAACGATTACTATGTACGTGTTCGGGATTTTCGCTTTCCCGAATGTGCTGGTTCCTAATGGGTCTACCATTTTCTTTGTTTCACCGCTTATCAATCTCGGATAATCCCTTAAAGCGGTTATCCTGTTTCAATACATAAAATTATAATAAATACGGGTGATTGTTACACTTGATTAGAATTGTCCGACAAAAAACCCTTTCGCCGGATCGTGGACGAACTCGACCCGGACGAAGACGAAGAATTTAAGACTCGACGCTTGACGAAGCAAGGCGGGTCCGTTATGACCAGCTTACCGGGGCCTCTTGTTAAAGAGCTTGCCAAGGAGCTTAATGTTTCAATCGTTGATCTCATCAAAAACTATGATCTATCGATTCGGGTAACTCGCGGCAAGCGTGGCCTGCTCGATGGGTTTTGTGAATTGACGTTTGTAGAACGCGGAACGGAGGCCCCCGAAGGTTGATAACAATTATGGGCCGGGAGATTCCCAGCCTAACCGAGTACCTTTCAGGACTCAATGACAAACAGCAAGCGCAAGCCGAACTAATGATCCTGCTGGCCCCATTCCTCGCGGGGTACTCTGTTTTCCTGTACAACTGGATTGTTCTTTGGAAGCCCATAGAGGAATCAATTGGCCTGCCCTCAGTGATAACGTCCATTGGATACATTTTGTATTACCGCTGGCGTGACGCGATCCGAAGCGAGGCCCAAGCACTTGACGCAATTTCACTAAAAATCAGGTGGAATGCCGAATATGCTTTTGGTCATAACAACGTTGTCGCCTCGAAGATGCCATTACTTGAAACTGATCTTTTCAACTCCGCTGATCCCGCCCAAGGGTCCGACGCTCTTAGGATGTTTTTCCCACCTTCAACCGACCCGAACGACCCTGATCCTGTTGAACCGGGGACCGTCGAAACGGTAAATTTTGGGGATCAAGATATTTCCAAGGATATTTTGATCGGACGATACTATGAAAAAATGGTGTGCGAGAACTACTTTGTCAACCCGGCGACGAATCAGAAAACCAAGGTCGCGGTGTTCATCATGGACTTTCCGTTTGATAAAACGTTTAGAAAAACCGCGGGCCATTTCTTCAGCTACAAGGGTCAGCTATTCCCGATTAATGCGGGTGACGTGGATTGTACCTTTATCGGGTACAAAGAGGAATTGGAGCTTGTCTTTTTCTTCCGGGTCACTAGCTCCCAAGAGCGAACGCGCCTTATGCAAATTGGCCTTGGCCTCGTTCCCGCGACCTCAAATATTGACGAAGTAAACCGGGCGCGTCGCCTTGACTCAACCACTGAGGCCATCAAGGAAAGGCTACGTGCAAACAAGGCGGAAGGTCTCGTTAAGGTTCTCACTGAAAACTATCCTGACGCGGAAGCCGATTCCTACCGTGGGGCTAACCGGGTACTCCGTGATCTCGACAAAATCAGGGAAAAGAATAACCCAAGTTGGAGATCAAAGATAAACTGGACAAACGTTTTGATTGGCCTTGTGGCCCTCGTGGGCGTGTACTTTTGGTACACGGAATATTACCTAACAGATACGCCTCTGGTTGCTTGGGTTATGGGGGCGATACTGAGTGTCTAAAACCACTGGCCTTGGGAAAAAACTGAACGAGAAGGCCCGACACCTCGTTTCAAAATATTTCGATCCCACTAAAGTAGGCAATCAGGCGGGTATAGAATTCTTGAATCGGGCCGGGTTCTTGAAATGGCGGCTAGATCACATGGCAGAGATTGAGCCCGAATCGATGGTGATTATGGACGCGAATTATAACAAGATCACCTTACCGTGGCTGAACATCAAGAAAAACTCGGCAAACTTTGAGAAATTCGATTATTTCAAGGACCTGTTCAATTATTATGAAGGGGTAGATCGGGCCATTATTCGGCTAAAGAAAAAAGAGTTGTCCACCCTCAATCGGGCCATTCTGCAAGATAACCTTGCGATCCGAAACGAGAACGCCGCGCTTGATATGGGCGGCGAAGGTAACAATCACCTGAAAATGCCTGAAAAGAAATACGTCACCCTCGAAGATTTACAGTATATTCCCGTGGACCCTGAACTTGAAGAATTCCGCGAAACATTACGCGGGATTTTGTCATATGCGGCCTCGATCATACTAGGATTGAGCTTTGATAACCCGGACGACAACGTAAGCCTCGTAGTCAACAAGCCGATCTTGATGCAAGAAGGGCGTCGGAAGACGCCCGAAGGCGGCGGCGGTCTTGAAACAAGGACCTTTGAATAATGCCGGTTCATAAATGGAGGGACCCCAAACCCATCGGGAAATACAAAAAGCCGTTTATCACGGGCTGGCGTATCCTCGATAACATGATCCCGCCCACTGAGTTTACTTTGTTCACAGTGTACGCGGGGCTGGGCAAGGGGAAAAGCGCGTATGCGATCTTTTGTCTGGTCATGGCCCTGAAAAACTATTTCCATTGTTCGGACGCCGAAGCATGGGAAAAGGTGAAAGGCTTTATCGTGTTTCACCCTCAACAATTCTTTGACAAGCTGGACCAGATCAGAGACATAGGAATGAAGCGAGCCCCGGCGATTATCTGGGACGACGCGGGCCTTTGGCTGTACGCCCTTGATTGGAACGACCCTTTCATCAAGGCCCTTGGAAAATACATGAACGTGGCCCGATCCAGGTTAGGCGCGTTAATCATGACGACCCCGACCCCGAAAATGATTTTCTCCAAGGTTCGGGATATGCCGGACGCGATCAACGTCAAGATCATCAAGACGACGGGCGCGCCTCGTGCTGAATGGGTGCGTCGTGCGAAGGGGTATCAGCAATCGATGTTACCTGACATGAAGAAAAGCCGGGTCCATCTTCGTTATACTGATGATTTTGTTTGTCGGATGCCGGACGAATTCTATAATTGGTATAAACCGCTTCGTGACGAATACGAACAACTGGCCCTTGACCTCATCAAAGAGTCGTGGGCCAAGTCCAAGGAGAAACATCAAGGGTCCATTCCTGAACTGAGTAACTATCCAAAACTGGCGATCCCCGACATGGAGATTCCGAAGAGGGTTGTTTAAGGACCAAGTAAAAACTGGTTACAGGTTCCTTATTTTTTTCTGGGCCACTCATTTATTCTATCTCCCCATAACTGAGGCCACAACCGGGGCATTTTAGAACCCCGTCTTTGATCTCTAATTCTTTAGAACAATGTTCACAAATCTTGATCGGGATTCTCCATTGAAAGGCGGCCTCGATGTCTAGGGAATCAGCAAGGCCCAAGACGTTCAGCATCAGCCCAAGAATATCGTTTACGCGGGCCGTGTCTTTGTCGTTGTGGGCCTTTAAAATCAAATTTAATGGTTCGTTCTCATCGTCCCATTGAAGGGACGTTAAGGCCGACAACTCCGTTATCAAATCAAATAAAGTTTGACCTGTAAATTCTGTTAATGTTTTCGGACTCACATTGTAATATCCGAAGGTTCCACTTGAATCAGCTTGCGCCATTCTAACCAATCATATCATGATCGGCTCGTTTAAGAAATTATTGGGCGCGCCCTTGCTCCCCCATATTCAGGACGCGCCCGTTCTCCCGTCCGTATAGGCTACCGAAGCGGGCCGGGGTGACCTTGGGCCTTGGAATTAATAAAAGAATTCTCTCGTTGAGTGAAAGGATCATCAAAAAGGGTGGGGTAAAAGATCAAAAGATTATCGGGGGCGTGGTTTTTTGCCGGGGTTCAATCGCTTTTTCATCGTTAAATGATTAAGATGGTCTTCAATTTCGACCCTCAATAACTGGTCTAGGGCCTCGTAATCGGTCAACGTGTACCCCTTCCCGATCCGTAGGGATTGACCGCCCATCTTGCGAATATTCCGGTCTTGGTAATATCTGAACATCTCGGTCGCGGTCGTCCCAAGTCGCGGGATCATCATGTTTGGACCTCAGTTTTTGGTACGAATTTCTTAACTAACGTCATACGACCGTCACCGGGAGTATTGGCCCACTTGGTAATAAACTCAATAAACCGTTCGTCAACCTCTCCCTCATGCCGATACTTTAGTTTTTGATTGGTTCCGCTTGGCGTGAACCCGGCGATATAGATGCTTGTTTGCTGGGTTCCAATTATGGGTGTCATGTGTCCGTGTCTCCTTTGTCGGTGTTGACATGATCCATCAGGGCGTGCATTGATTTAACGCTCAACTCGGCGGTCTTCAATGCGGCTAAAGCGTTGATGGTATTCGTCCCGACCCGATCTTTAAACTGTTGATGATCGGTGCGGTGGTCCTCCATGTCGAATATCTTGTTATCCTGTTCGTCAATCATCATCAACATTTCAATCGTAATGCAAGTCATTAACCAGATTATTGTATTCTGATCCGCGTATTCCTTGATTAGCTCGCGGTACTCGTTCATGACCTCGACGTATCGGCGTGCCGGTCGCTTACGGATTAGCCGCTTCTTTGGTTTCTTGATCCGGGCCTCGTACAGTTGACGAATCAAATTTAGTTGGCGGCACTTCTCCCTGATTTCCGGGTTCGTCATTTCCTCGATTGCGGTGGCATAATGGCCTGTAAAGATTCCTTCCATGTTCTCAATACTCCATGACCCAATAACTAGAGAATGCGGGGCGACCGCTTATTGTGGGCGCGTGGGGTTTAAACCCGAAGTCCTTGATTATTGCGCGGCGTCCTCTTGATACTCCCGCAAGCCCGCCGCTTGTACTGTCCAGTAAAATAACCTTTTTGTAATATGCGCGTCCGGTTCCTATCAGGTCTCGGATTTGTCGGTTGTGGCCTTCGCGGGTTCCTATCTCATAAGGCCGTCCCTGTTCACGTTCAATTACCAAGATCACGCCGCCGCTTGTCTCGATCTTGCCATACTCGATTTCATACGGCATTAGGAGGCCACCCTTTCCCGTGCCTCGTTCAGCACCTCGCAGTTAAGTAATAGCCACTCTGAATCAGGGTGCGGCAATACAATGGGCGCGATCTCAAGGACAAGCCGAAGTTGCTGGACCTCGACCATTAGGGCCCGTTCTCGCTTCAATAGTTTGTGCGTGTTCTCGGTGTCCATCTTCTCTGAGAACCGATCAAACGCCCGCTTCCATTTCAATACGGCGTGGGCCACTTCGGTTGATTCCTCCGCGATCATTAACATTTGCTTGATCTTGCCGTACTTCTCAACCCCAGCTTTGGCGAGGGCGTGGCGTTCGTGGTTCTCGCTCATTGAACGACCTCCACGCCATCAATTTTTTTAAGCCCAGCCCCAACCGTCATTTCGGTGTAAAATGGTAACTGAGTTTTATCGATTAGAAGCGCAAATTCAATCAAGACCTCTATTGATTGCATGTTCAGGGTGCGTGAAAGATTCAGCTTTTCAATCACCTCATGATAATGAGCAACAAGAGGCTCGTACCGCTTTTTGACGGCCCCCATCTTTAGGGCTGTAACTTCGCCGTCCTCTACGACCTCGATCCGCAAGCCATGAAGCGAGGCCATCATTTCAGATAGCTTCGTGTTCTTGATCTCGCTGATTGCTTGTGCGAGGTGCTTATCGATGGCCTTCATAGTTGGGTCGCCTCCGCGAGTGCAATCATTTCGTCAACGGTGTCCATGTCCCCAAGAACCCATTCAAGGGGTTCAATCGCTGTTCGCATCGAATCATAATCAGGCGACCCCTGCCGGTAATTGTCAACACAATTATACATGCGTGCAATCGCCGCCTTGATCTCTTCGTATGTTTTTTGGGCCATTAAACCCACTCGGCGCGTCCTGTGTATAACCCGCCTAGCGTGGGGTGCTGGTGTTTTTTCAGCGTGTTTCGGATGTCGTCAATCTCGGCTTTTTGTTCCTGTACGACCTGAACCAATTGTTCAACACGCTCGATGAAAAAGTGCATATGCTTGGCTTGGGCAAGGCCAAGGCGTAACCCGATCAGGTGGCCTAAGATTCTAAGCCGTGCTTTGACCTCTTTCGCATCCTGAACGTTTGGGTCAACCCCAGCCTCTAATTCCTCAAAGGCGTCTAGTAACGCAACAAGGGTCCAATCCTCGCATTCATCATAGATGGATAGTCGATCAACTTCGCCCTCTTTCCATCCATCCGACCCGAGGTTTTTCTTCTCGCTGTACATGATGTTTCTGGCGTTCAAGTCACTAACTAATTCTTTCAGTAATGTCATTTTTTGTTCTCTCTTGACGGCTTCCGTTTAACCGGTTACACCGTCAAGCTATCCTTGACCTCTCAATTATTAAAAAGCTACGTACCCACACGGCGCGCGCTTCGCGCGCGTTCCGGGGCGTCTAGGTGGCCCCCTTGTCCTCTTGACGCTTGATTTAACCGGGTTCACTTCATGCCTTCCTATATTCTGTATCCTATCACATTACAGTAGCAAATAACTATTATTCGTCGTCCTTTTCGCTTTTTATTTTCTTTTAGGTTATGTCCGTCTTCATTCGCCTAGGTAATTAAAAACCCCGCTTTTGTCCCGTAAAGGCGGTCATAAGGTGGTCAAGTGATCCATTTTGGTCGATCAAACACAAAAAAAGGCATTCAACCCTTTTTTTTCCGGGGAATCGGGTCGATCAAACATGATTTGGATCAACTGAACGCCGCAAATCCCCGGCCCCTTGTCGTTTCTCGGTTGATCAAACCTCAATGGGGGGGTTCGGTCGATCAAACCGGATGAACTTATATCTTTCCAGCACCCTAGATTGAATTGGTTAGATTGTCAGAAAGAAAAACTGTCCCTTGGACAATCCGTATTGATCCTGAACGTGTCACCGTGACCAACTCAGCACTTGCCCAGATCATAGAGGACGAAGGGTTTGAAAAATTCAAACGCGCCGCGAAGCGACACGCCTTTGATTATTTGATTGATCGTTCTATCCTCGGCTTCTCCGATCTCGTTACCCCAATCAGGATTGATCGATTGCGTGGACGTATTGAATGTGATCTTCTAATTGAGAGGGACGATATTTTTTATTGTCTTGAATCGATGGGAAGCAAGAAAAAAGAACCAGTTCAACTCGGGGCCGATCCTGATTGGGTCTTCTCAAAATGCAAGGGCTGTCAAGATGCCAAGCAACGGGCACGCCAAGAATACGAGGACAAGCAAGCCCAAAAGGATTCAATCAAAAAGGTCTTAGAGTTTCGCAAACTGTTTATGAAAATTGCCAAGGACGGGTTCTTTGCCAACGTCCGATTGTGTACCGCGAACGTGTCCATCAATGGCGGATTCTTCATTTCAACCGATGGTATCACCTTGCCCTGTCTACTCCAAGAGGGCGGGGCCGTGAACATCAACAAGGTTTGTAAAATGGTATTGGACACGAAGACCGGACAAACGCCCTGCCGATACCTCGTTGAGCAAGAACACATTGTTCGCCCCGACGTACAAAGAGAAGCCGCAAACCTAGCCCTTGACGGCCTCGAATTCCATAAGGACGGGACCCTCAACCTTGAACCCGAGCCCGGTGAACTTGGCGAAGAAATAGACGTTGACAAGGTGATTACCTCATGACCGCCCAAAACGTCGCGGCCTTCGGTATTCTGGTCGGCGTCTTTTTCATTGTCCGTTGGGTCGCTCAGTTCATCCGTAGGACCGGGGTGTATCCCTCATGATCTTTAGTAAAATTGATCAATGGGCCTTTGCCGGGTTCCTTGTCGTGATCTACCTCGTATCGATGATCGCAATTTATTTGACACGGGGGAAAACCTCGAAATGAGAGCTAAATATATTTGTACGATTTGTGGCTGGTCAAAGGAATCAGACAACATCCTTGCTTACAACGTTCACGCATCCACTGAGCATCGGGAAAAATTTTATTTCAAAGATTGGTCTGGGCGAGATCGACGGAACGGGATTAGACTCCGCGATTTTGTTGAGGTGGAATATCTGTGAGTCACGTACCCTATCACTCGCCGTATAATGCTGATAGCCCCAAGCCGGGGGACTATGATCATTTTGAGTTTTCAAGACATGATGAAATTGCGGGTAAAAGACGGGGACAAGCAAAGTTGACGTTCTATCGGTGGACTGTAAAAAAGGAGCTAACGAAATGAGAAAATTATTGATCTTGCCGGACCATGAAACCCCGATGAAAGTTGTCACGGTTGACGGGTTAGAACTTGGGGACCTGTCCATCAGATACGACTCGGCAACGCGAACATTGACATTCAAACTGGACCCGGTACTTGATACGGTCCTCGATCTGGGGCCAAGAGAATGACCGGCCTCAACAAAGACCAAGCCCGGATCATGCGCCGGTTCGCCAAGTCGCGGGGCCTTCCGTGGGTCTTCTCCATGCACCAACTTGTACGGGCCATCCAAGACGCCAAACCCGACGACTCATTTTTGTTGATCGATGAAAATCAACTTGCTTGGTCGTTCCATAAAAAAGACTTCGGCGGGGCACGCCTGTACGGGCGCATCGAAAACGAAGCTGGGCGGCTATTGGGAAAAATGAAAGCCTCAACGGGGGTCATGGTTTGATTGTCGGCGGGGCCATACGATCAGGGAAGCGAACCCGGCTTTTGAAGTACGCACTAGCCCACGATATCCCCATTGTAACAAGCCGTGACGAATTTGTTGAATTCGTTAAGAATCATAAACCTACCCCCGAAGGAAAAACGACAATCGTGGTTATCGATGGGTTCAGCATGGCCTCACTGTATCAAGAGCAAGCCCAAAGGCGAGAACGTCAAAAGGAATTAGAGGCCCAGCTTTTTTATTTATTCTCAGATTCAAGGCGGAGATCATGGGATTTTATCATGGGCGGTACAAGGCGCGGATCATGGGACGTACTCATAGGGGACCTGAAATGATCCCCTTCGCACCCGTCCCGGCCTCTCGGACCCGTAAATTAAAACCCTTTGCGCCTGTCACTTTTTGCAAGAATTCAGGAAATGGGTCAATCAAGTGTACCTCAAAGGCCCGCGAGAAATACGCGTTGATCTGTGCGGTCTGCTCTCATAATCCCGATCTCGTTGATTGGGCCAACCTCAAAGAAGGAATCAAAAGAAAATGAGTTGCTTGGATTGTCCGGGCCACTTTCAGGTTATCGCCCCGACCGAACTGCAAGAATGGTGTAACGATTACAACGGGACGGGGAAGATGAAACAATTAACCGAGACATGGGACTTTGGAAAATCCGAATCGGGTTATCATCCATGTGAAAAAGGAGTAAAAGAAAATGAGTAAACAAAAAAACAATGGCCTCGCCCTGTATGATCCTCGCTTCGCGGCGTTCGCGGTTCCCGGCCTCTCTGAAGAAATGGATTATTTACGAGACACGGCCCAAGAATTTGAAAAAGAGGCCGACGATTTACGCCAAGGGGCCGGGGCTATCCAAGTCCTCGAAATGCTCAAAGATCACGTTTCATTTGAGTGTGCGCGAACGTTCACCCCGATTACAATCGTGGCCTGTAAGGTCCAGCGTCGCCGGTCGTCCTGTCACTGTGAGTCCCTAAAAAAATGGATCAACACGTACGTCGTGGACGACTAATTTAATAACGCCGTCCCGCTTGTATTCTGTGGGTCTTCGGTGTTTTCCTGTTCGGACATTCTAACCAAGTGTCCGAAGGCCCATATCTACACAGGCGGGCTGGGACCCCTCGGCCCGCCAAATTCTTAAAACTTTACAAACTGTAAAGAAAATTCATGTAGACCAAAAATAATTGTAAACGTGTTCTATTCTCGCGCCGGGTGCGTTCTATTTGGACTGCGGATTTCGTAAAAAAACCAGCTCCCCTGGATAAAGAAAACGTAGTGAGACACCGGAAAAGCTACGAAAAAAGGAGATAAAAAAAGGGGTTAGTTGGTTTCGTCCCTCAAAATATGGCTCCGTAGAATCGAACGTTCAACTTCGGTCAAATCCCACGTAGCCAAGACGCCAAACAGGTTCGGGGTAAGGCGTTTCAAAAGGATCGGGTCAACGGGCGGTTCGGGTTCCCACTTCTCAACGTCCCACAAAATGAAATAGTAGGATAGGTTTCGCTTGACCTCATCAACGAGGATCGGGGCCGGGATCAAGGGAACGACTGTACTAACTTGGGGTGTGCCTATTTCCCAACGGGTCTTTGCGATATTCTGGGGGTTGTCCTTATGGGGCCATTCAAGCGTTTTCGCGGGAACGAAAACATCTTTGTAACTCTTTCGCGGAACGGTGACGGAATTCCACCGGTAAGGGAAGGGTTTGCTTGAAAAGATCGCTGAACCGTCCACGTTTTTAAACAGATAACATTTTGAGGCGTCGGCCCTGCAAATAGCAACTAGCGGGTCGCCATCATCGTTAAGGCCGGACTGCTTCACGGCAAGAGAAATATCAATGACCTTGCCGCCGTGTTTCATGTGTCCATAAACCCGGCGCATATCCCGGTAAATTTCCTGTTGCTTGACGCTTTTGTTCGCCCTGAAGACTTCCTTCAGTGCGGTTAACTGTCTCTGGGCCTCATCGTGGGGCATTTTTAACGTTGGTACTTCCATTCAGGTTTTGCTCCTAGTTTGGTAGCTCCGCGACGATACTTGAAAGGTCTGTTTCTGGGAACGCGCCTTTCAATGATGCCATGATGATCTTCGCCATGTCCTGTTTGAACTCATCAAGGCCGCCCTCCTTCAATCGATAAAGGGGCCGCTTCCCGCCCTTCCCGGTTGTCTCAACCGCGTCAAGGGTCCCGGCCTCATCAAGACCGTGTAGGAAATTGATGTACGTCGCCCGACTCAGGTATTTTTGACCCGATGCAACAAGAGCGGTATTTGCCTTTTCCCAAACGTCTTTCGTGCCGGTGTATTCTTGCCCTGCGTCGTTTAAAATAATCAGGGCTTGTAACTCGTGGGGCTTCAATACGGCCCCAATTCCAGTATTAGATGTTATTAACCTAAACATTCTAACCAACCCTATTGAACCTTAAAACATTATTAAACTTTTAGATGCTGAACAATTATATTCAAGCGGTGGCCCTGTGTAATTGGTTAGAAATGTCTTACAGATTCGACAAACCTAGCGAGTCAACCCGGCCCGATTATCATCTTGTAAAAAAACTAGGCGGGGGCCTTCAAATCTGGAAGCGGCGCGACATCAAACCGCCCAAATATTATGTGCTTCTTGCCCCGCCAATCGTGTCCTCGCGTGTGCATGAACGGCTGAACCCCGCGCCCTTGGCCTCGTACAAAGAAGCGGTGGACCTCGCCGCGACGCGAGGCGTAAAGATCAAGGTCGCCCGAAGAAATAGACGATAACCTGTTCATACAAAACAAGCAAGATGAACATACGCGGAATACCCCAGCATAGAAAACTGAAAACATCAATGATTTCCTCGGCAATTTTATCTCGATTCAACGTGGGAACGTCCTTTTTAATTTACAGTCACGACATGAATGGGTCACTGAATGATCTTCATGGACCTTGGTAGAAACTCGATTACTTCCGCACCGCCCGCAAATTATTTTAAAACTCATTTTGAATCTGTCCTTTTCCACTCGAAACCGCTTCTATTTCGTCGGCGGTAACAATCTCGCGTACAGGCCCGGATCATTGACGGGGGCCCTTGTTTTTTGCTTAGAAGGCTCGCAAGGTTCGGGTTGTCGTATGTGTACCCCTCGGTAATGAGATCACGCCGATAACGGTCGTCTCCGGTATAGCCGTAGATCATCGGGGATAAACAGCAAGGGTGAACGACGGTATCATACAATGTCACGGAATTGTACCAATTTTTACACACAAATTCGGGGGCATAGTCTGAGCTTTTTACAACTTTTTCCAGATTAATGTGATACCTCAAAACGTGGACAAAATAATTATCGTATCCCTCATCGATGAAATGGGCCACGGCTTTTTTGATGTCGTCCCGGTTTTGTGCGTGTTCATCAAGCACGATCCGATCAAATAGGTGCGGGTCGATCTGGTCCATTCGATACCCGTTTGTTAGAACGTGGGCCCTTCGCCCGTGATCCCTAACGATCTTGGTGTACTCTGCAACGATTTTTAATGGGATCATTGTCAACTCCCCGCCCTGAAGTTGAACCGCCCGGGCCGGTTGAAACCCGGTAATATTCGTCAAAAACTGATCTAGTACGTCGGGGTCCAACACGGTCGGCCTTATGCTGAATGCGTTCATTGCTGAACAATGGGTTGAACATCCGTAACAACTCAGATTACATAGATTTGTTGTAAGAACGACGATTTCCCGACCCCCAATCCTGGATTTGCTCACAACCTTTGGATCAAGCAAAGGCCGTATATTCCGGTGGTACAGGTTGTCCAGTTTCATCATCTGTTCTTTGCCCTCCGGTACTTGCCACCCTTGGCCTTGGCGTTGATCTCATCCAGCTTTGCCGATGCGTCGCTGTATTCTTTAAAATTCCATTCCTCGGATATGCGCCGCTTCCCGGTCGATCCCTCGACGGGTTCCCAAGGCCCTTGATGGATAACCGAAAAAGAGGCATCCGGGTTCGCCTGTAAAATAGCACGAGACATGTTAATCGTCCTCATCCAAATACAAGTGAATATCTTCTTTGAACCAATCGGGGATATTCGCGCGATACTGAACCCGTAAACTTTTCTCAATCATTCCTCGCATCTGGTTATAATGAACCTTCAAAGTGTTTAGGTCTCTCCAACCAACGTTAATATCGCTGAGCAAGTCCAGCGGGACCTTTAACGCGAAATACCACGTTGCACTTACCTTGCGTAGATCGTGAAGGCTGAAAGGTCGCCCGACGTGCTTTTTTGTGATTGCCTTCCATGTTTTCATAATCTCGCCTTTGACCTCACTCTCTTTGAAAAAGAATGCGTTTGATTCGGTCGTTTTATAGGCTCTCTCATAAAACTCCTTTTTCATGCCCGTGGGGAAATAATTAATGGGCCAACGGATCGTTCCCTTGTCCACGATCTCGCCCAATAGTTGAAGCCCGGTTTCGTGCGGGCTGATAGATAACCAGCTTTGACCGCCGCCATCTTTCCGAAGGCCGCACATTCCCCGGCTGTCGCTCCCTTCACCGGTCCTAGCCATGAACACCAGTTTCGATTTAATAAAAGTCGCCCATCTTGGATTGACCTTTTCCATTTCGTCAATGCACCGCTGGAATGCGATGGGGAAGTCTACAAAACTGATTTCTGGGACGCGCTTAACGTTAACCTTGTCCTTGCTGGCCTTCATTGTAAGATGTCGGTCGCAAAGATCGCGGCGACCGATGAACCGGAAGAAGAATCTAATCGACTTTTTCCTGTCTCTCAGTCGGTTAAGATCACCGCCGAAAATCTTCAACCAAGCCGCACACATTTGATCGCCCAACTGGTCGTTCCGATCTCTGGCCCTAACAAGGCTGGGCTTGTCCCAACATTCATTGTCTTCCCAGCTTTTTCTAGCGAAATTAAAAACGGTTCGCGCTTTCGATTTATCTTTGAATTTTGTATAAAGCCAATTCTGGAAGTCTAACCCGGTCGCCCGCTGTATTTCTTCCGTAAAATCGGCTTCGACGGCGGCCCCAATCTGCCGCCCCTTCATGTCGTCCTCTCTTAGCTCACCCGCTTCTTTAAGCTCGGCCTTGATTCTTCTCACGGTTTTAGCGCCGCATCCTAACGCCTTTGCTATCTGTTTTGTCGTGTATATTCCCGCGTCAATCAAACGTTTCGCTTTTTCCCTGTTTACTTTGGGGCGTCCACCGGTCTGAATTCGCATGTTCTCAGTCTTTCCGAAAATATCCTGATCTGTTTTTCCGTCCATTTTTAATATCTCCCTGCTCTCCGTGTCTCAATCGAATTCTGGGCTAGCGCGCTTGCATGACTTCTAACGGATGGCTCTTGCGCCTTCATCATCCAATCAATTAAAACCTCGCAACTCAGATAATCGGGCTTGCCGTTACACAAACATTTATCGGCTAATGGGCAAGCTCCCGGTTTTACTATGCTTTTGTCCGTCATTCTAACCAATTCAATCTAGGTTGATAGACATAAAAGGATTGGGGGTTTTGTCCTATGTATTAATGATCCATAAATTAACCGTGGCTAGACTGCGGAATTCGTGACAAATAGAGCCCACCAGGTTACGGAATCCGTAACGCGGGATCTCAAAAAACTACGGAATCCGCACCGTAAAATGGAAGTTGATACGTTCTAAAATTTATCTATTTTCTTAACTTCCATTGATATATGACCAATACCATGTTTCAGGCCCTTCGGCAAACCGCCAAACTATCCCTGCATGTTGCTGAAAACGCAAAGAGGCCCCGCGTATCTGTCATGGCCTGCATAGGATCAGGCCCAAATTGCACACAATTTATAAAAAACATTGCTGAAAACGCAAGAAACTTATCCGGCGCGGTCGTTGGCCTCGCGCTGAAAGCGTCGCCAACCAAGTTCCGCACCGAACGTTAAGAATTTGCCCGCGAGATAGCCACCGACAAGCATCAAGAGGATCACAAAGGCCGTAATTGCGACGCGCTCCGCGAACGTGGACGCCTCGTTTTGAAGTCTCCACGCACCGGGCAGGCTCAACCCGACCACAACAACAAGGGCCATGATTACGCTTTGGGCTGTCCACCCGGCGGCGCGATCCAGAATATTTGATTCATCTGACATAATCAATAATCTCCATTAGGGGCCATAAAAACTATGTTCGCGGGATCAACCGCCGCTAATGCGTCTTGTCGCGCTTTTTTGGTCGTGACCGATAAGAAAACAACGATCCCGATCAGGCCAAGCAATATGAGGTACCCGTTTTCCTGTATCCATGTCAAGGCCACCGTGGGCCTCAATATAACCGGGGCGTGGAAAGGATCGGGGTCTTCGCTGTTTGGGATGCCGTCGCCGTCAATATCTCCGTCCCAATCGTCCCTGATCCCGTCGCCATCCGTGTCCTTTTCGTCTTCGTCTGGAATGTCGTCGCCGTCGTCGTCCCTGTCGGAAATATCTGGAATTCCGTCGCCGTCGTCGTCTGGGTCGCTATAATCCGGGGTCCCGTCGCCGTCGGTGTCTATCTCATCAACGTCAAGAACTCCGTCGTTGTTGCTGTCTAAGTCGTCCTCGTTTGGGATGCCGTCGCCGTCAATGTCTGTGTCTTCGGAATCGGGAATTCCGTCGCCGTCCGTATCTGGTTCGGTAAACGGATCGTTCGGGTCAAGGGGCGGGGGCGTATCTGGGTCGGAACTTGACGGAGGGACACTACCCCCGGCGGGGCCCTGCTCAACTGGCGGTGTGCCTACCATAAAATAATTTGCTTGTACTTTGGCCCAAGGTGCCCATTCCTCGTTTGTATTCTGGGTCCTTTGCGAGACATCAACCCCATCGGAATCATCCATAAGGGACGTTAACAAAAACCGACAAACAGCGACCTTGATATTTGGGTCCGAGGTTGCGCCCGAATATTGATGATCGTGGCTAATGTGTACAAGGTCCGGTCTATCAACCGTGAATTGGTTTGTTGTCTTGTCCCATGAAAATGTGACCCACAGGCCGTTAACATCAAAAATGTACTCGATCTGGTTAACAAACTCTGGGCCACCCGTGTCCCCACCCGTTGCGGCGGCCTCGTACCATGTATCCTTTTGTAAATATCCACCGGGGTCATGGTTCAGAATCAAAAAACCATCGTTATAGGGGGTGCCTGCGCCTCCCGGCCCGGCAACCTCTAGGCCAACAATGGGTTCAAAATTAATATCCCAAGGGGAAGGTGAACCGGTCTGATACGTGATACCTATTGAACCGTTAAAATTTCGGTCATAAACATTCATGAACTCGCCGTTTCTAAACGCGTCCGGGGCTAGGTCAACAAATAATACCTCATCGCCCCAAACACCAGAGGCATAAATCCTGTACAGGATCGTGTGATTGAATCCATAAAAACAATAAACATCTCCCGTAACCGTATCAGCCGTCAAAAGGGCCGGGTATCCCGCGTCCCCCGACTCTCTTACTTCGGTATCGTTGTCATTCCAACCGACCTCGTTAACACGTACATTGGTAAATAATTTTCCACCACTCAATTCCGCCATGTATCCAACGTGAACATCGTCTTCTATCGCCGTTGCTGTAAACGTAAACCGTGAAGCTAGATCATAATCTCCTAAGTCGTCTTCTTCCGGGCCCCATGTGTTATTCCAAAATTTACCAAGAAGGGGTTCACCAACGTCTCCCCAAATAACGTACATGGCCCCGCCGGTCAAGGGAACAAGCTCAACCGCGTACCCGCCCGATGGGGTGGTATTTAATTGGGTTCTAAAATCTAACTCCCAAGTACCATCGGTAACATTATTTTTCAAGACCGCGGGGAAATAATCGTCTCCGTTCCGATTTATCGCCCCGATCCAAGCGTAACCCAATGAATCGACCTCGATCCCTAGACTTGTATAATAATCAGAAACAAGAACGGCGTCCCATACGAGTTGTTCAGGGGCCGACCAAAGAAACGATCCGTTAGAACGAGGCAAACCCCGGCGATAAAAGGTGTCACCTGTGCCGGGGTCCATACGGACATAACTGAGATAGGTCCCATTATAGGAAACATCCCAACCGTTATTTACGGCTTGACCGACGCTTGTAAAACCTGAACCTGTCCAGTTACCGGCATCAGCGGTGGCCTTGTATCCCCAATTTGGCCCATCTTCATAAAACACCCAAGTTAGACCGGCGGCATCGAAAACTGTATTTTTAAAAGCATACGGCCCGTTCAGGCTTGTAGTTGGACCCACCACCGCCGCGGATACGACATGATTTGATACCACTTGCATTGAAAATATAACAAGGACTAGAGAAAATAATCCAAAAAGTTTGTTGGAGAGCTTCATTGTTCACCCTCCAACCTTTTAACGATCCACGGCCCCGAGCCTTGGAAAAGGATCACAAATAACGCCATGAAAAAGACAATGAACGCGACGGCGTACACCCATCGGGGTATTATATTGGGCTGGGGCGGGGTCGGTGGTGCGCCCTCAATTATGCTTTCGCTGTCCATGTAAACCGTAATTTCATGGTCCCGATTCGGCATATTGACGGGCCCGGAAAACGATTTAGTTTGATACAGTAATGAACTGCCCGTTCTATATCGGGCTTCAAACGTTACGGTATAGGCCCCTTGGTCCAGATCGTAAACCTTGATTGTTTTGTCGTCTAGGGTCAAATGCTGAAAACCGTTAAGCGTTATCGAACCCTGTTCAATCGGCTTGTCGGTTCCCATAAGGTGAACGATTAAAGTATGGCCCGCTGGGGAGGTGTCCGCCGGGACCATTGTGTATGTCAAAAGGACGTTGGCTAAATTTACTTGATCCAGCCCCGCCACCGTTGTTTTGTATCCGGGATGCTTCAGGGTAAAGAAATATTCCCCTTTGTGGACATCCTTGGACGCGACCCCGAATGAATCCGTTTCGGCTTGATAATCAACGTTGCCCACTGGATACAGAAAACCAACGTGATCCATCTGGACAAGGACGCCCTCAATCGGGGCCTCGGTCATTTTATCCAGCACTTTGATTTTTAGGTGCGATAAACTGGACGTTGGGCTCAGTGTGGTTGATCGCACTCCATACCCGACCCCGATTATTACAATAATCACGATTAGGCCCAATACTAGCGAGTTTTGTTTATTGATCATAGTAAGTACACCGCCATTACTCGGACGACGACCATCGCCGCCCGTAGCCCCGATGTAAAGTTTACCAGAGCGTGCCCCGTCATTAACGGGCTGAGTCTTCGACAAGGAACGGCATGTTCCCTGAACGCGCCCTTTTCCATTTCCGTCGATGTCCCATAAACAATCGACATTATCAAGAACGACAAGAAGACGATCACCAAAACCGTCATTCCCTTGGTCGCATAAATCGCAAGGTGAATTACGGTCATAATTGCGGAACTAATGATCATTCCCGCAAGCGATTCCTGTGTTGTATTCTCGATAACGTTTTGCATCCAGCCGTGAACAAAGGGTTCCTCGACAATGCCGACAAGTGTACTAAACACGATCCCGGCGATGGGGACGATTGAAAGGCCCCCGTAAAAGTCACTCGCGCCCTGAACAACTATGTTCATTGTAAAAATAGCCACGAAAGATACGATTATGGAAGTTATCGCAATACCGACCTCTCGGCCCGTAAAGCTGGCGTCTAAAACCATTCCGACCCCGAGCTGATCCGTGGACGCCATGATTAACCCGATAAGGCCCAGCGAGATACCCAAGAGGCCCTTTATTGCAACGGTCGGGTCGTAATCCACATACGTCGTTACATACACGAACATCGGCATGGCGGCGATCATATAGAGGATCATTGGTACGTCCACTAGAACGCGAACTTGCGACTTTTTCCCGATTCTGTGATTTTGTTCAAATCCCATACTTTAGGTAAACCATTCTTCTATTAAATCACTTACGCAAAGGCAGTGTGCATTTGTCGAATTGGTGTAAACCATCCGTTAACGGGTGTTCTCAAAAACCTCCCCTGGTATTCCGCACTTGACCAAAAAAAGGAAATGGCCCACTCAAAACTTTATGCAAATAAAAAAAGGAAATAAGATTAGACCACAGGGGCTACGTATGACGTAATCCTGAAAGTCGTAATCGAGCTAA
>Ga0114923_10000975_pt1 | contig 20301 bp, 36 predicted proteins | sample SumtaG_FD_89578 | JGI IMG/M metagenome (GOLD analysis project Ga0114923, IMG submission 89578) | Deep subsurface microbial communities from Indian Ocean to uncover new lineages of life (NeLLi) - Sumatra_00157 metaG | ecosystem: Environmental > Aquatic > Marine > Oceanic > Sediment | place: near...
AGGCGTAGTCCATCCACCATGTTTTCTTCCAGTAATTCATTGAAAATTTCAGGAAAATACTTTTCAATGGAAATGGTCATGGCGGCAAAAATACTGTCCAACAACATATCAATAGCGATTGTCGCATCGTCTGACATAGGAGACTCGCCAGTAATTGTCCCTTCTGGCAGGCTTTCGTTATTTTCTGAAGTCATCGGTAATTTCCTTCACTCTAGGTGTTGACGCCACTTTTGTCAAATACGTTACTCCGTCAGAGTATTGAAAGGCTCTAAGACCTTTCCCGTCGTTGGCATCACTATAGCAATGAAAACGAAAATCACAGTAAGAACAACCAGATTTAAGCTTTTCGTTGCCGTTCCTCATTTGAGAAACATCGTAACAACGTGCAGGGGGAACATCTTTTTTTACAAACTTCTGCACTTCCTTAATACGAGCGCGAACATCAATTTGTTCTAACGGATCAATTTCTAAATAACACAGTTGTCCGTCACTCTTGTTAATCACGAAAAACCCGCCCGGTGTTTCTAATTCCTCGAAAGGTGTTTCTTCTTCGGACGCTTGAACGTAGGCTGAAATCTGTCCTATATAACCGAACGCATCATTATCAGCTAACGTGCCGTTGTTAAACTTAGCAAAAGAGAACGGTGAAGCGGACTTAATATCAACAATCGTATTGTTAATGGTACAATCTTGTGATCCTCTAACACCAAAAAGCGATGATCTCTTTTGTCTATCTGCGACTTTATATCCGGCTTCTTTAACTAAGAAGATTAGAAGTTCTTCTAAAATATCACCGTAAAGGAACATAATCTTGGTGTCTGATCGCAGCGGTTCCGGCGTAAGTCCAAGACGTTTTTGGTTCAACTCGTAATAAAGCCTTCTATCAGGCCGACCAAGATTGGAAAACCTTAAACGAGAAGAAGAACTTTGTGTCCTTTTTAAAGACCGTACAACCGCTTTCGCAAGGCCGTGTATAAGTTCTTTGAGGTTTTCCTTATTACATTCATGCCTGTTATTTTCAAACAGACTATAAACATCTTGAACTAGATTAGGTAGATTAGATGTCGATTTCATCATCTAAATCATCTTCCACTTCATCGTCGCTAACGTCAACGTCACCATCTGACGCTTCATCTTCATCCAAACCGTCAAAATCACTATCCGTATCAAGTTCTTCTAATGCTTTGTCAACCATTGTTTCAAAACCTTCTTCTTCTTCAAGTTCTTCTAAATACTTTTCGGAACCCTCAAACTCGACAAGTTCTAAAATCTGGATAATACGCGGTCCCGCGCCAACACCAGTTTGGTTGTCATTCTGCGGTTCGTATTCGTATGTCTCAAAAACAGCAATTACGGTCGAACCATTACCTACTGAAAATTCTTCATCCAGTTCGTTCTTCTTCGCATCCACAATTTTGTACGGAAAGCTACTCTTAAGCGTAATGTAATCACCACGTTCATCGTCTTTGTTCATTAATGGCAATTTCATCTTTTTTAATGATTTAACTGTTTTCGCGTCCAAATTTGCAATGTCGATCTGATATTTTCCTGACATTTCGTTTGGCCGACGATTATAAACCCAATATGCTTTACCCTTAATTCGCATAATAAATATGCCTCCTATTATCTTTTTTGGAATATTGCGCATAGATTGCGCATAGATTGCGCATAGATTGCGCGTATAGTAGAAAACAGGTATATCCAAAAACGCTTTCTTGTCAACTACTAAATTAAAATTAATGCGTATCTGCCCATGTTGTGCCAATTTTAGCTGATCCATCCATAGGGCAATTTGTATTGAAAAGCTTACCCGCGTCCTTAATACATTGAACTTGCATGTCTCCATATCGTACAGCATGTTCCGTTAAAACTTCATTTTGGAATTCATCGTGAATAATAGCAACCACGCAGCCGTCCAAATTTAGCTTCTTAGCGCGAACAGCAGAAAACACGTATGCCTGCTTCATAATAGTCGCCTCACCACCTTGTAGGTACACAGAAAGGGCATAGTGTGGTGATTTAATAGCAATACGGCGTCCATCTAATCCAACCAAGTATCCCCGTTTAGCGGCTCGAATGGATTCTAGCTTTAAACGCTTTAATGCAGGAGTATTCGATAAAAAGGTATTCCGCAATAATTCACCATCTTTTGAATTTCCACCTACGATTTCACCTAATTTTCTATCTCCTGCGCCTAATAACCACGCATAAATAAATGTTTTAGCTTGTTCGTATTCTATACCACCGGCGGCTTCTGCGTTTTTTGCATGTATTTTACCATGAACTACTTCATTAGTATAATCAGGATCGTTCATATAATGCGCGAGTATTCGGAGCTGAATAGAAGCTGCATCAACACCTACAAGACTATACTTATCTACATCGGGAACTGTCCAGCAAGACCTCATTTCTCGTCCGTATGGCTGTAATTCCCCGCTTCTGTTCTTAATGGCCGGAATATTAGCCATGTTAGGGGTATTATGTGACATTCTATGGGTAATTGCTCCACAAGAAATCACGGAACCATGAACACGGTTGTCATCATCTAAAGCGTCAAACCACTGTTTAATGACGCCGCGCCTGTCTGTAAGCATAAAATACTCTGGTATCATCTTAACCACTTCGGGCGCAGAAGCAGGGACAGTAGCTAAGTTAGCTATAGAAGCAACTTTCCAGCTTTGCCCTGTTTTAGTGCGTTCGATAGGCTTCCACCCGTACCTATCTAATAAGCGAATAATCTGTTTATTGCTACCCATATTAAAAGGCTCAAAGGCAATTCTTGAAAATGGTCCGCCTACTTCGTCTAAACGATCTCTGTATTCGTTCAAACCAACTAAGGAACGCTGACCATCTTTTCTGAATTTAGGTATAACTTCTTTAACTAGCTTTACTTGTAGTGGAATTTGTTCATCAATCGTTTTTTCTATGACAGCAATTCTGTCGTTTATCTCACCAAAAATGGAACTTGCTTTAGGAACATTAAGAAAGAACCCTTTTCTTTTCTGTTTTTCTAACAGGGCTGTTACCTTATGTTCTAAGTCAATACTCTGTTGACTGAAACGTTGCCCTTCCGAAGTAAGAACATTGTAGGTTTTCAAAGTGATACGAACATCTTTTTCGCATCTTTCTAGCATTTCAGGAGAATACTTATCCCATTCAGAATGTTTTTGTTTAGCGTATCCTACTCTTTCTCCCCATGCTTCGAGACTGTGTTTTTTCTTGCGTATCGGATCAAATAACCTAGAAAGGACCAAAGTATCCACGATACTACTAAGATGGATATGAGTCCCAACCAAAGTATTAAGCCAAAACGCATCATAATTGATGAAATTGTGCCCAATCCATTTTTCCACTTTTTCGGCAAACTTGGGAAATTCTGTATAAACTTCATCTTCTACAAACCTATGCCATTCTTTTGCGTCTGGATCGTAACAAACAACACACCAAATCTTAGTGGGGTATATCCCATTAGCTTCTATGTCTGATATAACTCTCATTTTTTTTCATTTGTTTTTCCATTTCTATTTTAAACAATTGAACAACGTCTTTTATATAATCATCAAACATTAAACTTTCTGTAAAACCCGGTATTGCATCAAATTTTAAATAAAAAGATGGTCCTTTATAATCAGCTTCGTACTCAAAGATGAAAACTTTATTGTTTGTATGAAATTCTTCCGTTATTTTTATTTTTTTATCTATCATTCCAACTCCGAAAAAGGTTCCTCACAAGTGCTAAGGCGTCCAGTAACTTTGTCATATTCAAGCCATCCCGCCGCACCTGTATCGCCTGTATATCTATTCTTTTCAACGATAAGTTCCATTTTGTTCTCAAAAGCAGGCTCTATTGGCTTTAAGTCTCTTTCTGCTCTAATGACTAAATTGGACAGTTTCTCAATATTGGCTGTGCCTCTGATAGAGCCTTGTCTATTAACATGCGCAATCATATGCATACCAATATCTAGCTCCATAGTCATTTCTTTGAATTTAGTAGCTAACTGATCCAAAGCTTTCCGTTCGTCGTCATGCCTTTGGTCGCTTGTTATCATACTAATATGATCTATAAAAATATAGGAACAGTTTAGAACCCTAGTATAATAACGTAAAGTGTCCATTACTTCATCTATTTCAGCGGACCCAAAGTGATCGTAAAAGGCTGCTCTATCTTCACCAAATAAACTGTCAAACTTTTCTTCTAGTTCTTCTTGATCATACAGCGCATCAGGTAAATGTAGCCTAGTATTCATTGAAATAGACAAAATACCTTGCGCTGATAAACGCGGCGTTTCTTCAATGGAAAAAATGCCAATATTTTCTTCGGTTTCGTTTAACAGGTTATGTTGTATCTCACGGAAAAGCTGTGTCTTTCCGACGCCTGTTTCTGCGATCCACGTCACCAACTCACTTTTTCTTTGCCCATACGTCTTATGTGTCAATTCTTCCCAAGGATAAGGGATGCCCTTTACAGGCTCAAATGAGATGATACTCTCCCGCAAATCAGACGCTAATAAAACACCCTGCGGCTTATAGTTCTCTGCCGCCCACCATGCATCGTTAAAGTCTTTTGCTCTGTTTTGAACTAGCATGTCGTTAGCGTCTTTGAGGCCGTGCGGAAGTTTAACAATCTTAATCTTTTTGTTGTTAAATAGCCGCGCAACATTTATTGCAGCTTCGCGTCCGGGTGCGTCATTATCGAAACACAAAACGATATTGTCAAAACTGTTTAGGAAGTCATAAATATCTGTATTCTGCATGTTTTGGGTAGCAGACAAAGCACCGTTTTTAATCGAAACAGAAGGCCACTTAGAACCCATCATCTTATAGGCAGACATAGCATCTATTTCACCTTCGGTAACAGTAACGTATTTACCCTTTGGTTGAAAAAGCTGTTGACCGAATAAAACAGAATTAGTTAAATCGCCCTGTACACCAAATTTCTTGTCAACCAGTTTCCTAAGCTTGTTCGCTAAATGTTTTCCATCTTTATTAAAATACGGAAAAATAGCAGTAAAAGGTATTCTTTTATCACCTTTGGCAATAGTCTTGAAAGACACGCCATACTTCTTTAAGGTTTCTTTATCAAGACCGCGTGATTTCCAAGCGCCAAAAGACCCTTGTATCAGTTTTTTATCTAGTTTTGTTTCTTTTGTTTTGGTAGGTGTTTCTTCTTCATTATATTTTTGCATAGAATATCCACAACTAAAGCAATACATGCTTTCATTCTCGTATAGAGCGCCAGCGTCAGATGAACCACAATCAGGACATGGTACGTGTCTAATAAATTTACTTTTTATGTCCATTAATTGATTGATACCTTTTCTTCATCCGCGATTTTATCTCTTAAATTAGGTTGTTTGAAGCTTTCCATAATATCATTCCAAGCGTCATCTTCATAGTAGTCTGGTAAGACGCGCACAGCTAATTCTAAACAAGCTGTAGCAAAAAACATATCACTGTGTTTAACAGACGGCAAATCTCCGTTATTAAAACTATTCACTAAAAAGGCTTTGTAAAAACTAATAGCATCAGCATAGCTTTGTAGTGTAACACCGTCTTTTGATGGGAAGTCTTTTTCTGCCATCTTATACTTCCTCGACTGCAATGTCATTTTCAAACAAAGAAGCTATATCGAAACCGGGACACTTCCTCTTGTCCTGAACATCTTTATGTCCGACTACTTCTGCATCAGGGAACAGAAACAACAAATCAAGCACCAATGCTTTAAGTGAATTTAATTGCTGAATTGTATAGTTGTGTTCCCAACTTTCACCATCGTCTGATTTCCCTCCGACTAAACATATTGCAACGCTTTCAGAATTTACAGGAATAGCGTGTGCGCCTTTAAAATGTAGCGCGCGCCCTATCTGCACTTCTCCTGTCCGCGTTATGACATAGTGATAGCCTATGTCAGAAAAACCGCGTTCCTTGTGCCACCTAGTTATTTCTACAACACCAATATCCATAGCCTTTTTGGTGAAAGCGGCGTGAACAACGATATAATTTGTTTGTTCTCTGTTTTCCATTTTGCTTACCTAATATTCTCTATGACTATTTTCTGAATATCTTGTTCATCAACATCTAGTTGATTTAGAATTTCTTCTAATTCGTACAAAAATTCACAGCCAACAGTGTATTTCCTATTTGATGAAAGTTCAATATCAATAGAAAACTGTGTATAATCACCTTCGTTTGAAAAATCCGGCATTTTTTAATCCAACTCTCTGAATACCTTTTCAAGTTCCATAGACGAGACAAGCCTATACCCTCTAGTGTAGGCGTGAAAGAACCTATCTAGCTGGATAATAACTGGTTTATCCGAAAAAGAACCTCTAGCGTCCAATATCCCACGGCCAGTAACAAAATTCACACCAGCAACCTGACTGTAGCCTGTAACGATGAAAGTGTAAAATTCGCGCCGGGGATCGACTGACCGCCATATTTGACCCACCTGTGGCGGACGGGTAATAACGTCTTGTAGTGTAGTAGGCATAGCATCCTCCAATCTGTCTTTTACTGACAGTATGTGAAGGTGTTATATTCAGAAAAAGGTTTTTGTCAACACAAAATTTACAATTAAAAGGCTTCCCGCAATTCCCGGTAACTTAATACATCGGTTGTAGTATCAAGACAAGGCCCAAACTGCCACGCATATCTTTCGTCCATTAGATACATAAGCGCTTTCTGGTCATCTTCTAACTGGACAAGCCTTCTTTTGTAGTTGTGTGGGTGTCCCTCTAAATAGTCTAAACGCTTTAACGTGTTGTTATTCACGGAGTAAAGCTGGCCGCGTATCTTCTTATATTCATCTGTGGGCATCTGTACGGCGGCTGGCACGTAAAACCCATACATCTTAAATTCCAAGTATTTTGTATCAATGTCCCCACAAAAGAAAGAATCCCCTAATACATAATGATTGCCGAAACCTTGCATTAAGGTTCCATAAACAAATACGTTATGGCGCATTCTAATCCCTCTTTCCCCAAAAGATTAAGACTTGCGCCATATCTAAGGGCTGGTTTTTAGCAAAGTTGACCAGTCCCTTGTAATTCGTTACATCAAAGTTATCTATCATCCAAGACGTGATAGATGGTGTAGCCATGATATACTCTGCCGTAGTGTAGGGGTAGCATGTCACATACTTGGCTATCTGTGCGTCTGTGAGAGACACCATACTAGCCTCTAACAGCGATGAAAGGGTTTTTCGCGCATAAGGCGGAACATGCTGATCTGAATAATCCTTTTTCTTACCTGTCTGGCAAGCTATAATCCTTTTTAGAGGCATAAGATTATTCGGAATTTTATCTTCTAAATCCTTTTGTAGCATGACTTGGCCGCTTGTAGAATAAAATACGCCGCGTGTCAACCCTACTTCAAAAATACTTCCGTCTGGCAAGATAATAGTCTTTTCAGAAGAAAACTTTTTCAGCTTATTATGCGTATCAGAAGTTAAAAGAAGCGGCGGGTCCTCTTTCTTGTCGTCGCCCTCTTTCTTTATTTCTTCTTTTACTTCTTCTTTCTTCACTTCCGGTTTACCGGGCTGCGTAGCTGTGCCGGGTAGCGTTGTAACTGGCTTTTTATAACCAACACCAGCCGCCGGAACTGCCGCCGCGCGATGGCTCCAATTAAAGCTATACAGGTTGCTAACGTCACAGTCTCCGCGACTATCCCATTTAGAACCGTTGATAAACACAGTCCGCCCTAGATTGTCAAGAAATAATATTTTTGACGTTAGAGGTACAACATCTTCAACAAACTCCACAAACCAATCAGAATAGAACGCCGAACTATCTTGTTTTAAGACGGGGCGCACAACTTGTCTGATAAACGCTTGTGTATCATTTTCATGCGACTTTTCAGTAATATTTATTGTTCCGTTATGCATCATCCACACAACTAACCCTGTATCCTTGTCGTGATGAACAGGGAAAGGATGAACTTGGTGTTCATTGACAGCGCCGCGCGTTTTATACCTAAAATGGTAGCAAACTTCTTTGTCCTTATGATCTGCAAAACTACTAAGAATATGTGCGATAGGCACATCTTTCTTTTTGTAATACATCAGGCTGCCCTTATCCACATCAGCATACATATAGCCAAAACCGTGCGGATTGACATGATGCATCGTTCTAATGTCTTGACCCGGTAAGTCTGCACCGGCTGGCTTATATACTATAATACACATATTGGACCTTTCTTTAGCTTGTGGAAGTGGTTGTTCTATAACCATATGATGAAACTTCATCGTATGTAACAGTCTTTTTAGTTAATCTTTTCTTTTTCATCTTTAGTTTTTTATCTTCTGGCACAGCGATAGAAGGTGTCAGATAGTATGCATCCATAAAAATACGTATTTCTTCATGCTTCTGTTCTTCGGGAATATCCGACAAAGCGATCTTCCGCACACCTTTAGATAAAAAAGAGTTTCGCGTTATAGCGGTAGCATCCTGATTAGTTATTTTATCAATAGCCTCATATTTATAGTTTCCGTCTTTAGTACGGCGCTGGTGTCTAACCATTAATGTACCAAGACCTGAATAGCTATATTTCCAGAACTCGAAATGGTTTTCTGATCCATAGTCTATAACAGATTTAAGCTTCCGTTCACGCCGCGTGTATTCATGCTCCCATTCCGGCCTTTCCGGCAAAAGAAGGTCAAATAGTTTTCTTTGTAGAAAACTCGTAATATACCAATTCTCCCTATCTAGCCGATAATTCCTATAAGCCATTCTTAGAACACCGGGGTTTTCCAGCAGTTCTTTGGCAAATTCATCAACTAACGTATTCTTGACAGGACTAGATATTTTGTCAAAATCATGTATCTTACTAAAGTGTCTTAGAATAGAATTACCAGCTTTTATATAGGCAACGTTATACCTCTTATGCTTACCAGAATGATGCCCCATATCAAAAAGATGGCTTAGTCCGCTAGTAAACGATTTCGTTCTATTATAGCGAACGTACATATACATATAGAACTGAAACTTCGCAGGATCAATAACTGTCGTTTCTTCGTCACATAAAAAACGCTTATAGAATTGTTTCCCGTATTCGTCCCTATGCTTCCTACGTAGTTTCTTGTAGTCATTGGCAAAATATTCGTGTATGTGTTTCCAAGACGGTTTATCCGGCTTATTCTCACGCAGGACAACTTTAGTCCGTTGCAGAACTTGACCATACTCTGAAATATCAACAGGCAATTCCATACGTTTGTCCTTGACCATTTCCCCTAAAACAGTAGGTCCGCCTTTCGGACGAGAAAGCCAGTTTTTCTCTATTAACCAATTAACCAAAGCAGGATAATATTTCCTCTGTGACGGTTGTGTCATCCACGTTAAATACGCAGCGTGCGACAGATTATCAATAGGTCCGGTATGTTTGCAGAAGTCCCAAAGACTTTGAGAGAACTCTAAATACCTCATAATAGCTTCGCGTTTTGTTGTGCTTCTAAAGATACGCAATTCAATAGTATGTTCCGGCAGAATATTAACCGCTTGGTATTTAGCCCTCATTTCTTGACTATCATTCGGGGAACTATTATACTTTTTATCTGTAATGCGAGCGTAGTCTTTATTTTTACGTTGCGCAACAGCATCAATAAATTCATTGTTCCGGTTATGATTAACGAAAATCAAGAACCTATTCAATGACAGTGGAGTAAAGGCTTTCCTACTAATATGAACATGAATGCCATAGTTACGATTAGCAAACCCTTTTACATAAGGGAATAAAATTTCCGGGCATTTATTCCAAAGCTTTTCCCTATGATAGTTCAATGTCGCCGGGATAGTAACAATCTCGAACCCTTTGTCACGTTCTAGCGATCCGTCATGTACAATAATAGCCTCGTTCGCTAAAGCCGTGTAAGCGCGTTGAATGGCGACATTTCGGGACTGGCATTTATCGTTAAAAATTGCTTCAACTTCTAATTCTAAGCCTAAGTACGGCAGAATAGGATCGTCATACGCATACTTAGAGTCCGTTTTTAGAAAATGAAAGGACGGTTGAATAAATTGCAAAACGTTAGATTGATAATTCAATGTCTTACCTGTCCGTACACACTTTAAAAGTCGGTCCACATGCGCACGGTCTATCTTACCATTTTCAGAAAACTTCTTAATTTCTTCGTACGCATCTTGTAGCCAAGAAATATCATCCGCTGTTCTATCCCTATGAAAGAAGTCGCGCAACCACTCCGGGTGATTGTCTATTGTCGCTCCCCCATCATTTCCTACGAAAAACGGGAAATCCTCTCGTAGCATATTAAGTTCTAACTCTGTAATTTGACAATTACAAAAATCGCGGCCACTGTCCGCATTATGAGAAAATTCAAATTCATGGTTTTGTGCGCAAGAATGACAAATACGCACAGCATGGTCGCGGTCAGGATGAACACCAGTATTATTAGAATTCGACGAGAATACTAAGTATGGGCTATTTGCTACACGAATGACCGAAGTATACTTTGTCCAATATGTTTGCTCACATACATCACATACGCGGGTTTCTGCATATATTGTTTCCGGCGTTAACCGAATATCCAATCCAGCAACATATTGCAAACGCTCTCTTTCCATAAACGCCGCGTAATGACGCGAAAATTCTAAAAGCAAAGAATTTTGCTCCTCGACAGGAAAACATTGCCTTAGTGTTTCCTGATCTTGCGTAAGTTCCATAAAAAATGGTTTTGCGGTTATCGTATATCCCTCTAGGTCATTGTAAGATACGTTGCCCCTAGAACCCGGAAAAGCAGACATAAGAACAGTATTAGCCACATAAATGTAAGATATAACGCCGCGCGTAAACTTAACCATGTAGGTTTGACCGTCTATCTCAAACTGATCTCGTACCGCCTGTGCAAAGCGTACAACAGCTAGTTCTAGTGCTTCTGCGCTCATATCACCATAGTTAGAAATGTAAATAACATCTTCTAGCTGATTTTGTTCAATATCTAAAAGAGGCATATTTTATTCTCCGCCAGAAGTTGTATAGCGTTCAATAAAATCTGCAACTTCTCCCGGCTCTCTCTTAACCCAAGCCCTAACATCATCGGGCGGATAACTATCGCCATCATCAAAGAAACCGTCGATAAACAATTCTTCTAAGAACTCCAAAACAACCAACTTGGTCATTTTATCCGGGTGCTTAGAAGCATAGCGTTGTATGCTTTTACGACTTTCTGTGTCAAATTCTGTCCAGATTTCGTCGGAAGTTTTCTTGACTTTACCGGAGTATATTAATGCATTAGCATCTACAACCTCATCCGGCGTCAGCTTATGATCGCAAAAAGAATATCCAATGACTTGTTCCATGATTTCCACATTATCAAGACCTTGTTTTAATTCCTCTAAATTATTAGTGAAATTAAGTTCGTCCATATCCCCATCATCGTCACCCTGTCCTGTTGCTTTTGAGCCAACGCGGGTTAAATTTCCTTCATAGCCAGAGCCATAGATATTCTCGTTCATCCAGTACTCCTCGTTATCCATAACCGGCGCTTCATCACCGGCAAGGCCGGAAGTGTCTGCCGCGTTATTATATGTCCTATTCGTGCCGTATGTGGTTGTAGGTGCCACATAAGACCTAAAGGAATACCCGTTAGAAACAATCAAATCGTTGTATTCTTCCCAGCCTGTAACACGCGTTGACATATGATTTCCATAGCAATCTAGGAAAGAAAATAAAGACCATGTGCCAGTAGTATTGTCAACCAAACGCTTAAACCATGCTTCTTGCAAAACAAAAGGGTTATCTGCTAATAACGGTGTAAGCACTTGCCGCACATAAGCATTTGTATCAGACTCGTCCTCTTGCATCATAACGTTTGAAACTGAGCCGTTATGCATAACTGCTAAATCTATGCCATGTTCTTCTCTATTCAAAACATAGAAAGGATGACAATTATCCGCATTAACTTTTCCATGCGTTCGTGTCCTAAAATGAAGGAACATAAGCTTGTCTTGGTTCGCTTTTACCAATTCAAAAATACTTTCCGGTGTCCAATCTAGCCCTTTTTCAGAAAATAGTACGCCATCATCAGCTAACATATAGCCAAATCCATTTCTATTACTTTCTTGTGCCGTAGTAATATCTTCAATACTCATTCCTACTAATGGCGGTTTTTCAATAATAACACACATTTTTTAATCCTTTATAGAATACGGTTTTCTTCCATATAGTTAAACAAAAGTGGATATTCTGCTGAACGCTTCTTCTTTTTCAGAAAAGCGGTAAAAGTCTTAAAAGGATAAATTTTACCTTTATTACTGCGCGTATTTATAGACCAGTTCCTTAAAGCATCCATAAACTCTAAACGCGCCATTAAATTTTCGTACTTTGTTGAAGCCTTAAAGACACGTACTTCAATAGTAGGTTGTTTTCTACTCGTACCTATTGCTTCGCGACCGTTTACACGCACCCCTGACGCATCCTCAAAAAGACTAGATAAATCTTGATAATGAGAATAGCTAGTCGGCGCACGGCCAGCTATTGCTATTATTTCCTGCCTATTATCCTCATTTAGAAGAAAAGCACAAAAGCGGTATTGTTGTGGTATATCCATAGATGCCTTAGAAATATGTATATGATTTCCGCAACTATGTGTAAATTCGGAAGCGAGCCAAGATGGTACAACAGTTTCATAAAACGTTTTCCAAGGGGCTATGTTCTGATGATACTTTAATGTTGCAGGAAGTGTCACAATCTCAAAACTATTGCTAGGTAAACTAGCATCATTTGTGACAACACAAAATTCAGGCATAGCCGTATATATTTGACGTACTGCACCATAGAACCGCCTCTGATCCTTAGCTGTGCATTCCATTTCAACACCTAAATATGGTAATTTATTCGGATATTTAAAATTACCGGGATGTTTTTTAAAAGGATAGTAGTCTAAAATATTCGTCGAATAATTCATTATCTCCCCTGTTGTCGCGCTTCCTTTAACACGAGGATGTGCTTTAACGTTTTTTGTTCTAACGTAGCCTTTTATTCCATAATCCCAAATATAGTCAGGATTGCCGTTCTCACTTCTACCACATAAGCCGCAAAGATGTTCTTTAGTCCGCACTAAAGCATCATCAAAAATTGAGTATAAATGACGATCTACGCTGGTATCTTGTTGTAAACCACAATCAACACATCTATTCATATTTTACTATCCTTTATGTCCGCCAGAAATAATAATTAATACACCAAAAATACAAAACCTTACAAATAGTCGTAAAAGACCGCTTTTCTTATTTTTCATTATTATAGCCTTTCAGGAAAAAGATACAAAAACATCACACTAGCCCTTATAGCCAGAAAAGAAAAAATGAAATATTTTTATGATTATATAAAAAAGATATTTCTTGTTTCAAATCCCCTTTTAGTTTTTGTGTTTTTATGTTTATTTTTTAAAAATACTCTTGACTTTAGATAGGATCGTAGTATAACAAAGGGCATTAGTCAAGAGCAAATTTCTTGACCAAATCTTTTCCAAAGAAGGTGTAGCTAAAAATCAGGCGGCATGTAAGCCTCGAATAGCAAGAAGGAAACTTAAAAATGACAAAGCATACGACACAATTACGTGAAGTAAAAACCATTGACCGTGTAAGTAATTGGGCACGTGCCCTAATCAGTGGTGATTACAAAAAAGTGCGCCGGTATCTCCGGCGTGATGATCAATACTGCGCATGGGGCGTGGCTGTTGATTTGTATTCGGTACATGACTGGACAATCTCACCAGACAGCCCAGCACGTCATCGCGGAACCGACCGCGTGGTCTACCAGATACGCGGAAACCACAAGAACCCGCATACGAAATTCGTGCGGTTCATGGGCCTTACAGCGGAACAGGCAACGGAAGTTGACCGCCTTAACGATAATAATAAGGGCTTCGGTGCCGTTATTAGCTATCTGTTAGGCGTCGTCGAAGAAGCCGAAGATGCCTTGAACTCGAGGCTGGATGAAGGGAACCTACCCGGTCAGGATCGCCACGTAGGGCGGTAAGACATTCCACAGTTGGAAGCCGGAAAAGGCGCTAGGGTTTTTGGCTCTGGCGTCTTTTTTGTATGTATTTAGTGAAGCCGTGTAAACGCTGTCATACTAAAAAACCCTGCTAGACCGAAACCTAACAGGGCTTTAAAGGGGTAGGGCGCTTGACGTAATACCTACTCGCTGGCCGGTGCCGCTTCAGGAGCAGCCGCAGCATCAGCAACGATCGGGATGGTAACAACGCCATCTTCGCCGATCGGGTACAGGGTGCGGTCGTAGAAAGCGTTCCAGTCTTTGTCATCCGAAAAGATAACGAAAGGAATGTCCAACGTCCGCGCCGCTTGGTTAAGCCGACGCTTGATGAAACTGGTAAACTTGCCGCCGGTATTCACTGTGAATTCCGTATCGGTTACACGCAGGATCATCGTTTCACCGACGACAACGCGAGTGATACCGTCCTCGCTATCGGTGAAGCAAACGGTACTGGACTCGTTTACAGGCAACACGTTGGCGTCCTCGTTGTCCGCTTCGGTGTCTGTATTAGTTTTATCGTTCATGGTTTTAGCCTTTCTAGCTAAGTGATTATCGCGGATTGCGATGACCATTATATAGCACATTATTTTTTATGTTGCAACTTCTTTTTTTGTTTTTCTAAAAAGTTTACGGTTTTGTCATCAGCCAGTAAAACACCCCAAAGCATGATAACTACATCGGACGCTAAAAGTTGCTTATGCTCTGCAAAAGGCTTGGCCCACGGCGGGACCACCCCGTACATAATCTTAAAGAATTTTCCTGCTGCCACCCCTTGTCTCGTCATCTTAGCACAGGATAAAACACTCTTGCCAGCCGCCAGTCGATAAGCTGGTAAGTTATCCCTCAAAGCAGAATTAGGACGTTGACCATAGAAGAAATACCATTGTCCTCTAATACGCTCTCTCTGTATGTAGAAAGAGGCACCAGTGACAAGGACGCCAACGCCTAACCCTACTATGAAGGATGAAACGCTCATTATTCAGCCGCCGCCTCACGTTGGGCGGCGAAACCGAAAGCAAATAACATGCCCGGTATAACCATGCAAACAACTATAAAGGCGATAGGTAAATATTCCATGTTAATATCCTACTCTAAAACATCGCCAAAAGCAAATACTAAAATACCTAAACAGGCTACAAACGGATCAAACATATAAATGCTTAGTCCTATGAAGAAAACACCTAAACCCCTCAATCCATTTTTAGCATACTTTAGCATTATGCTGGCTCCGGTTCCACATCAGAACACCCATAGTCCGGTACAGTATCTTCTAACAAATATTCGTAGGTCTGCGCCCGAACAATATGGGATATGCCGACAACACCGTCATTACACTCTATACCGCTTTGTTCAGCCATGTCAAGCGCAACGCCGCATACCGTACAGTAATGCGTCATGTCGCAAAAGGTATGTTCAAGACTATTTCTAAAACGTTGCATTACCTGTGCAGCACTACTATACTTCTCTTTTATAGTAGCGGCAGTCTTTGGGTGCGTGGTGAATTCAAAAATATTTATTCCCATAGCGGCCCCCATAAGAAGTAGTAGACCACTTGTTCTGTAATATGATCATTACCGTTTTGTGCAGCGCCGCACATTACCATAAAGAACAATAAGAAATAGACCATAACAATAGCTTTAAAACCGCCCCACACATTTTCAAGAAACCGTTTACACGTTATAGGTATTTTGCTTCTACACTCACTGGCGTATAGCATTGCTCTTTTCCTGTAAACACCACAGAATTGACAATGATCATCACGACCAAAAACATGCTGTGAATATCTATGCCTCTCTGACATGGGGATTTCATGCATCGGCATACCTGTATAGTCTGTCATTTTTTCTATGTCTTTAATGGACAGAACATCATATGCTGTCATTTTTTCTATGTTCTTAACCATTTCATTTTTTCCTTGACAAAAGTTCAAAATTGAGTATAACCATATAACTAATTGCTGCCCAGCCTAACTCTTAGTATAGCGTAGTACCACATCTAAGCTGAAACTAAGGCATAACATCTATTAACACCCCTTACAAGCTAAGTCCATTAACAATATTATACATAGTTAGCACACAAAGCAGCACTACGCAAGCAATTCCTATCCATTTCGCCACAACCATCTTAATCCCTTCCAACAGGAAACCGCCAGTGAATATCTTTTAGTTCACCCCTGCGTTGTCCAACACCTATTGTGGTAATACGCAAAACCAATAAATGCAGCTTTTTTGTATTGTTATAGGCTAAGTATTCTAAATGAAATAAGAACGGTCTAAGCGCTATCATTATGGCTTTATTGGAATACAACAGGATACGTAGTTCTAGGCCAAAGTAACGCCTAAATGTATTCCAACGTTGTAGCCCGATATAGTGTGCAATCTTAGCTATTGCCATGCCAATAAAACTAGCCGCCACAAGCACCATAAAAATAACCGCGACAAGAGCAATAATTTGTTCTGTTGTTAGTTCTTCCATAATAACCTTTAAAAGTGATATTTAGCCCATCTTGGCAGTTTGGCATCATTTACCCAACTATTGACCATATCTTTGATAAACCAGCGCCATAGCCATTTGTGTCTTACTCTCAAAGAAAAACGCGCCAGTAATGTATATGGCTTTTTATCATTACGATTTTGGAGTGCAATTGAGCGTGTATCTGCCAAATCTGTCACAAAGAAAATTTCAAAAAGAAAGAAATTTAAGGAAGCAATAGGCATTTCCGCATTAATCTTTTTTGTATTCTTTACCATCTGTATATTACCTCACAAACCTTTGGATCATCTAGGTATAATTTACAATTCTCGTATTGCTGATTAAGAGCGATCAAAATAGAACCCCCCACAATAACAAAAAATATCAAGAATATAATAAAAGTTTCAAAAATGTGCATTAGGTGCCGCCCCCGTCCAGTTCATCTTGTGTTGGTGGATAATCTGAAATTTCTATTTCTTGTATTATTTCTTCTAATCTATTTGCAACTTTTTGACGGCGGGTAAACTGATAAACTACACCACTCATATTCTTTTTTCGCGATAGATCAATAGACATTATTGCTTTTTGACCGTCAATAAGAGAAAATTCAATCTGGAATAAATCTTTTATTGCTTCTACAGAAACAATAGATTTTGGATTAATATATTTATCCTTGCTTATTTTAATAAGCTTCATTTTTTACACCTTTCGGAACAGGTTGCACAAGAACAATCATCCTGCACGTATATATTATACATACACGGCGGATAATCTTCTTCCACATCTTTCAACATTCGTCTTAAACACTGATCCGAACGTACTTTGTGTTGAAAAGAAATTTCATCAGTTTTTTGATCTCTTGCTATAATTGTAGTCATCGTCTGTTTTCCCTATATTTAGCACCATCACAGTGTGGACAAGTAATAAACTTCTTTGCATTCACTACAAAGTATTTCCCTGTACCTCTACAGGTATAGCAAAAACCTCTCCACCACAAGCTTAAAGCGTAGTCTATACCATAAATGATACAGGCATCTAAAAAACCGTAGGGTGTAGAACGGCTGTGTATCATTAAAACCTCTTAAAGAAAACTGCAAAAAGAAATACCACTATAAAAATAACCAGAAATATCGCAAGCCCGACCCAAAAAGGCAAAGTTACCCACCACCATGACCAGTCAATGTAGCCCATTAATTTTAAAATAACAAAAGCTACGCCTAAAAGCCCTAAAACACCGGGACCGCGTGTTTGTATTGTAGAAGTTTCTCTTTCAATCATTAGTTTTATCCTTTTATAAAATGCCAGTCGGCTATAGTATTCCCGCCTCTACTTGTTCATAAATTTCCTCAATGCGTGATTTTGCAGCAGTTGTAGCTTTTTCTTCGGTGTCATAGCCATATTCATAAATATCCACAGGATATCTTAGAAAGAAATAATAATTTCCTTCCTGTTCTGTGTCGCATGGCGAAGTCCAGTATTTAAAATTACGCCATTCAGCCATTGACAAGGTGCCTTTCCATTATCGTCACGATCTTACTCGGTTCTGGATACTGCGTCACTTCAAGATAGCGGGTTAGTTCGTCGTTAAGGACTATTCCCCTACTGTCCATAAACTGAACAAGCTGTAAAGACTTCATCGCAAAAGATATGCGCGTGTTGTCCTCTGATCTTAACGCAGAAATTAAACCTTTTTGTCGTTTTACATCAATTAATGACATTTTTTGTTATCCTGTTAATAAAAGTGCAAAAAATATGAGAACAAATAGCAATACTCCTGCGGGTGATATACTTATGCTCCAAGAGGTTTTTGGGTCTAACTCATTTTTGTAATCAGGTCCGCTAAAATATTCAAAGGCTTCATCTAGCGTAACCTTACAATTACGTTGTTCCTGCAATATACCCCGCAACCTATGAATATTATCGAAATATAATCTATGCGTTGACATTTTATTTGACACCTTATAAATAATTTGTTATAGATACTATACCTTTTTGGAAAAGGGAAATCAACAACTAAGTCGGGCTAGTCAAAAGATTGGTCCGGCTCTTTTTTGTGATTGTTCAAGGCGTGTAAACGCTCTTATCTTCGATAAGATCACAATTATAATCGCTATGCCTAAGACTATTTAGAACTATCTTGTCATTCGTAAATAAGTCACGAAAACGAAATGTTATGCCGTTATTATTTGTTAAGATAATATGTGTTTCAGGGTCGGTCGTATCAAAACGAAAAACCCTGTCGCGCTCCCAACTTGAACATTCATAAACACCTTGCGTTGTAGGTTGTATTTCACAGGCGTTAAGAAAAAAAGCAAAGCCAGCAAGAAAAAATAACATCATTAAACCTACAAATATAAGTTTAATAGTTTCCCATATTTTATGTAACATATTGATTTTCCTTTAGTAATTATCTGGTTTTACACCATACAACATAGGACGCCGTACTTTCGTTTTAGTTGTGGTTCCATCCTCGTTGTCTATTTCTACTTCCTCGACCAGTTCTGACCGCCATAGATTAAGGCCGCAATACTCACAAGTATAATAACGGGTGATAAACTGGTACTCACCTTTTTTGCTTAAAGCCGTGGTAAACTCCTGCGGCGGGTCTGCGAGTATAACTATATTATTGCAAGGCCCACAGTTAATAAGTGTTAATTGTTTATTGGACATGATTTTATGCGTTCCAGCTAAATTTACCGTGTTTAAACCAATCTTCCCTGTATTTTACTCCAAACAACATATCGTTGATTGGCGCATTCTCCGTATTAAAAGTTATTAATTTAGGTTTTAATCTTTTAAATTGTTCATCGGTTATAAAAAGTGGTGAACGTTCACCACTCGCGTAATTCCAATTATCTTTATCCATTTCGTCGCCAATAATACAATACATATAATATTCAAAAGATTTAAATAGAAACCAATATTCTTCACCGGCTACATTCAAACTATGGGTATCTAAAATACGGTAAATCTGTCTCCCTGTCTCAATATTTTGAAACACATCAAATACAAATCTATATTTTCTTGGCGTTGGCATTGCAATTCCCTTTTTTAATTACCACTTAATACCTCGTCGATTGCTTCCCATGTGATATGTTCTATCAATTTATATTCACGCCTAATGGTTGTCGCCTTATCCGTACTTATGCTCGAAGATTTAACCATTTCAATAAAACCGTTTTCTTCAAGATAGTCACATTCCCGTTTCTTAACTAATAAGACTTTACCCCGTCCTACGATTATTCTTTTATACCTCTTTTTCATAACACACTTCCCTCTAAAAATCAAGGCAGTCTTTTCATTCTCTTTTGAGGCTGTTTTACCCCTACTGTGCCAGTATTCGTGTGCCTAAAAATGTTTTCAAATTCATCCGGCTCAAAACACCAACCACTCTCCTCTACTGTGTATTCCTGACTATTTCCATGCGCCGGTCCAAAAAACACTTTATAATCCGTTATGTTGCGAATATAAGAATAGTTAGTGCCGGTCGAAAAAGTATTACCACCACATCGTAGATTGCGACGTGGAGAGCAAAGACCTCTTTGTGCTGCATCTCTTTGTGGCATTACGGCAATCTTTTCATTTTCTTAGGCTCTTTCTTCTGTTCCCATCTCATAACGTTTGTATGCGTATAGACAAACATTCCCTCAAATTCGTTTTCGTGAAACCACCACCCGTAACTATCTGAGGTATAATCAGCATTTACTAATCCAAAGATAACTTTGACATTCTCCCTATCCCATATATAAGAATAGTTAGTGCCGGGAAAGAAAGTGTACCTATCATCGCAAGAATACCTGTCACGCGGTGAACAAAGAC
>Ga0114923_10000976_pt1 | contig 20297 bp, 14 predicted proteins | sample SumtaG_FD_89578 | JGI IMG/M metagenome (GOLD analysis project Ga0114923, IMG submission 89578) | Deep subsurface microbial communities from Indian Ocean to uncover new lineages of life (NeLLi) - Sumatra_00157 metaG | ecosystem: Environmental > Aquatic > Marine > Oceanic > Sediment | place: near...
CTGGATGGGTAGTTGCAAGAAGATGAATTTAGGTCAAGGTCAGGTCAGAGTCTTCGCCAACAAATATCATGGCCCGTATCACGTCAGTGCTAAGATGGACGGATGTTCATGTCTATATTTGATAGACCCAAGTACACATGAACCTAAACTGTACTCTCGCGGTAAAGGCGACGAAGGACAGAACATCAGTGAACTATTGAAGTATATCTCGCTACCAACGATCAGCGATAATGTTATGGTCCGCGGTGAGCTTATCATGCGTCAAAGTGTATTCAAATCTAAATATCAGCGACAAACACTCGATGACACCGAGAAGTTTTCTAACTCTCGTAACGCAATCGCTGGTACTGTCAATCGTATTGGTTCAAATGCTAGCAAAGGTGTTGATACTCCGATGACCGAATTTAGAGCACGGTTTGTCGCAGATATTGAATTTATAGCATACGAATGGATAACGGAGACACCACTGCCCTTTAGCGAGCAATTCTCGAAACTTGACAGTCTGTTCGGTGACCGAGTGGCTAAACATCAATTAATTGATCGCGCCGATGACGATTTACTGTCCAATCTGTACGATCAGTATATTGATGACATGGACTATGAGATTGACGGCCTAGTGGTAGCTAGCAATGAATCTCATCAACGTCCATACGGTGAGAACCCCGACTATCTACGAGCCTTCAAGAAGCCATTAGCTATTCTCACAGCTAGGAGTACGGTGACTAAGGTCACATGGGATGTTAGTCGTGAGGGTTATTTGCGACCAGTGGTTCATTTTGAACCCGTAACACTCAATGATGTTATCATTACGAAAGCTAGTGGTCACAACGCTAAAATGGTACAAGATGACGGCCTGGGGCCTGGTGCTGTTATTGATATTATCAGATCCGGTGGTGTTATCCCGAAGATCATAAATGTGATCGAGAAAGTAGCCCCTGGGTTTCCTGACTGTAAATTTAGATGGAATGATAGCAAAGTTCATATCTATCCACTAGTCCGAGACTCTCGCCCTATTGACATTAAACAGCTACACCACTTCTTATCAAAGATGGGAACCAAAGGTATTGGACCAAAGTTGATGGAGCGATTGTACAATGGTGGTATCAACACCATAATTAAATTACTGACAGTCACCGAATCTGATCTCAAGTTCATTGGTGGCAAAACTGCTACTAATATTGTAAATACCATTCAACAGAACATGAGCAATTTAACACTACCGGTTTTAGCTGGTAGTTGTGGTATATTTGGCAGTCTGATGGGTGTTAGCCGTTTTGAGATGATCTTCGAGACGTATCCAGATATACTTGGTAGTCCTGAGATTACCAGTGGTGATATAGATAGCATCACCGAAAAGTTAAAGACAGTACCTGGATTTGGACAAAAGACAGCCGCACAAGCTGCAGCCGGCTTTCCCCAGTTTATTAAGTTTCTACAAGAGTTATCTACAGCGGGTATCACACCTGTCGCCGTTACTCCAAAATCAGCACCGTCGTCCCCCGTGATTGTTACCAGTAGCGCTAACGGCATTAGCGGTAGGAATGTTCTAATGACCGGATTTAGAGATAACGACATTGCTACGTTCATACTTCAGCACGGCGGTAAGAATTTAAAGTCGCTGACAAAGACAGCCGATTTGTTGATCATCAAAGACTCAAGTACCAGCAATAAGAAGACACAACAGGCCGAAGCTAGAGGTATTCAAATTTTGACAAAACAGCAGTTTATTGATAAATACATGTCGTGAACTTTTAAAAAACTAACTCTAGAGTTAGTTTTAGTAATTCAAAGACCATGGTCCCCTTTTAAAAAATGGCAACCCGAAATATAACAGACGGCTCAGCTAAATTTATCAGAAGACATAGTGGTAGATGTCAAGTTAAAGGCAGAATTGAAATCATAAGCTATCGCAGAATTAAAGGTGGTCCTAAATACATAACACCACAAACTTATCTGTTGACATCAGTGATGATTGGCGGTGTATTTTATGACCATTTGTGGGTACGAATAGATCATAACATCAGAAAACTATCTGCCAATGTTGGTGATATTATTAGCTTTACCGGTAAAATTTCTGTATATAATGTCCATTTAGGATCTTTCGGTAAAGTAGGAGTCAAACAACCCTACGATAATATAAATGTGTATCGCGTCCCAAATTTATACAATCAATTCATATGTGCCATTAATTAAAATTTTTAACAGTATTCATAAATGAATATGATGGGTCAACATCATGATAACGCTCCTTTGAGTTCTCTTAAGAAGACTAAATACTGTCCTCCTACGGTTCATATGGAGAAGGATTGTAAACCCTGTGAACCTGAACCACCTAAGAAAGAATTCAGTCACTGTGATGATGCTCCCTGTGATCCTTGCGATGGCCGCTATAACGGTAGCTACGGTCGTGGTGGTCATTGGTTTTTGAATCTTGTCATCTGGTTTATCGTGATTGCAGTTATTGTATGGTTCATACTAGTTTCGACCAAACCCACCTGGGTTCAAAAGAATGATGATAATGGTGTTACTACTGGTGAAGTTGATCAGGGTAAAGCTATTCTTTGGGCTGTAATTATTGCCCTTATCATTACGGCGGTTATCTGGATTGTCAGATACGGTATCCGTATGTAAATACGTTGTAAGTTGAGTTAACACTCAACTTATTAATTTAAAGTATAGAAGCCGCAGCTTCACCAGCTGTTGGTACAAGTTCTTCGGCTGCTGATGCTGGCTCTTCAACTGCTTCTTCAACCGGAGACGCTGATTCTTCCGGTTGATCCATACTTTCAGGTTCGGCTGAACCAGCTGTAGGTACCAATTCTTCAGGTTCTTCTACTTCTCTAGCTTCAGGAGGTATCTCCTCAGCTTCTGCCTCAGGTTCTTCTTCAGGTTCTTCAGTCTCGGGTTCTTCTTCTGGCTGTTGAGCGGTTCCACCACCAAATGAAGGTATTGATGCGATCGTAGTTCTGGAACTATCAGTTGACGGACTCGCCGCTGCAGGTCTTGCCACCGCTGCTGGACTCGCCGCTGCAGGTCTTGCCACCGCTGCTGAACTCGCCGCCGCTGCCGGTGTTCGAGTTGGAGTTGATCCTCTTGTGGGTACTAGCAATGTTTCCGATGAAGGTCTGACAGTGGAACCTTCAGCGGTGGTAGTAGCGGGTGATTCTGGTGGGGCTGACGGTGTTTCACCCTGAGCTCTCTCTGATCTTTCTTCGCGAGCAGCTTCTGCTTCAGCTCCTCTAGTTCCTGCTAACGTTATAGAACCACCAGTGTCAAATTTCCGAATTGGAGTTCCGCTCTTGTATTGAATACTTTCGGTTCTCTTAGGAGTATATTCTGTATATCCAGGCATTTCGTAGTTATCTTTAATGCTCTCGCCGCCAGCTAACTGTATTTGTTCGCGATAACCAGTGTGACAAGCCAACGTCACTGCATATTCAGCTATTGGTTCTACTGCCCGTTCCCCGTTATAAAACGCCACTGGCAATCGATTCTGGTAAACCAGTATGAATGGTACGCCCTTCATCCCGGCCCAATGCAATGGACCATTTAAACTTGAAAGTCTAGTAAATGCAGTTGCTACTTCTCGTTCTCGAATTAGATTGCAAGCTGCAAATGTGGGTCCAGCTACTTGCTGAGCCACCAACCACCAAATTTCAGCTAGCTGTCGCGACTCTATATTCTCAACATAGAATAAAATCATAGTACATTCATCGGAGTAGATACCAATTGGTATTTGCTCTTTAAGTGTAAAATCCGACGCTCTTAATTGGATCACCGCTTCTTGAGCAAAAACCGTAGAAGCCAGAACTCCTGGTCTTTCGCTAGCTGATACTCTAGACATTACTTTGTTATAATTGATTTATTTTAGTAGTTTTAAGTAACCCTTAAATTATCGCATATTCGTATATGGCACCTAACATTACAATCAGCGTGCCACAGCCATATAATAAAATAGGTGATGGACCCGAAGGTCCTGAAGTTAGAATAATGACCGATCAATTGAGTCAACGTATAACTGGTTTGACTATAATCAGAGTCGACACCAATTGGGCTAAACTACGAAATGATAACTGGGAAGCGGGAGTATCATTATTTCCTGCCAAAATTATCGAGGTCACCTGTAAAGCCAAATTTATGTATTGGCGATTGCACAGTTTAAACGAAAACAAACATTTCTATCTAACATGTACGGTATTAATGTCCGGTAAATGGTTATTTAAACCTGGAGCGTATACTAAAGCAGTATTTATACTGCGTGCACCTCTGACAACTCCGTTGACATTTGGAGATTCTGAATATAGTATAGTAGATACTCCACTATTCTTTGATAGTCAACGCGGTCTTAGCAAACTAATTTTTAAATTCACTGACGAGGAATTAGCTGAGAAGATGAAGGAATATGGCCCCGATTTACTACAAGTACAAGTACCATTTGATGAATATTGCAAGAAGATCAGATCGATCAGATCTGATCGTATGGGGGTCTGTAAGTTCTTGCTCACTCAAAAATACTTTTCGGGAGTTGGTAATTATCTCAAATCCGAAATACTATATCATTCCAAAATTCATCCACGTAGGACTATAAAGTCACTCACTGACGACGAGATCAAACGTATGCTTCAGTGGTCCTTGTACTTGATAAGAGATTCCTATCATACCGGTGGGGCTACTCTTAGTAGCTATCAAAGTCCACTTGGTGAAGTTGGTAATTTTAAACGATATGTGTACAAACAGGACGATGAGAGAATTAGCTACGCCGAGATTGATGGTCGCGGTACATATTGGCGCGAAGATCTACAGTTCTAAAAAACTCAACACTGATGTTGAGTTTTTGGGATAACTCAACACTGATGTTGAGTTTTTTAGAAGTACGGCTTTAATTAAACCTTGAACTTAGCGGCGTTGTATACTGCCTTGAATAGTTGCAACACATTCTCAGCGGTATTGACAACGCTAGCGCTAGCGCCAGTTCCAATCTGTGCCCACAGCATAGGCCATTCTGAAGCAGGCCTTTGGAGAATTCGCTGGTTAACTTCAAGTTTAGTTTCATTATTAGAACCGTCAACCAACTTCGACATTTCGTCGCCGGTAAGGGACTTCTTTGCAGAATGCGGAGAATTGAGCTTCTGAACTGCAGTCAACGAATACCATAAGTAACCACTTTCGAAGATTACGGGTGGAATCTTACCAGAATTGTTCTTTTGCCTGGCGATGGCGATTGCGTCGGCACCGGTTTGACCCTTTTGGAGTCTCCTGATAGTGTCCATAATGGGAGCAAATTCTTCGGTAACCTTGTAGTAAGGTCGGACAAACTTACCGTCACCCAATGGCAACCTTGCCTCTGTACCTGCCTCATTCAGAACATTCTTTCTGTAATTCTTGACAAGATGAGGTGCCGTAATCAATACAAACCTCGAAACTGCAGCCGGAATACCCTCGACGGTAAACAGCGTATTCAAGACCTCACCCAAAGTGTTGCCGGAGGTAACACCTTGAGCACTTAGTTTGACTAGTGCTGCGTCGATTTGGCTAACCAAACTATCACCGAAAACATCTACTCCTTTCACCTTTTCAGATCTACCACCAACCCTCGCAGCTAGCTGGTTTCTCAAATTGCCAACAGATTGGGCAAACACACCCACACCAACGCTACCATTAAGGAAACTTGCCATACTGCCATCGATATACGTCAACGCGTTAGGACCAGTGAACAGAGAGCTATCCGATGATCGGCGCACACGCTTAGTGAGTGCGCCCAGACTAGATGCGACATTATCCATAGCCACGCGGTATGCTTGTCTATACTTAGCAAGCTGCTCGCGAGTAACCATTATGTTAGTACCAGACTGATAGACCTCTTGCCTCTTGCCCTTTCGGCCGAAAAGAGATTCCAACCTAAAGATTACACCGGCTGCTTTCTTCAGCCTCAGAATCTCTCTACGAATTTCTGCTTTAGTATAGTTGATGAGTTCTCGGTTAGTCTTGAGGTCCTTCCTACTACCACCACCAGAAGCGGTAGGTGACACTACCGATACACTTCCTAGTCGTTGGAATCCCTTTTCCGCTTGGCTAATTCGATCTTTGAGAGTACTCATTATGTTTTGTAAACTTTTGAGTTTATTTAGGTACTTTCTCAAGTATTCGCTTTATAGACTTTTAATGAAGACTATGACGTTTTCAGAACAGGGATTTTTTTTAGAAAAAAACATCAATTTACAATTAATTTCAATCCCAGAATTAGTTTCTAAACAAGAATGTTAATACGATAAAGATGACCGATCGAATGCATAATGTCGCGAAATGGGAACTTGAAACTTTTAACGATTTTCAAAAGAAATTACACACTGGTGATGGAAAAGTAAATCTGCGCTTTCAATTAGAAGTTAAAAGAGTATCTTGGGGTGTTAATGTGACCGAAAAAGTTGAAGGAATTGATTCCGAGACTCCAGAGGGACATCAAGTTATATATAACATTAATCACAAATTTGACTACCTAATGTGGAGTTATCTTCAATTTGAAGTTCCGGCGGTTAAAGTTCCTGAAAAATTCAAAGGAAAAGTTGAAATCTGCTGGACTCCAAATCTATTCCATAATATGATCAAAGAAGCCCACTTTAGAGAAGATAGCGAATCTATACAACGAATTGACCAGGTATGGTTAGACGATTACGCTCAAAATTTTATTAAAGGGGATTTTCGAACAATGTATATGGCAAAAGCTGGTAATATGAGAGCTCTTACCGAATGGAGTGATAAATTACCTAAAATGAGCCTTAAGTTACCTCAATCTCAATGGATGTATTGCAAAAGACGCCAAATCGCATTTCCATTGTTCCTATGCAAAAATAGTAAAATTGATCATCAATATTTGTTTAATCTTAGTGCTAGTTCACTGCTTAGAATACGTGTTAGAGAGAATCCAGAAGATCCTTGGCAATATATTGATTTTCAGCCGAAATTTGTAACCGGCTTGAAAGCTGATGGAAGACTTCCTACACCTGAGATGTTTGCTCGATATGCCATGATTACTGAAGTTGAAAAACAATGGATTAAAGACAATGGAAGTAAAGAGATATACTATGATGATGTGGTGTCAATTGACGAAGATACTGAATACAAATATGGCGACAACCCAAATTTGGTTTTAGATACTACATACACATGTAAAGCAGCATTCTTTCATGCGGAGAATCAACGTGCAAGAGATACTAGATATATGAGTAACTATACTACTGATAGTGAAGACCATATGGAGGGTTGGAACCCGATTGTATCAGCCGGTTTATCATACGGCTCAGATAAACGAGTACCACATTTGCCTTCTGATTCGTTCGACTTTATTGAACCATTTTTTGGACTGGACACCGTAGCCTCAGAGCCCGGATACAATGTTATGATTCTGGCATTTGATCTACCATCAGTGTACGGTGATGTTGGTAGTAGTTTATTTTCCGAAAAATCGCCAAAACTCAACATCAAACTTAGTAAGACCGTGTTGTTTGAAGACGATCCAAATATCGATGATAGCGATATTACGGTTTCGGAAATTATTAAGAAGAAACCAACCGATGGTACCACTTTTAAGATTAAAATACGACTAGTAGTTCAACGTAGACTAGTGTTTACCGATGGTGGTAAAATTAAACTTACAGCACCTAGAGGTGATGATTCATAATAAAACTAAAAAACCCATGCTAGCATGGGTTTTTGAACTTACCAGACCCATGCTAGCATGGGTTTTTGAACTTACCAGACCCATGCTAGCATGGGTTTTTGAACTTACCAGACCCATGCTAGCATGGGTTTTTGAGCTTATCTATTAGCCAGAAACAAAATGACAATAACTATTCCTAGTGCGACTAGTATCACCCATAGAGCAGTTAGATCTGAGCTGCTATCGTCATCTTCATCTCCATGATGGGACTCCTCAAGATCTGGCAAATTTTCTATTTCTACTTTAGGTGCAATTTTTGATCCTGATTTATGATGAACCCAATTAACAGATATCTTGTCAATACCCATACCTTTAAGTTTGCCCTTCTCGTGTTTGCTGAAGCCTTTAAAGGTGTTGGGGTTACCGGATTCCATATAGATAATAGCATCTGACTTAGTACCGCTAGTCAATACTTTGAAATGGTACCTACGATTCTTGCTATCATAGGTACACAGGATTACAGTCTCACCACATTTACCTTTAGCAACACCTCTGGGTAAAGGTAGAGAACCTGCACACAATACTCCACAATCGCCACCGCCCTGGTTGCTATTAATCAAACACCCGGCAAAGTATGCACACAGGGTACCTGGTTTGGCATTATCAACATCACCAAAATGTTTCTTTACCAAGTTATAGAGATGACTGTAACCGTCGCTCTCATACAACATGTCTACTAGTCTTACGATCATATCATATCCTCGCTTCAAATCACCGTGGAGATCGCGGATATAATAATGAGAATGTTTTCTCATATCAGCCAATACATGGTCAATCTCGGCTGTATCAAATTTTAATTCTCGATTCTTACCCTTCTGTACTATTTCAAGTTGACGATGGCTATCACTATCTTCTAAACTAGGATAGCCATTTGGATTAAACTTAGCTCTCGCGAGCGATGCCATCTTTTATTCTTGAATCAGATATAACAATAAAATCTTTTATTGCGGTTTCTTTTAACTTCAATTTTATTTAACGGAGTTTGAAAAAGATGGAGGAAGATTATAGCAGGACTTTAGATACTGTATATACTTACATTTATAAGACTGCTATACAGATTCAATACCCGGTGAGGGGCTGTCGAATCGTTCAAAATGATAAAAATGACAGTCAGGGGCTGAATATTACCAGCTATACCGACTTTAGAAATAGATTTAAACTCATAAGTCCAGTAGACTTAGTTAAGAATAATCCTGATAAAAATCCTCAACAAATTCACGAGCTATATCCGCAGTTTGAAATTATAAATCTGGTATACGCATATTACCAAGAACTAACAAAAGAACTAGAAGCTGATGCTGATGCTGATATTAATCCTTTTGAGGAGGGATATGTCGAGTTTATATCTGATAAATTTAGAGCTGACATATTACAGATGTTAATATCTACATTAGCTGATTCTGGAATCAGCGATTTACGATCGCTCCACGAATCATATTTGAATTTTTTGGACGATTTGATCCAAGATTTTTTACGGGATGAACGGATAGTGGAAAAGATCAATGAAATTGAGAATACACTAAACTCAACTTTTAGTGAGGAATATAGAGTGTCAGACATTAACAAAACTAAAATATCATATGCATTTGGGGTTACTATCACCGATTCAGAATATACAAGTCTAGACGAGTTAGCCAAATCGGAATTCGGTATTAATGTTTTTAACCAGTCATCAACATCAAACGACGTGCCGTTAATTCAATATAATGATATTGGTAAATCTGGTACTAGTAACCAGCTATATAGGATATATAGAGGTGAAACTGACAGAAAACTAGATTATAAGAAACTGGTTGCAGCTCTCGGTGATAATAAACTGTCACTTTATTATCGGATATACGCTAGTAGCTACGAAACTTTGGAATATAGAGTGTCTGAAAATAAGTTACTATTAACCGAGAATGTGGATACTGCTAGAACTGTAGGTACTAAAGAATATCTTATTGACCGATTTATGTCCAGTAACGACATTAAAATGACCGTTGATACGACCAGTGCATATAGAGACTCCATCAAAGGTTGGTTCAATATGTATGGTGTAAACATGAACGATGTGGTATTCATGGATCTATTGTCAGTTAGCCCTCACAATGATAAAGATCGTCCACCCGAATTTCCAACATATATAACTATGGATGAATCGGTAGAGATATATCCAAATAAGAGCAATTTAACAATAAGAACTGTTGATATCCCTGAATTTATGAATCCGGCCAGTCTACGTATGGTTATAGAACGATCAGGGGTTGAAATGCCAAGACCTATTCGCGCTACTATTAAAGCTGAAACTATTGAAGCAGGTATTTCTTATCCAATCATGGGTGGATTGACTACTATGAGTCCTGGAAATTATGTTACCATTAAGTTTGACAGTGTTAGTGATGAAAATGCGGTGAAACATTTTAGATATCTAATGAGTAGATTGTTTAGATTTTACGAATCACAAACTTCCAGAATTATTGAATTGTACTCAAAATTCTTCAGAAATGTAGATACTAGAGGTATCATGGGTCAGAAACCTAAGGTGGCTAAGACTAAGTCTATCAAGATGCTTAAAGATTATGATGCTAAAATTTCCAAACAACGCGGTGTGCCTAGTCTGATAGTTAAATTATACGCTAGAGAATGTGAGAAGTATCAGCCAACAGCTATTGAACCAGAAGACGTAACCGTCACAACTGATATCAACACCGGTAAAACCATTTATACTTGGAAGTCCGACCCAACTCTACAAGTTATGCCGTTCCCAAATATGGTAGATCCATACTGGTTTTTTGTGTGCAATCATAGTGAACATCAATATCCGGGATTGAAGGTCAATAATCTATCAAATAAACAAAGCTATCCATTTATACCTTGCTGTTACAAGAATGACAGTATGAATGATACCAATAATAATTGGTATCGGTATGTTAGAGGTAAAATGCCAGTCGCTAAATTTGAAGGGTTTGCAGATAAAGAAGTATTAACTAGATTTACAATAGTCCCTGGTAGATTCTCGATAATTAGCTCTGATGTTAGTTCTGTACTCAGAAGTTTAGATTCTGATTACGATTACTATCGTTATGGTTCAGCTATTGGTCCTAATAGTTTTTTACAATCGGTGATTGCAGCTGTAGATCCTAGATACCGACAACTTACAACTATATCTGAGATTGAAGAATATATAGCCGGAATTAGATTCAGCATCGCTAATTCTATAAATACCAATGTTATGAGCCAAGAGACATTTGATATGAGTTCTGAATCAAGATATAAGAATTTAGCGGATTTTAACATATATCTTGACCCTAATTTGTACTACAGAGCTTTAGAAGAGTATTTTGGGATAAATATTTACGTATTCACGCCAACTGGAATATGCTCTCCAAGATTTAGAATATTTAATGTTAGGTATTACAATGCCGATAGACCAACGGTACTGGTATATCAACATTATGGAGGTAAACCCGATTCTATGAGTTATCCTCAAGTTGATTTGATTGTATCATCACCTAGGGGTAAACCCAAAATTAACATATTTACGGCTAATAAAGTCTATGATAATGAATTCTCGAGTAAAATCCACATTCTATACCAAAACTCTATGAAAAACATAACATGGAAAGTTGAATCTGAAATGTCTGGGCTATCAGTGTTGCAGGCTCGTCTTAACATGTATTCCGTATTCGATTACAAACAAATCATACGGAGTATTGGGGGTACCATAGTTGGACAAACTATAGACGATCTTGGTAAAACCAGAATCGTACAATTTATGGCAGCCGGTGTTTCTATAATTATGTATGTGCAACCGGGACAACCGTCAGGTGTTGACAATATCATAGCCGATGATTTGACAAACGGATTGCCTAAAATTGAAGATGTAATCCGAGTCAACGGGTTACAGTCACCGACGAGTGTCGCACTTAGAGATTCAAAAATTATAGGTCTATGGTATAGATATTCAGATCTTGATAATGCATTTTTTATACCGGTCCGATCATCCATAATGATTGGGCCAGTTTCAAATTTACCCCAAGGGTTACCTTCGTTAGTTATCAGTAGTACCGGTTCTCGATATTTAAGATTACAAAAGCTTCGACGAACGGCTAACTTGTATATGCAATTGTTGTTAGTAGCTTACTCTAAATATCAAGGTGAATTGGACACATTCATTGATGAATATTTGACAACAAACGTCAGCCTCAATACGACCGATACGGCTAACATTTATAATATGAGTCAACTAGTAAATTCCGGAATCAGATGGATACCAGTTTTTGGTGATATCCACGATGTCATTGATTTTATAAGAGATAAGACCACCGGTATAATCGACGACGATGATAGATTCCAGGCTTATTCCGACAAATTCTACCGAGGGTTGGTATATTTCTTGAAGGATTATGAGAAAACAATGATCGATGATATCAAACGGCAGCCTAGACTATTACATGGTATCTTGACACAAGAATCTGACTTTAAAGCTAGAACTAACGAGATAATATTTGTGGGTAAAGACCGTATAAATTCTTGGATAAATTTGGTAAGCAATCCTGATTATATGTCAATTGAGATTCACCGCAGTATACAAATTGGAGTTACTGATATCAAACAATCGCCATATGTATATACCTCTAAAGATGGTAAAATATACATTATCCAGAATACATATAGTAAAAGCCTACGGTCAGCAATCCAAGTAGCTTATAGTTGGTCAGTTACTAAACTAAATATTGGTTATAGTCGAGTTAACGATTACACTGAACCTGAACTACCACCATATAAAGTTTATCAAATAACGGCTGACGGTCAATTAGAAGTACAGTCTGACAATTCTAACGGTAGCGTTGAATACTTACGAGTCCTAAACTATTCTGGTTTGAGAGCTGATGATTCCAAGAGAGTATACGGGGCTATTCTCGAACTGTTATAACTTCAACAAAACCTAGTGTATACTAGGTTTTATAACTACTCTACACTAGGTATAAAGTTTGTAAATGATATAATGTATATTATATTTTAAACTCACAAAGATGATTAGAGTTCAACCGTATTCGTGGTCAGAGCAAGATGAGATGATAATGAACCGTAGAGGGAATGGTTTTGAAAAACATATCACCTTACATGCGTGGTGTTTAGACGAAAATTCCGAACCCCTACTGTTACGTATAAACGATTTTTATGCGATGTGCCATTTAGAATTGCCGCTTAAAATCGGCGGTAAGAGTATTGAATGGACTGATCGTAGAATTAAGAAGATTATAAGTCAAACTTTCAATGAAGTTAAGACTAAACCTACCAAATACGCTTTTACTCGAAAACGAACTCTATACTATTATGACAAATCTCAATTATACCCGATGTTGTTAATGCTATTTAACACCAAGGACGAGATGTTTCGATTTAAACGGTACGTACAGTTGCCGAGAACATACCGAGGGATTGGTAGTTTCCCGTGTTCGGTCCATGAGACTCAGATTAGCTGTTTGCGTAAGCTAATGACGGCCAAAGATTTCAATATCTGTCAATGGCTGCAAATAAATCCAAATCCGGTAGCTGATATCTACAAAATATCTAACCTGGACCGCGAATATGTTTGTAGTTATCGAAACATTTCGGTAGTCGACACTACAATATGTAAGTCACTCGAAACTTATCCTAATATAGCATGTTTTGATATAGAGGCTTGGAATGGTATGCGATCAGATAAAGATCCTATGGTTTTTCCAGTAGAACATTATGCGAAGCATGCTGCCTATATGATCTCGGTAGTTTTTCAAAAGGTTAGTAAGCCCGAGACCAGGAAGATATACTTAATAGTTATGGGAGACTGTGATCCTATTGATAATTTTGAAATTATTAGAGTAAATACCGAAACTGAGCTTTGTGATAAGTTTGCTGGGTTGATCAAGGAATTAAACCCTGATATCATGATGGGTTATAATACTCTAGGATTTGACTACAAATATTTAGATGCCAGACTAAAGCTCAGAGGTCGTAATTGGATACACTGTAGCCGTAAACCAGGCCAAGATGTAAAATTATATGAGCCTCCAGTTTGGAGTTCTAGCGGTAAAGGTTTCAATAAAACTAGATATTTGGAGATGCCAGGTCGAATCGACATTGATATGCTTCGAGTGATTAAATCCGAATATAGATTGCCGGATAACACATTAGAAACTGCAGCTCAACATTTCCTAGGACGTGGTAAGTCGCCCGTAAGTCCCGAACAAATGTTTTTGATCTATGGAGAGTTTGTAGGTGCTACCGATGCTATCAAACAATTGACTAAAACTTTGAGATCGGTCAAGGAGATACCAGACTTTCGGTACGGATTAACTAATGATGAACTTAGAACTCAGTACTGTCCACCGTTGACGGTACTGGCAAGACTGGAATCGGTGCCAGATTGTGAGGCTATCGTTGAACGATTCATTAAAGCGAAAACTGAGATGACTCGGGTGTCTGAGTATTGTGGTATTGATTCAATACTACCGATCGATCTATTTGACCATCTAGGTACTTGGACTAAGGTCAGAGAATTATCAAATGTTGTTGGTATTGACCCTATGCAAACGTTTCTTCGGGGTGAGCAAGTTAAATGTCTGTCGCTGGTTTATGATATTTTGACCCGAAATGGCGTTGTCATGAACACCATTAAAGCGAAAAAAGAAGACTTTGAAGGTGGTTTTGTAGGTAAACCTAACCCCGGCAAACATACATATGTCATTATTTTAGATTTCAAGAGCCTATATCCGAGTATCATTATCGCGTATAATATGTGCTATTCTACACTGATACCCCCAGAATTGTGGGATTCAGTACCCGTAGAAGATTGTAATGTTTTTGAATGGACCGCTGACAAAGATGGCGAAGAAGTCAGACACGAACACAGATTTGTTAAGAAACATATCTCTGAAGGGTTCCTGCCTCGACTTTGTAGCTACATGATTACTCAACGTGATGCTGTTCGTAAGGTTCAGCGAACCCTTGATAAGTCGGATCCACAGTGGTCGGTGTTAGAAGCTCGGCAATTAGCTCTTAAGGTCACTGGTAATTCCTTCTATGGTTTCTTGGGTACCGGTGAAAAAGGCAGGCTACCTTGTGGAGAGATTAGTACTTGTGTTACCGCTAAAGGTCGCGAACTTATTCAATATTGCAATAAATGGCTTGAGGATAAATATAATGGTTTTATCGTGTATAACGATACTGATAGTACGATGGTTAAATTGCCGTTTATCAACAGTCGAGCTGAATGTCGTGAATGGGGCGAACGGCTTGAAAAGGAATTATCAGCGGAATTTCCAGATCCTTTGTATTTTGAACTCGAGTATTGTGCTGACATGTTCAGTATCAAGAAGAAGATGTACGCAATGAGAGTATACGGAAAATCTGACGACGGTTCTCAAGACTTTATTAAGATGAAAGGTGTAGCACCAGTCAGGCGAGATCGATGTGAATGTGTTAAGAACATGTATACTGGTGTCATTGAGAACGTGTTCGATTACGAGATGACACTTGACCAATCTTTTGAAAAGGCTCACGATGACCTGTTCAATACCTGTTTAGCCATTATGAGACGCGAGGTACCAATTGATGATCTAATTATGATTAAGGGTCTAGGTAAAGACTATAAGTCTGACAGCTATTTTATGAAGGTGTTTTCTGAGGAGCTTAAACGTAGAGGTAGGCCGGCTGAACCTGGTTCTAAGCTAAAATATCTAGTGGTAACGGGTAATTCAAAATTAGGCGAAAGAATGAGACTACCAGAACAATACTACGAAGTTATCGGTACACCTGATCAAGAAACTCTAGATTACCTATACTACGTCGAAAATGGACAAAATATTATTGATCGGATATTTGGTATTGCATACCACGATATACTTAATTCCAAAAGGTTAAAACGTAATGCTGTCGGTGCCGCTAAAATAATTACGATCTTAACTAAGCGAGGTTTTGAAGAGCACATAGATACAGCCAGATACTATTATACTCAGGATACTGGTAATCGGTTCATAACTGAAGTTGATCTAGTAATATGGATAACCAAACAAGTAATCAAGCGTTGTGAGGGTCCAAAGAAAAATGCTATTCAGGCTTTAAAGACTCAGACAACTAAATTATACCACCAATATATGAACACTGAACGAATGGTTACAGGGGTAATTACCCAAAATCCGTTATTAACTGCTTTAAATATTTTCCGGGCCAAACACCAAGTTTGTGAGCAAATTAGAGATACATACGATTCTAAAAGGTGTTAACAGTAGGTACTTAAACCTCTGGGCTCGAAATATAAATCATCATGGATACCGGTAAACGTAAAGTATTCCTAGTATTCGGTGCCAAAAGATCTGGTAAACATTTACTGGCAAAAAAGTTCCAGGACGATTCAGTGTCCTGGAATTGGAAGATATTTAAAAGAAGAGGTGTAAAACCCCTTGAAACCTGTGACGTTACTGTCATTTCCTACGGTGATGTGTTGATCGACGAGATATCAGCCAAATTTAAGATTAGTCCTGAGCTTGATCTTCGAGAAAGAATTGATGAGTCTCTATTTCAAATATTGAAAGCGGAAATAATGAATATTCCACTATTGGTGGATATTCCAGAGGATATGCCAATGCTAGATCATATCCTAGCAATTCCATATCGGAATGTCGTAACTGAGTTAGCTGGTCAAGTCAGTTTGAGTTCACAGCAGTTATTTGAATTAACAGTTAGAGATGTATTGTCAATGCAGGCTAAACATAACCGAAACACTGATAGTACCCATTTTAGTAAATGCGTATACAATCCAATTTCAGATCAACCGGACGATGATTTTATGATATTGGGATTGAGATTTTCGGACGAACTTGCCGAGTCATATGCGTATTTGTACGAACGGGATATTGTGACTCTCAGAGTATTTGATTCCAAAATGGTTGACACATCTGGATCGCCAGAAGAACACGATTTGGACAAAACAGTGGTCGATTACTTTGTAGTTCCTTCGGAAGATTGGGAAGATCAAATAAAGGTAGCCGCGAGGTATTTTCCGTATGTGTCCAATTTTGCTGTGCAGGAAGAAAGTAATATGTTGATCGACGAGTCATCTAACGAACCGGTGTCTGACGAATCGGTGTCTGACGAATCGGTGGCTGAAGAACCGGTGTCCGAAGAACCGGTGTCCGAAGAACCGAAAATAATTGAACTATTGTCTCCAGTTATAAACGACAGTGGTGCTGAACTTGATTAACCATCATTTTAATTAAGCTGATTCTAGAATCAGCTTACATCGTAATTCAAAGTAATGCTAAAGCACCAAGTGGTAGTAGCTCTGCAGCTTCAGCAGCACCACCGGCAGCACCAGCCGCTTCAACCGCGCCACCAGCAGCACCAGCCGCTTCCGTAGCGCCACCAGCCGCCTCTGCGCCTTCAGCAGTGTCACCCGCTGCTTCACCACCTTCTTCGGCCTTTGATCCTAATTTTGGGTTATCTTCAGTTTTACCACCACCAAACAAACCTTCAAGTGGATTGCCGAGGATTGTAGTCCTGCTACTTTCTTCTTTCTCGGGTGGTTGCTGATTATTTTGCGCGTTAGTATCCTGAGCTGGGGCTGGAGCCGGCGCTTGTGCTGTGGACGGCGCTGGAGTCGGGGCTTGCGGCGCTGCAATTACAGTTTGGGTAGCCGAAGGTGATGGTGCTGGCGTCGGGGCCGGCGTTGACCTTTCGGTTTCTCCAAACAATAAACTACCACCAAAGAATAGAAATAATAGGAACCCGCCAATCACTAATGCCGCTACTATTAATGCGATAATAGCCACAAATATATTTTCAATTCGCTGCTCTTGTGATATTTCAGCTAATTCTTTATTAAACAACTTAACTTTACTAATATTGTTGATTGTACAACTAGAGGTGGCATTGCCGGTCTGAGAAAATGCAATAACTCCACTCAAGGCTTGACTGTTACTCAGCACAAAAATATCATCACTTTGAACATTACTAGAGGTTGCAGTACAGCTACTATTAAGTAGTTGAGTCACCGAATTAGTTATAGACTGTTCTACAGTTGCTGATTCCTTGTTATGGGTATCTGAAAATATGCTTAGAAATGATTCGTCCAATTGTTGGGTCTGCTTGGCTACACTTTCAAGTATATCCTGAATTTGAGTTGATATCTGATTTTTGAGGACACAACTGGCGTCAACCTGGCAAACTTGACTAAAAGCATTCAAGTTACCCTCAATTACACTACCACTAATAATCGTAGAATCTCCATTCTGAATATTTGAACAAGTAGCTTTACATGTTTCAGAGGATGACTGTACTATACTATTATTAAGACTTTGAATTTCTTTGGCTCTAGATGAATTCGAAGAACCCATTTTAGAAACAAAAGATATTAACCTCAGGTATTATGAACACAATTCATCATAATTATAAACTGTGTTCATAATACCTGATGTTAAACATCATTAGGTATACTCAGGTCATGAAATTTTAGGTTTCGATTGAAATGATCGATATTTAATGTAGATTTTAATTCTGGGGATTGAGATAATATCTCAATAATTTGCATGGCAATATTTTTGGATAATTCTCTCTTACCGATATACCAAGCTGCTATTAGTGATTCGTCAAACAAATATAGGATATCACTGGTTGGTATTGTGTATGATTTAGAAGTTTGATGGTATATATCTATTATACTATCCCATAATTTAAAGTGACGACAGTGCCTAACAGCTTTCAATAGAATACCAGTTTTACTGCAATCGGTCGATAACAAATCGCTATAATCACCGTAGTGACTCTTAAAGTTAGATTTGTTCTTAGCATATACTACTGACATTATCGCTTCTTCTAAATTTGGACGTTTTAATTTCATGCAGGCTTGAAGTTCTATATCAAATTGGTCAATAAACCATTGCATGATATCCTTGCTGCCGCTAAAATATCCACTGACAATTTTACACCTACGATGAGCATAAAAAACTTCCATATCATTTAGTTCTTGTATTGAGGTTTCATTAATTATAGTTACCGATATTTTATCGGAGATTTCAGAATTAATGGCTGAGATTAACGCATCTTGTTTTATTTTCTCTTTACCCGGCCATAGATGAAATATTCCGTAATCTACCCATACAAATTTACCAGAGTCGAAAGGGTTTAATGATATAGCTTGTTGTATCGCCCAAAATTTACTCCAACCTACTATAAAATATAGAGCGGTATCAGTTAATCTATTGAGACCATGAGGAACACATCCTGCTGCAAAATACCTTTCGATATCTTCTCGATATCGATAGTACGGCAATTTTTCTAAGTGTATTGGGATTATATAAGTATGATCTAATAAACCATAAGACTTCCGTTTTTTCCAAGCAATTGTAGCTACTTCGGGATCAGCTAGTAAAAACAAATTGATCGGCAGTTTCAATAAATGTTCCGACAACTGTAGATAGTTTCTAGATTCTCTTCCTAGTTCTCGTTTGCTGAGATCAAAATATATAGATACCACAGTCGATGAAATTGGCTTAAATCCGTTACCCATGGTTAAATTGTATACACGACCAGATAGATCTCCAGTTAATCTTTCACTAGGAATAGCTATAAAATTTCGACAATCCGGTCGATTTCCCGGTAAAACTTCATTTATCATATATACCTGATATCCATGGTTAACAAAATAACTACGGATATCTTCAATATGTACTTCGTATGTTACTACTGGTCTTAACGATTCGATTAACTTTTGAGAACCCCTGATAACTAAATGTTCCATACCCTCAACATCGAGATGTATATAATCTATATCTTTGATAACTTTTTCAGCAAACAATTGGTCTAGAGAAGTCGATTCTACTTTAGTACTAGCGGTTTCATCACCATTAGTACTCAATACTCTATCACCTTCGGAAATCGCTTTCTGTATGATAACCACATTGTCCAGATCGTTTAACTTAACCAACTCTGAAATGAATTCACAGTTATCAGCTGAAGGATCAATTGCATATACTGTGCCATCAATGTTTTTGGCCCAAGGCAGACTATTATCACCTATCCATGCTCCTAGATCTATAATGTTTTTGCTAGTATCAATAATACCATGAGCAAATAACACTTGGTGTATTTTTCGAAATAAAACTTCATGCTGACATCTTTTAGTGAATACTCCGGCAAATTTATGACCTGCTGTAACTTTTATTATCACACCGTCATCGTGAGGGAAAGAAACTTCCATTTATATACTCGCCTCAATATCTTTAAATTGTATAGGGTTTACAACACAAAACTCCCGTTACTTTCTTGTGTTGTAAGCACAGCTATCATAAACCCGGAAATACCAATGGCTCCAAATATCAATCTATCACCATCTGTCAAATTAATACTGTCAGAGTAATTAACAATTACCGTGAATATTAGAGCTAATAATACAATTACCGTAGCTGGAGCTACGGTAGCGGCCCTCGCCATTATTTTAACGTGTGTTATTTTAACAACGGTTAAACCTCTGTTATTTTAACAACGGTTTAAGTTTACCGTCAATAAAATTGCAAATTTGAGGGTACCATTTATGATTCCAAGCTTCTCGATCAAA
>Ga0114923_10000977_pt1 | contig 20297 bp, 15 predicted proteins | sample SumtaG_FD_89578 | JGI IMG/M metagenome (GOLD analysis project Ga0114923, IMG submission 89578) | Deep subsurface microbial communities from Indian Ocean to uncover new lineages of life (NeLLi) - Sumatra_00157 metaG | ecosystem: Environmental > Aquatic > Marine > Oceanic > Sediment | place: near...
AGCAACCTCTCTTTCCTTAAGGGAGGTATGGCTATGATGCAGTACTTCTATGACTTTGGTCCTCAAAATGCGCTCTTACGCTCTGAATCAGGAACTGTTTCTGCAATAGCGGGGATCCTAAAAGCCCCGTTCGATATCCTCGCCGACAAACTGCGCGGCTACATCGGCCTGGCTATGGACCTCTTCGAACGACCCAAAAAAGTCCTTGCTGCCTGCGAGGCACTGATGCCACACCTGCTCCACGTGGCACTCTCCGGCGCCGATCCGGAAAAAAATGTGCCAATTTCTATCTGGATGCATCGTGGATGTGTACCTTTTATTTCAAAGGACCACTTTGAAAACTTGTATTGGCCCACACTAAAACCAATCATCGAGCAAATTTGGGCAAACGGACATCAGGTACTGTTCTATGCCGAAGGAAAATGGGCCGCACATCTCGACGCCTTCGCCCAACTGCCTGAAAAAAGCATCATTTATCATGTAGACCAGGACGATATCTTTGAAGTCCACAAAGTACTGGGCCATAAGTTCTGCATTAGTGGCGGAATACCCAATTTTCTTTTAGGTTACGGCACACCTCAGGAGGTATGCGACTATTGTAAAAAAGTAATCGATGGTGTTGCGCGAGATGGGGGATATATAATGGATGCCAGCGCCATAATTCAAAATGATGCAAAAATCGAAAACATGAAAGCAATGACTGAATTCACTCGAGACTACGGAGTCTACTGACCTGTAAATATGTGTCATGTTAATAAGGCTTTACGACAAGTTGCGAATATGGAGTATATGAATGCCCGAAAAGAACAAACTAAAGGTTGAGCCTGGTGTGTGCATCCCCTGGGAACAGAAGTTGAAGGAGCTGCCCAAAATCTCAGGAGACAAAGAGCTTGTAAAAAGAATTTGGGAGCAGAACGACCAGCTTGCCTATATATACATCTGGCACTGTTTGCTCTCGTTCTAAAGCATCATTGAGCTTGTGCGATTCTAACGCTGAAAGGCTCAGGAAAGTTCGAGTATTCGATTATGAAAGTTTTGCTTGCTGAAAAGTGTGGATTTTGTCCCGGCGTTAAAAATGCTATCAGCATCGCTGAGAAAATACTTGAGCAGAGGAAGCTTACCTCTTCGCAAAAAGACCAACCCCGGAAAGAACAAAACGACGTTTATAGCCTGGGACCTATCATACATAACAAAGATGTTGTCCGCGAACTGGCTCGGAAGGGACTAAAAACCGTTGATAATATAGAAGAAATCAAAACGGGAACCGTACTTATTCGCTCCCACGGCGCTGCCCCTCAGCAAATTGCTAAACTAAAACAAAAGGGCCTTGAGATTGTTGATGCAACCTGCGTTCTGGTCAAGAGAGTCCAGAAAATAGCGAAAGAGCTGGACGAAAATGGCTACAAAGTGGTTGTTATTGGTGACGAAAACCACCCCGAAGTTCAGGCTGTCGTTGGTTGTGCTAAAGATGTGGTTGTTATTGCTGATAAAACTGATTTGCATAAATTGCCCAAAAGGGGGAAGTTAGGAATTGTTTGTCAGACCACACAAAGCCCTGAGCATTTCGAAAAAATGATTGGGGCTATTGAAAAAGAGGGGTTCAGCGAGCCAAAAGTCATAAATACACTTTGCAAGGAGGCCATAAAAAGGCAGGAATCCGCCGTAAAACTCTGTAAAAACGTCGATATTATGTTTGTACTTGGCAGTCTCGAAAGCGCAAATACGCGAAAATTGGCAGAACTTTGCAAAAAATACAATAAACAAACCTTTCACTTGCAAAACTGGAAAGAATTTGATAAAAGAATACTCTTTGGCAAAAAAGTTGCTGGAGTGACCGCTGGGGCCTCCACCCCCGAGTGGATAATCCGCGAATTCGTCAGGAATCTGGAGGCCTTTGACGCTGACAGCGGGCAGGAATGATTTATTGCTGAAAAAGAGCTTGGATGTAATTGCATTGGTTGCGTAGGCCAATGCGTTTTTATAAATGTTAACCATTAGTTTTTCTGTGCGGTGTCGCACAGCGGGAAACGGGCGTAAATGTGGGGCGCTCGGATAGACCGAAAAAAGACTCCACAAAGGATTTAAGATTTATGGTAGATAGAAATATAGTTAACAAATTAGGCTTGTCACAGGAAGCGATTGACCAGCAGGTTGGCGAAATGTTCAGTGACAAGGAAAATCAGTTTTTGGAAGAAGTACTCCAGAAAAAAGTTGATTCACATCTGCCCGGTGCGATTCTTAAGGGCAAAATCGTTTCACAAATAGGAAATGACGTTATCGTCGAAGTGGGCTTAAAGAGTGAAGGCGTGGTTGATGCCAGTGAATTTGACAGCCCTGATGAAATAGAGCCCGAAAAAGAGATTGAAGTCCTGCTCGAAGACGCAGACTCTGAGGGCGGCCTTATCCTGCTCAGCAAAAGAAAGGCCGACCGAATCAGAGGCTGGGAAATGATTGTAAATACAAAGAAAGAAGGCGACGTCGTAACCGGAAAGGTCGTAAGGCGTATCAAGGGCGGACTCCTTGTGGACATTGGCGTGGCTGTATTCCTGCCTGCTTCGCAGGTCGATATTAGAAAACCCGGCGACATCAGCAGGTTTATCGGAAAAGAAGTAGAATGTAAAATACTAAAAATTGATGTCGAAGGCCGGAACATCGTTGTCTCAAGGCGAAAGCTCATCGAAGAAGAGCGTCAAAGCAGCAAGGAGAAAATCCTGACTGAAATCGAGGTCGGCCAATTGCGAAAAGGAGTCGTCAAAAATATCGCCGACTTTGGTGTATTCGTTGACCTTGGCGGCGTAGACGGCTTGCTACATATCTCTGATTTGAGTTGGGGCAGAATCTCTCATCCCTCCGAAATTGTGCGGCTTGACCAGGAAATCGAATGTGTTGTCATCGGGGTGGATAAGAAAAGCGAGAAGATTTCCCTTGGACTTAAACAAAAAACCTCAAGCCCGTGGGAAGACGTCGAAAATCGTTATCCTATCGGGACAAGAGTAAAGGGCAAGGTAGTAAATGTTATGAATTATGGTGTTTTTGTCCGGCTTGAAGATGGCATCGAGGGATTGGTGCACATTAGCGAGATGAGTTGGACAAAACGCCTGGCACATCCCGGTGAAATGCTTAATCTCGGTGATGAAATCGAGGTCATTGTCCTTAATGTTAACAGGGAAAAGCAGGAAATCTCTCTCGGACTAAAACAGACCGAAACAAATCCCTGGACGGTTGCTTCACAGAAATACCCAGCTGGAACAGTTGTTGAAGCTACGGTACGCAGCCTGACGAATTTTGGTGCTTTTGTGGAAATCGAACCGGGTATTGATGGGATGGTACACGTTTCGGATTTGAGCTGGACAAAGAAATACAGCCACCCCAGCGAGGCTTTGCAAAGAGGACAGAAAACAAAATGTGTCGTTCTCGATGTCGATGAGGAAAAACGCCGCGTGTCCCTCGGTATCAAACAAATGGCCGAAGACCCATGGATACATGCCATTCCCGAAAAGTATATCCCGGGACAAATCATAAAAGGTACTGTTACAAAGATCACAAATTTTGGAGCGTTTGTCGAGCTTGAGCCGGACTTGGAAGGTCTGTTGCACATTTCCGAGCTTGCAGACCACAAAATTGACAAACCGCAGGACATTGTAAACATGGGCGAAGAAATTGAAGTTAAGATTCTAAGAGTCGACACCGATTCGCGGAAAATCGGCCTGAGCCTAAGAAGAGTACGCTGGGCCGCCGAAGACCAGGAACCACAATCCGAGCAAAAGAAAACTCCAGCAGATGTTCAGACGGTTCTTTCTGATGTAGATGTGGACCAGATTACAAAACCACAGGAAGAAGAACCCGAAGCTGAACCTAAACCTGAGTCAGAGCAGCCTGAGCCGGAACAACCTGAGCCTGAATCCGAACTACCGCAGCAGCCTGAGGATACGCAGCAGGCTGAGACTAAAAGCGAAGACTCTGAAGAGCTGGAACAGCCTGAGGCGAAGCAACCTGAGCCTGAATCCGAACTATCGCAGCAGCCTGAGGATACGCAGCAGGTTGAGGCTAAAAGCGAAGATTCTGAAGAGCCGGAGCAGGCCGAGAAGCAGCAGCCAGACACCGAAGAGAAAAAGCAGGATGATATAGAGTCACAAGGTGAATCTGAAAGCGAAAGTAGCTCCGAAGAAAAGCCCGATAATTAAAGCCTGAGCAGGGATATTGACTAGCCAGGTTCGACCGGCTAAATATGAGGCTTTATTTAGCCGATACTTCAAATAGATTTAGTCGCGGCCAAAAGGCCGTTCTGTAAACTGGCGGGCCGAAAAGTAAACGGCCTTTGTTATTGAGCAGGAGTTGACTATAGCTTTCGATATCACAATAAAGGAATATTTGAAAGAAATAGACGAGGCCTCGCTGTTGACCTTTGAGCAGGAGCAAGCTTTGGGCAAAAAGGTCATCGAGGAGAATGACCCCAAAGCCAGAGAGCAATTGGTCAGAAGCAATCTTCGCCTGGTGGTCAATATCGCCAAAAAATATGGCGGCCGGGGGATGAGCCTCGGAGACCTCATTGAAGAAGGAAACCTCGGACTCATAAAAGCGGTCGATTACTTCGACCCCGACCACGGCACCCGATTTAGCACATACGCCGCATGGTGGATAAAGCAAAGCATAAAACGCGCCCTGCTGTCAAACGTTCAGCCCGTTCACATCCCCACCTATATGGTTGCGCTGATTAATCAATGGCGTCATACCTCTGCTGAGTTGGAGAGCAAACTCGGCAGGACTCTCGATGTCGAAGAAATGGCCGAAATAATGCACCTGCCGGTGAGAAAAGCAAAAATCATACATCAAATCGTCAAAATCCTGAGCTCTATCAGGGACACATCCGGCAGCGATGGCACCGACGAAAATCAGGTTATCGAAGATACACTTCAGGACAAAAACATTGGCAGGCCTGAAGACGAACTTGTCGCCGACGAAGAATGTGAAAAGGTCTTGCACTTACTCGATGAAATCGACCAGCGGGAAGCAAACGTCCTCAGGTTGCATTACGGCCTGAACGGCCAAAAGCCTCTGACGCTTAAGGAAATCGGCGAAAAGCTGGGCCTGACACGGGAAAGAATCCGTCAGATTCAAAGGGCCGCTCTTACCAAACTCTATGAATACATGCATGAAGAAAATCACCAGACGGCAAGTCATTAGCATCTCATTTTTATCTCTGGAAGCCACCAGGTATATTGCGTATAATCATACTCCGTGAACATCTGAGCATTTAATATTGCTGGATATTACGGAGTCGAAAAAATGAAGCCTGAGACAATTGACTTGGAAAAGTATATCCGATGCATTGCCGATTGGCCCAAAAAAGGAATTTTATTTCGTGATATAACCCCCCTGCTGGCCGACCCCAAAGCTCTTAGCGCAACAATAAATGCATTCTGCGTCGGACTTGAAAGCGCGAAAATCGACTATGTCACTGCAGTTGAGGCCAGAGGCTTTATATTCGGTGCTGCAGTTGCGGAAAAACTAAACGCAGGCTTCGTGCCTATACGCAAAAAAGGCAAACTCCCCGCTGAAACCGAGAGTATAACCTACGATTTGGAATATGGAACCGATACCCTCGAAGTGCATCGTGACGCTGTTAAACCCCCGGCAAATGTCCTGATGCTCGACGACCTTCTGGCCACCGGTGGTACAATGGCTGCAGCCTGCAGGCTAATCGAAAAAATCGGCGGCAAAATTGTCGCGATAGCTTTCCTTATCGAACTGCCTGAGTTGCGGGGCAGGGAAAAATTAAAAGGCTACGACATTAAAGTTGTTATTCCCTGTTAGGCACCCGCAGGGCTGTTGCGATTCGGTCGTTGTCGTGGTGGTCTTTTTCGATTGTTATATCAGTCAAATACCCTGTCTGTTCGAGCAGCTCTCTGACCGCTTGGCCCTGTCTGTAACCAATCTCGAGCATGATTGCCCCGCCGGATTTTAGGAATTTATCTGCATTCTCAACAATCCTGCGGTAAACGTCCAGGCCATCCACCCCCCCTGCCAGAGCCTTTTTTGGTTCGTAATCTTTTACATTTCTATCGAGCCTCTCGAATTCAAAGCTGCTTACATAAGGCGGGTTACACACAATCAGGTCGAGTTTGCCCGTATCGAGTTCGGGCATGACAGGGTCGAACAAATCACCGCACAAAAGTTTTACCCGGTCACTTAGTCCGTACTTTTCGATATTTCTCGCTGCTATTTCAAGTGCCGCGTCCGAAATATCGGTAGCCGTTATCGCTGCCTGCGGGACATTTTTCGCAATCGCCGCGGCGATGCACCCGCTGCCAGTGCACAGGTCACATACGGATTGAGGGGGTGTTCTGGTTCGCAGAAATTCAATCGCCCTTTCGACGAGCAGTTCCGTTTCCGGCCTTGGGATGAGGCAATCACGAGTTATAAAAAGCTCCATGGAATAAAATTCAGTTTTGCCAATCAGGTACGCGATAGGCTCGTGTTGGCCTGCACGCTTGACCAAATCGTGCAGTTTATCAAGCTGCTGTTTCGCGACCGGCTGGTCGAACTGCGTATATAGTTCGATTCGCTTGGTTTCCAGTACATGGCTCAGGAGCAGCTCTGCGCTTAACCGGGGGCAGTCGAGGCCCTTTTCGGTGAAGTAGTCCACCGTCCAGTTAAGGAGTTTTTGTATTGTCCAGTCCTGCATGGAGAGATTATAGCCGGGGCAAGGACAAGTGAAAAACAAAAAGGGCCCGCAGGGATTGGGTTTGATTGGGTTTGAATTGGGTTTGTTTTGGCTTTGAGGGGTCGCTGAGAGGTCAAAATTGGGTTTGTTTTGGGTTTGAATTGGGTTTGTTTGGGTTTGTTTTTCTTCACAATCGTCACTTACGGCCCAAAAAACGCACAAATTGGGTTTGTTTTGCATAATAACCTTCAAAACGATTGAAATTAGAAATTCTAATATCGAAATCCGAAACAAATTCAAATTTTCAAAAGGATGTAAATTCAAAACAATATCTCCTGAGGGGGGATTTTAAAGAGAGGTTCCCCTTAGTAGGGCGGACTTGCGCAAATGGTGCTAAAAGTGAGGCTTTTTCGGAGGCAATAAATTTGTAAATACTTATATGGAAAGAGATAAAGAAAATTTGAAAAAAATGGATTTTTGCTCTTATCCTGCTGTGCATTTGATTGATCGAAGGGGAATAAGGGAAAAGGGCTGGGAGTTGTGTTTTCCCAGGCCTTTTATATTGGGAGGAGGAGTTTATTGTTTAAGTTTTCGAATTCGGTGCTGCCAGAGTTTTGATTTTGTTTTAATAGTGTCAGTGCCCTGGAATTTTCGGCCATCGAGTAAAGAGCCGGTGACGGTAACTTCAAGGAAGCCGTCTTCGGATTCGGATAGAGCCTGGCAGAAACTCTCGCGGTCGAAGTAGATTTGAACATCGAAGTAGCCATCGGAATATTCATTAACCTCGATGGATTCTGATTCAACGCCGGGCGGGTCGGCTACGGCAGGCGTGTTGACATCGATATCTTCGGGGTAGATTTCTTCAGGCAAGATGACGTGGGCCTTTAGCCATTTACCATGGCTGTCACAATTGAGCATCTGGGGAGTGAGTTCAACTTCTGCTTCAATAATTACTGTGGGTATGGGAGTGAGCAGAAATGAGCTGGAATAGTCGTCCGGGTTGGAACCCCAGCCCACAATCCAACCATTATCGTTTATGCAGATTGCGGTTTTCAGAGCCCAGCCGAGGGCAGGGTCGACTAATTCGTTAAGATCGATGTTGTTACCGCAACCAGTAGGGTCGAAGAGCACGGCACGAAATGTTGAAAAGGCGTCAATTGAGGCCTGTCCCACAATTTGCCCGCAGTTATTTATACAAGCAGCTACGAAAAAGTTACAGCCACTTAATGTGCCCAAGTCAATGTTGTTACCTGTGCCATTAGGGTCAAACAACGTTGCATGAACGGCACCGGACGCAGTATCGGCACGTCCTACAATCTGACCATTGTCGTTGATTGAAATAGCGGCGCTGTACTGGCCTCCAAGTGTACCAAGGTCGATGTTGTTGCCCTGGTAATTAGAGTCAAAGAGTACCGCCCGCGAACCGGAGAATAGATAGTTAAATGCGTATCCAACAACACGCCCGTTATTATTGATTGAATGAGCTCTCGAATTATTAAATCCAGTTATCGTTCCCAATTCCATATTGTTATTGGCGTCATAATAGTCAAATAGCTTTGCCACCTCATCATAGCCGAAGACATTCACTTTGGCTCCGACAATCCGGCCGTTGTCATTTATCGAAAAAGCGAAACCTCCGTTACCAAGTTTAATATTGTTTCCCGTTCCGTTGGGGTCAAAGATTGTCGCATAGGTGGTTGGCTGTAAATCGTTGTAATCAGAGGCTCCCACAATTTGCCCGTTGTTGTTGATTGAGCGGGCCCCACCGCTTTCTCCACCCAGTGTTCCCAGGTCGATATTATTACTGTCTCCGCTGGCATCGAACAGTACTGCCCTGCTTGTATAGGGAGGCCCGGGATTATGGACCTCTCCTACGATCTGCCCCTCGTTGTTGATTGACCAAACCCGCGAAAAGTCATAACCCTCCAGCGTACCAAGGTCAATGATATTGTATTGGACGCTGGGGTCTGCCAGCAAAATTGCTGGCACCATCATCAAAACTGCTACGACCAATGCAACTCGGTCTGTCATTTTTTGAGTGGTGTCTGATTTTGAATCGCTTTTAGGCACAAGGTCATTTTCCGCATTGAACAGCCCAATACCTAACTGAGATTTCCCATTTAGACGCTTAAAAAGCATAATTTTCTCCGTACGACATATATCGGCTCGTCAATACCCAGATCATAAAAGAACCTTTTCGTAAAACTATCCCTCACTAAATACCCGACCAGCGACTAATCAATTCCTTTCAGCCAGTTGCCCACAAATACCACAAACTCACAATTCCCGCCTTTTAATTCGTATCTCATATTTCGCTTCACGATGACCGCGGGAATGACAAGTGAGGACAGGTAATTCGTTTTGTTAGACGAGCCTTAGATATAGACCTTGTCCATCATACGTGGGAAGGCGATGCACTGTCGGATGTGCTTTTCGCCGGTGAGCCATGCGACGGTGCGTTCGACGCCCAGGCCGAAGCCACCGTGCGGGACCGAGCCGTACTTTCGCAAGTCGAGGTACCATTTGTAATCGTCGGGATTGAGGTCCTGGTGTTTTATCCGCTCGAGGAGGATGTCGTGGTCGTCTTCCCTGACCGAGCCGCCGATGATTTCGCCGAAGCCCTCGGGCGCGAGTAAATCGAAGTTCTCCACGACCTTCGGATTATTTCGGTCGGTCTTCATGTAAAAGGCCTTGGCGTCCTTGGGATAATGGGTGACGAATACGGGCCTGTCGTGCATCTGCGAGATAATCGTTTCGTCCGAACCGCCCAGATCCTTGCCCCAACGGAATTCGGCGGACAATTCCGCGTGCTTCGGGTTATTTTCAATCTTTGTCTCTGTCTCGGTCAGTTCGCCTCGCAGCTCGATTAATTCGGCGGCAATTTTGTCCTTCTGCCACTGCTTTAACTTGCCTCCCTGCCGGTCCTCAAGCTCAGCAATTGTCTTTTCAATCTGCTGTTTTTGCTTTTTCAGTTCAGATAGTTGAGAGGCCAGAAATTGCTTTGTCTTTTCACCCGTGAGAATTTCTACCGCCTCGGTATAAGTGAGCCTGTAAAAAGGCGGCTTGATGTTCTCCAGGCCCGAAATATCGGCGCCGAGAGTTTCCAGTTGGCCTTTATTATTTTCCAGCACGCGGGCGGCTATGAAGCTGACGAAGTTCTCTGCCAGTTCCAGCAGGCCGGGAAGGTCGATGAAGGCGACTTCCGGCTCGACCATCCAGAATTCGGTGAGGTGTCTTCTTGTTTTGCTTTTTTCGGCTCTGAAGGTGGGCCCGAAACAATACACCTTGCCGAAACTCATCGCGGCAGATTCCAGATGCAGCTGGCCCGTCTGTGTCAGGTGGAGCTGTTCGCCGAAGTAATCGACCCCGAAAAGTGAGGCCTGCTCTTCTCCGGCCATTGTTGTAAAAATAGGCGTGTCTATAAGCGTAAAGCCGTTGTCGTTGAAGAAGGTGCGTATGGCGTCGATTACCGTATGGCGGATTTTGCCGATGCACCACTGCCTCTGTGAGCGAAGGTGCAGATGGCGGTGTTTTAAGAGAAAATCTACCCCGTGGGATTTCGGCGTTATTGGATAATCGCTGGCGGCCGATACGATTTCGGCGGCTGTTACCGCCAGCTCGAAGCCGCCCGGGCTTCTTTCTTCTGCCCGGACCGTGCCGGTTACTCTCAAAGATGATTCCTGTCCCAGCTTCTTTAACTGCTCGAAAAGTTCGTCCGAAACATTGCCTTTTTCGACGATGCACTGGCACAGGCCGGTACCGTCACGGATTACCAGAAACTGCACCTTGCCGCTCGAGCGGCCCTTGTAAAGCCAGCCTGAAAGTGTAATTTCTTTTTCTACATTATCTTTCAGTTCGGAGATGTAAACCTTACTGCTTTTGCTCATCTGTACCTTCCTTCTCCTCTTCTGATTTGCAGATCCTCGGCGGCCAAAATAGCCAGTCATCGACATTGACCTTCATTTCGTAACTATTTGGGTCAAATACTGTATCGTGTTCTCCTCCTTTGTCGATATTGTTTTTGCCCTTACTGTACAAAGTAAAATTCTCAGGTGTCAGCTTATAGACGAACGAATCGCCGTTGATAGGGTCAATAAGTGTCTCAACTTCCACCAAATCACTTATTTCGTCCAGACTTTCGGGCCAACGGCCTGTTTCGTTCTTATAGAGTCGCAATGCGACTATCAGCAGGCTGCCTCTTTTCTCTGCGATCATTCGAAGATATCCATCATGTATTTTGTGGAAAACTTCTTCAAATGTAGGCACTGAGAGCTCGATGGCTCGGCGCCAGTCGAGGCTAAACAAAAACAATTCATCTATGGAGTACTTTCCTGGTTCCTTGCTCCAGTCATAATCTGGTTTGCTCATCTCGTTGTACTTCTCATAGGCTGCATCAACAACCTCTCCTATCTCCTTCGGATTAGACGGCATATAGAACCAGAGTAATATCATGAATGCCTTCGTAAATTTTCTTTTTGCATAAGTTATCATGGCCTTATCCTGCATGTCTTCCGGCAGTTGCGGAGCTATTGCTTTCATCAGATTTCGCGTCAGCCTTACTCTGCCGTCTTTGTTTACCTCATAGCAAATCACCCAGATATTCTTTGCTATCAGTTTCTCGCCTTCAAGAACTTCGGGCAACTTGATGTTCCAGTCATATCCGGTTTTGGTTAGGGCATTTTCTACCATCCATAGGTGTTCTTCAGTGAGGTCCTCTGTAACGATTAATCTGTTGAGCTGTCCTAACGAGAGGTTTTCTATGGCTACACCAACAAGCATCTCGATGAGCGTCTGTTGTTGGTACATATGTTTTCCTATTTGGAGTACAGCAAAATATTTCTCAAGGGCGGGATTAATTCTCCCCTCACCGAGGTCATTATTAGCTGAAGTGATAAGTAAATACGCACATCGCCGCATCGAAGACAATCGGCCAGAACTGTCGAAATAGGGCGGGATTGGAAACCGACATTTTTCTTTCTTCGCAGCCTGCATCAGCGTATCTATTATGCCCTGGTGATTTTGAAGCCACTCGGCGATTTGTGGATGCTCGGTGCTCGACCAAGGTTCTCGCATAGGTATCTTTTCAACTTCACTTTCCACCAAGCCAAAATAGAAAGAGTTTGAGTCGTATTCTTCCAGTAACTGGTTGTAAATCATTGCTACGTTTTCAGAATCGGGTACTGCATATTTTGCTTCCAGAGCGGCCTGTTCTTCATCGAAGGTGTACGGTCGCCAGCCTTGTGTTTCATCGGGCAGGAAGACCCAGATAATCAGCGCTATTACTACGGCGGCGACGGAAAGCCAGAACCATTTGAGGGCCTTTTTAGGCAGTGCGGTGCAGGCTACAACAAAGATGAGTAAAAGGCCGTTAACCTTCAGCGGCGCTTGAAAAAACAATCCTGCTATCAACAAAAGTATCAAAACGCCCAGCCCAAGCCATTTTAGAATCCTTGCGAAGACACCGGACTTTTTCTTTCCCTTTTTTTCTTCGGCCATTTTCAGGGCTCCAGTTTTTGGCGGAGATGGCTGAGCAGCTGGTCGGTCGAGACCCTTATCTGCTCCATGGAATCGCGGTCGCGGACGGTAACGGTGTTGTCCTGTTTCGTCTGGCCGTCAACGGTGACACAAAACGGCGTGCCGGCCTCGTCCTGTCTGCGGTAGCGCCTGCCGACCGCACCTTTTTCGTCGTAAAAACAGGTGAAATGTTTTTTTAAGTCGTTGCTAATCTTCATGGCTATATCGGGCAGGCCGTCTTTTCTGACCAGCGGGAAGACCGCGACTTTTAGCGGGGCAAGGGCGGGATTGAAACGCAGCAGGTTCCTCTTTTCGCCTCGTACCTCTTCTTCGTCGTAGGCGTCCACGAGGAATGCCAATGCGCTTCTGTCCACGCCGGCACTTGGCTCAATTACATAGGGTATATAGCGTTTTTTCTGCTCGTCATCAAAATAGGACAGCGGCCCTTTTTCATAATCCTCAGACTCGTCTTTCAAGTCGATTTTTGAGAGGTCGCCCTTGTTCTCGAACCAGCTGTTGAGGGTTCTTATTCCGCGCTGATGCTGCCGCAGGTCGTAATCGGTGCGGTTGGCGATACCTTCGAGTTCCTGCCAATCGCCGCTGCCGAGTGGGAATTTGTACTCCACATCTACGCAGGCCTTGGCGTAATGTGCCAGCTCGTCACTTTCATGCTCGCGGAAGCGCAGGTTTTCCTTCTTTACACCAAGTTCGAGGTACCAGTTAAATCGTGCCTGTTTCCAGTGCTCGAACCATTTTTCATCGGTGCCTGGCTCGCAGAAAAATTCGATTTCGGCCTGCTCGAATTCCCGTGTCCTGAAGATAAAAGCCTTGGTTGTTACCTCGTTTCTAAAGCTTTTGCCTATCTGTGCGATACCGAAGGGAATCTTGACCCTGGTGGTATCGAGGACGTTTCTGAAATTGGCAAAGATGCCCTGGGCGGTTTCCGGCCGAAGGTACAAGGTCATTGAATCGTCGACGTTTGCGCCCATCTGCGTTTCGAACATCAATTTGAAGGGCATAGGCTCGGTGAACTGGCCCACCTTGCCGCAGTTGGGGCAGACCTTCTTGCTCAAATCGTGCTCGGTGGCCATGGCGACATCGATATTGATATGCTCGGTGTGCTCTTCGGCGTGGTCCTGCAGATGGTCGACGCGTGTGCGGACGTTGCATTTTTTGCATTCGGCTATCAGGTCGGCGAATTTGTCGGCGTGGCCGGAAGACTTCCATACGAGCGGGTGCATTAGTATGCTGCAATCGAGGCCAACGACGTCATCGCGCATCTGGACGGCGGATTTCCACCAGGCTTTTTTGACGTTGTTTTTCAGTTCGACGCCTAATGGGCCGTAATCGTAGCAGCTTGCAAGGCCGCCGTAGATTTCGCTGGACTGGAATATGAAACCGCGCCTTTTGCACAGCGATACGATATCGTCGAGTTTGGTCATTTTAGCCATTGCAGAATACCTCTAAAAATTTGGATTTTTGACCGGCCCATTATATACAAAGCGCGGGCTATTACAAGGTCTGAAAAGTGCAGCAGAAAGACAATAAAGGGGTCATTTTTTCGGTTTTTTGAACAGGTTTTCGAGGAATTTATCGAAAGAAGTTTTGGGTTTTACGATTTTTACCGCTTTATTTGCGTGCTCTAATTTGGTGCTGGCATTGAAGTTATCATCGCCGGCTTCGAGGCTCCGGACAAAGCCGTAATCGATTGTATCACTGTGAGTTAGAACCTTTTTGTCTTTATATTGCCAGGCGTTTTCGTACCGGCCGGTGACGGTGGCATGGTACCAGTGGCGGACAAAATCGTGGTCCGCGATTCCCGGGTCGGCGACGGTGATATCGACATTGTGGGCGTTGGTAAGTGTTTGGCCGGTGACCGAAAGCGTGATGTCACGTATAACGTAATGGTCGGCCCAGTAGGTTGTGTTCGGGTCGCTGGAAAAATCACCTAATTCACTTTCTTTCCAGAGAAGAGGGACGTAAGCATCGAGGAAGGTAAGATGTATCGTGGCATCGGTTTGGGCGGCGATGATTTTGGCAGCTTCGCTGATGAGCCATGCGCCGGAGGAATGTCCGATTAAATGGACGTGGCGCCAGTTTTTTGAGAGCTGGACGATTTTTTGTCCCAGCATAGGTCCGCCTTTTTCCCGGGCAAAGATGGCGGCGTCGAGAGGGTTGATTACTTTTGAATCTTTTCGCCAGTCGAACCAGCCGCAGAACCACGTTTTTGAGTCGATTTTATTGTTTATAGCCAGTGCCAGGTCGCGGGGCCAGGTTTTGAATTGGAACCAGCCGTGCACGGCGACAACGAGGTTGAACTGTGTTTGGTCGGTGAGATTGGGGTCGGGAATTTTTTCTAAAGTCATTTGTCGGAAGACGTTAGGTTCTGCGGCGACTGTTTCGGGGTTGTTACTGTCGGATTTGCAGAGGTATAGAGTCGGGGTGGAATTATTTTTGTTTTTATTTTGTTTTGGGTCTGCATCTTCTGCCGTAAGTGGTTTGCAGTTCGTTAGTAATGTAAGAACCGCCAGAAGAGAAAGAACAAGGGCCGAGATGGTTTTTCTGCTCCGCATATTTTGGTTAGTTTTCTTTTAGTTTGTCGATAAATCTAAATTAGCGCCTTAATTATATATTCGAAGTCATTTATTACAAGAGTTAAAGCTAACGTCTTATCTTACAAGGTCTTAACTTCGGTCAATTTTGAAAATAGTTTTTGTGGAACAATCTTTTGTTTTTGGTCGTAAAGAACATCACTTTACTGGCTTCAGAGGTATGAGGTGTTGTTTTGGTTTACAGTCGGCTGTTGGAAATAGACACGGAAAAAGTGTCGCAAGGTATTGAGGCTTATATAGTTAGGTTAACCGAATCGCACGGCGCCGAGGCGGTAGTGATGGGTCTTAGCGGTGGGGTCGATTCGGCGGTTCTGGCGTCGCTGGTGGTTAGGGCATTGGGGCCTGAGAGGGTGCTGGCTTATTATCTTTATGACCGTGATAACGAGGAGGAATCGGCGGAGAAAGCGCAACTTTTAGCGGAGTATCTTGGCTTGCCGGGGCGGATTCGGAACCAGATACCATCGCCTGACATGGCGAAGGGGATAACTGATGAGCACGCTATGGGTATAAGCTATAAGGACTTAGATATAATATTGCACTGGCTGGAGAATGAGTATAGCGAGGAGCAGATAGTGGGTGCGGGGGTGACTCGGAGGCAGATTTTGCATGTACGGCGGATGCATGAGTTGTCGGCTTGGAAGCGGACGGCGTGAGGCAGTCGGCAGGGTCAGGATATGCGCATTTTGATAAATCACTTCTTTATTTGCGCTTCGAAAAGCTCTTGGCAAGGTCATTTCGATTTGTCGCATTCGGGTAGGTTTAGAACCGGTTTGCGGCAAAAAAATGGTGAAAAATTGGTATTTTTTGTGTTTTTTTTGTAAAAAGCGTGCACTTTTTGTCATTTCCTGCGCAATCTTTGCATTTCTTGTAATTTATTCGACAATTTTGTGCGGATTTGGGGTTGTTGTTACATGAGGGGTTGGAGAATGGACACTTGGTGAGTGTGGGTGAAATCCACAACTCTCAAAAAAAATATTAAAAATATTGACATGTTATTGGCTATTCGGTATGCTATTGGATATTGATATTCATTATCAATAGAATGGCTGTCTTCCTCTTAGTGTTTTGAGGTGGCTTAATCAGTTTCGGGACTGTATTAGGGTGAAACTATTCTCTGAAAAGAAGAACAATGAATGCTAAAGAAAAGTTTGAGCAATTCGTCTCCCAAAACGGCTTAAGGCACACAGAACAAAGAGAATATGTGTTGGACGTGTTTCTATCTACGGAAAGACATGTAACGGTTCAGGAATTGTACGATCTGGTAAGGAAGAGGCGTAAAGGAATAGGTTACGCCACTGTAGCCAGAGTTGTAAAACTTATGTGTGAATCCGGCATTTGCAGACAGGTCGATTTCAGGGATGGTTCACAGCGTTTTGAACACAAATATGGTCACGAACATCACGATCACTTAATTTGTCTTAAGTGTGGGAAGTTCGAAGAGATTTATAGTGCCAAACTTGAAAGCCTTAAAAACCAGTTGGTGAAAAAACATGGTTATGTCCAGAAATATCACAAGCTGGACATATTTGGTTTATGTTCTAAATGTGAGCGAAAAAAGAATAAGAAGTATTAGGATTTCTATGATACAGAACTTTTTTTGGTTATTAATTGATAATGACATTCATTATCGACGAGAGGCAAGTGCTTATTCGGGTATCCTATTGGAAGAAACTATAGTGTTTACTGTTGTGTAGAAGGAGGTGTTATGTTGTTAGATGTTGATCAAAAGCGAATGATGAGTGGTGTAATGGTATTTGTGCTCCTGTTGTGCTCAAGCGGGGCATATGCTGATCGAAGGGGCTATGTCTGGACGTATGAGTACCAGACGATGCCAAGAGGTGAGTCTGAATTAGAATATTATCTTACAACCAAGGTGCCTGACCTTCATAAATACAAAAATAAGAATACCTGGGAACATCAGGTTGAGTATGAATATGGGCTAACGGACAGATGGGATATTTCGGTTTATCAAAGATGGCTCCAGACAAATACAAGCAAAGAAGACAAATTCGAATATAACGGAACAAAAGTGAGGACACGCTATCGTCTGGGCGAAAAGGGGATATATCCTTTGGATACGCTATTGTACCTGGAGTATATAAGGCCTGATGGTTCAGATGATTCAGAAATACTCGAAGGCAAACTCATCTTGGCAAAGGATTTTGGAAAGCTAAATATTGCTTACAATCAAATAATAAAGATTCCGATTAGTAATGGTAGCTGGACGGAGAATGAATATGCCACGGGTATAAACTATGAGTTTAATCCTTCCTGGAAGGTCGGGATCGAATCTACCGGTAATTTTACTGAGGACAAATTTTATCTTGGCCCAACAATTTCATGGGCAGGGGAGAAGTTTTGGATAGGACTGGGTGCTTTGAGGGGGCTTAACGACAGAAGCGATGATCTCCGGGCTAGACTGATAATAGGTATCCCATTTTAGTTGGGTAATCTGCACTATAAGTCAAAGAACCGTTAAAATACAAACATTATTATTTGTAGTTAAGATTCTGATTTTGAAGAAGTTGTTGATTTGTTTATTTGGGTCAGTTGGATTGTTAGTCGCGGTTCATGGTTGTCACAATATAGCAGGCGAAATGAGCGATGGCGAAATATTGTATAGGGGCAAGTGTTCATCTTGCCACAATTTAATTGAACCGAGTCGTTTTGACAATGAAAAGTGGCATTTATACGTTAAGCGATACGGGCGAAAAATGACGATTCAAGAAAGACAATTTCTCCTGAATTATTTGACAGAATCCAACCAAAATCGATTGGTGAAGGACAAGAAACCCCTGCTGAAATAAGCGGATGAGTAAAGAAATAACAGCAGGGGCAAAGATTGGGAAGTAGTTGTTCTGTTCGATAATGGCGCTGTGTGCGAGGGCTGATTATGTAAGGGGGCATGATTAGCAAAACAAGGGAGGGACAAGTTTTTTGGCGGGGAGGTGATTATTCGGCCGATAGTTACAATAGTGCATAAGCGCGCGAAAGTATAGGCAGTTTGGTTTTGAAAGGAAGTGGATGGCGGTCGGCAAGGTCATGGACGAGCGGTACTGGGACGGGGTGGCGGGTGACTATGACAGGGAGATATTCAGCGTACTTGCGAACGACAGGAACGAAGTAATAACATCGAAGATAAGAAAGTACGGTGACAAGGGGAAGGAGGCGTGTGATTTCGGCTGCGGGGTGGGCAAGTTCGTGCCGGCGCTGGCGGAGAATTTCGGTTATGTGTGGGCGGTGGATTTGTCGGAGGAATTGCTGGAGCAGGCGAAGGAGGATTGCAGGGATTTCGAGAACGTGACATATCTGAAGAAGGACCTTTCGCAGCCGAAGGTGAAACTTGCGGAGGTGGATTTCGGTTTGAGTGTGAACGTTGCGATAATGAGGGAGGGCAAGGTCCGGCGGGGGATATTCAGGACGATGAAAAGATGCGTGCGCAAGGGAGGAAGGCTGGTAGTGGTGGTGCCTTCTTTGGAGTCGGCGCTGTATGCGGACTATCGATTGGTGCAGTGGAATTTGCGGGCCAAATGGAGTATGGAGGAGGCGGTGAAAGAGGTTGCGGAGGCTGAGCGCGGGGGAGTTGGGGGTGTGCGGCAAGGTTTGGTGGAGATAGACGGGGTTGCGACGAAGCATTATCTTGCGGAGGAGTTGGCGGCGATGTTCGGTGAGTTTGGTTTTGAAGTGGAGGGGGTGGAGAAGGTGGAGTATTCGTGGGGGACGGAGTTTGCGGAGCCGCCTGCGTGGATGGGCGAGCCTTATCCGTGGGACTGGCTTATTGTGCTTAAAAAGATTTGAGGGCGGGTGGGTTTATTTTTCGTTGATTTCGTCTTTAATCTGGTTGAGGAGGTTGATGGCCTGTATGGGGGTGAGGTTGTCGAGGTCGGTGGAGACGAGTTTATCGAGGACGGATTTGTGTTTTTTTACGAAGAGGGAGTCGGAGTCGGGTTCTTTGGTTTTGTGTTTTGAAAGGTGTGGGCTTGCGGCTTCCTGCTGGAAGGTGGATTCGAGTTCTTCGAGGATTTCTGCGCTTCTTTTGATTATTGTTTTCGGTATACCGGCGAGTTTAGCGACGTGGATGCCGTAGCTTTTGTCGGTTCGGCCGGGGAGAATTTTGTGGAGGAAGACGACTTCGTTTTGCCATTCGCGGACGGCGACGTTGCAGTTTTTGATGTTGGTGAAGAGCTCGGCGAGTTCTGTTATTTCGTGGTAGTGCGTGGCGAAGAGGGTTCGGCATTTTAGGTTTGTAGCGATGTGCTCGGTGATTGCCCATGCGAGTGCGAGGCCGTCGTAGGTGCTTGTTCCTCGTCCGACTTCGTCGAGGATGACGAGTGAATTTTTTGTAGCGTTGTTGATAATGTTTGCGGTTTCAGTCATTTCGACCATGAAGGTTGACTGGCCACGGACGAGTTCGTCGGAGGCGCCAACGCGGGTGAAGATTCTATCGACGAGGCCGATTTGCGCGTCTTTTGCGGGGATGAAAGAGCCGGTCTGGGCCATGAGTACGAGCAGTGCGGTCTGTCGGATGTATGTGCTTTTTCCGGACATGTTGGGGCCGGTGAGTATGAGGAGGTCGGCGTTTTTGTCGCCGAGTTCGATGTCGTTTGGTACGAATTCCGGGCCGAGAGTTTCAGCGAGGACGGGGTGTTTTCCTTCGGTGATGAGCAGTTCTGGGCCGGTGGTGATTTTGGGCCGGGTGTAGTTTCTTTTTTTAGCGAGGTGAGCGAAGGCGGCGAGGCAGTCGCAGGCGGCGGTGGTGTGTGCGAGGTCCTGCAGGCGGGTGATGTATTGCGCGGTTTGGGTGCGTAGCTGTTCGAATATTTTGCATTCGAGTTCAAGGGCTTTTTCGTTTGCGGTGAGGACTTTTGTTTCGTAGTTTTTCAGTTCTTCGGTGATGTATCGTTCGGCGTTTTTGATTGTCTGTTTTCTGACGTAGTCGGGGGGTACTTTTTCGGCGGCGGCGTGAGAGACTTCGATGTAGTATCCAAAGACCCTGTTGTATCCGACTTTTAGGTTTTGGATACCGGTTTCCTGGACTTGCTGTTTTTGGAAGTTTTGGAGCCAGGTTCGGCCGTCTTTTGCGATAGAGCGTAGCTCGTCGAGTTTCGGGTCGAAGGCGGTTTTTATTACACCGCCGTCGCGGAGGTGCGAGGGGCAGCCGGGTTCGATGGCGGCTTCGAGGAGGTCTGCGAGTTCGTCCATGCTGTCGCAGCAGTTTGCGAGTTGGAGGGTGAGGTCTGCGGTGCAGGTGTTTAGGGTTTCGCGGAGGTGGGGGATTTTTCTTAAGGTCGCGGCGAGAGCGAGCAAGTCACGGGGCGAGGCGCGGTTAGTACTGATACGTGCGGCGATTCTTTCGGTGTCCGCAAGAGAAGTGAGGAGGTTTCGTATTGAGTTTAGTTTATCGGGTGATTGTTTTAATTCTTCGACGGTGTCCTGTCGCAATTCGATTTCGCCCAGGTCGTAGAGGGGCATACAGAGCCAGTTTTTGAACAGTAGTGCGCCGGGGG
>Ga0114923_10000980_pt1 | contig 20222 bp, 16 predicted proteins | sample SumtaG_FD_89578 | JGI IMG/M metagenome (GOLD analysis project Ga0114923, IMG submission 89578) | Deep subsurface microbial communities from Indian Ocean to uncover new lineages of life (NeLLi) - Sumatra_00157 metaG | ecosystem: Environmental > Aquatic > Marine > Oceanic > Sediment | place: near...
CTCCCTCCCCCATGGTGCAAGTGATTGTATAAACATTGTGAAGGTTTTTCAATCAAAACTAAAAGAAATGAGTGATTCGGAAGAGAATTTAAGGTTAAAAGATTTAATCAGAAACTTCATAGAGAGAGTTGATGTCTTAATGACTTGATAAAATGATTTTCTAAAAAAATCATGCTAGATTAATCCCTTTCATAATTGTAGATTTAAAATATGATGAATTGTAAGTTTGAGTATTAAGTATTTCTAAGATTTAATAAAAATCTTAAAATCAAGGGAACGTGTATATTTATTTGTTTAAATTTGTTAATTTCATATATAGACAAATAAATCAATAATCCTTTTATATTATATCTTAAATGAAAGACTTAGATCCTCTTTATAGTGAACTAAATTATTATTTTAGTAAGGGAAAGCTTAGTTCCATACCTCAGAAGGAAAGAGATCATATATTAGAAAATGTAAGATTAAAATCTTTTGAATATCTTGAAAAAAATCTTCAAACTTTTAATGATGAAAATTTAGACTTCATTATTATAGGATTGAGCAAATTAGGAATAAAGCTTAAAGATTTATTCTCAAATCCACTGAGTATTGATAATAAAATAATAGACATCTTATTTGAGTTAACTCTGAAGATAGTTGATTTGGAACTCAAGTATTATTTTATTTCTGATATTAAGGAAATTTGTGAAGTCCTGATAAATTTTCAAGAAGGAAATTCTGACTCTTTTGATCATTTGAAGAATATATTGACCTATTATCTTACAAACTATGATTTAGAAAAGATTAAGTATTTATGGGATGAATATCTCTTTAATTATTTGGAGGAAGAGGTCTTAATTAAAATCTATGAAGCTCCTGATTCTGATCTTGAAAATAAACTGAATGAAGCTTTATATGAGAATGGTATGGGGAATTATTGCAGCAGAGAAGAAGCTGCGGAAAATATTTATATTAAATTAGGAGAATATGGCATAAATCCTTTATTAAAGTGGATTCCTCACTCAAATGATGTAATAGGGACACCAATCTCCCAATTTTTCAGAAAAATGGGAACAAAAATAGTAAACCCATTCAAGATATTTATATTAGAATGCATTAAAAATAATGACTTTAGTACTATTAATGAATTGATGAGTTATGATCTAATCAAATTATTAGACAAAAATATTGTTGTTGAAATCTTCTGGGATAAGAAAAACAGATATCTGCAAAAAATCATCGACATTTGCTTAGAAAAGAGAATAGATATGTACGGTGAATATGCTGTATATATCATTAGGAAAATAGGAGGAAATGCTTTTAAAATTCTTTACAAAGCATTTAAATTTGAGATTTTTGCTGAATTACTTGAAGAAGTTATCTTTGACTTTAGAAAGACTGAGATTGAGGAGATTATTAATTTAAAGGAAGGTATATTATACGCATATGAATTAAATGAACTTTTTTTACCTTTAATTGTAATTCTATTTGATAGCGTGATTAAAAAAATCCCTGAAGAAGACCAAAGATATATAATCTTAAATACCAGCATTATAGAAAACATTTTAGAGGATGATTTCTACTGGTATAACGTATCAAACTTCGAGCCACTTCAAAGTCTTAATTGGTATTGCACCAGTATTTTGAGTGAAAAGATTTTAGTTTTTTTTAAAGACCAAAATATACCCGTATTGGCAAGAATTTTAAGCAAACCCGATTATTACAATTTAGGACACGGGATGATGATGAATTTAAATGATTGGAAATTGGTAATTAATAATCCGGATATGAATGTTTTTGAGATTTTAACATCTGTACTTATCTATAAAGAAGATGGTTTTAATAATAGAAGTATTTGGGGGATTGAACACGTATTCCAGAAATTAATAGGAAATGCATTAAATAATTCTATTTACATTAAAATTATTGAGAGTTTTAAATACAAGATAGTCAATGCAATTTATTCAGTATTTGAAGCAGGTATAATCAATTCTGTTGATGAGGATTTACTCCTTAAATTGGTAGAAGAATCATTAGAAGTATGTATTACTTCTCAAAATCGAAATTTTTCATATCGACTTCAAACCTTAATTGATAACATCTTAGAAAAACGTCAAAATCATTAGGGTTGAAGCTCAAATAATAATTTAGGGTGAAATTAATATTAATTTTTAAATAAGAATTTTTTATATAAGCTTCGAGATTTTTTCGCATGTTCGCTTACAATCTAAAAATATTAATCCCAATCTCACATCTTTCGTAGTAGAAACAGTTAATACCGCATTGGGTCCAGCCCCTAAGACCAGGAGGTACCCCTCGGTTCCCTTAACGTACAGCTGATCAAATTCCCCTTTGTCCATCTCAATAACTGCCCTTTCGGCTAGAGATAGAAGTGCTGCCGTCATTGCCGCTCTACGCGGAAAAAGTGAAAATACTTTTTAACCTATACGTGTTTCATCGACTCCCTGTGGGAGTGCGGAGGCAATTGGCAACCCCTCTGCTGATACTATAGCAGCGGCTCTAACTTCTGGTATTGCTGATAACAGCTTTTTGAGGATATCATCAAGATTTTCGCTTGTTGGTTCCATGGAAGTCATTTTCTCTATTTTTTTTTTTAATTAATTTTTTACAAAGATAGTTTGATAGTTTGACCACAAATTCTATATTCTTACTAATATAAATAACTTATTTTAACTTTATTTATTTTTTTGTATTACTTTTTCTCTAATAAAATATATTATTACTTACTTATTAACTTCTATTCGTATTCATATTTTAAAATCATAGGTACAAGCCTTTTTTTGGAAATTTAGATAATGAAGATTTTTATTGTAATTTGTCAATTCTATAATATATTAATCTTAAAATTACTCGATACTTGATATTTAAAATCCCGTAAATCCTTTATCCTACTTAAATTAATAATTATTGCTCACCTTCTAATTCTTTAAGAACCGCACATATGTTAGGAAATATTTCTTCAAGTTTGGTTTTTCTCGTATCGCTTATTAGTTCTTCAATAGTCTTTCCTCTTTCTCTTAGAACTTTTTTTAATTTATTTTTAATTAATTTCCTCCCAGCAGATTCCTTTCTCTGTGAAAGATCAATTGTTACACCCAGTTTGAGTTTAATCAAATTAGCAACTTCCTCTTCAATAAAAATTTCAGGACCTAATATGGTACAGAATAGAAAAATTTCATAAGGTCCTGAATTGCATTTAATTAAAAATGCTCTTTGGAGTGGTATAATTTCGGATATGCCTATACCTATTGATTCTAAATGTCGCTGGATCTCGATCTTAGCATTCTCTTGAATATGTTCCCCATCTAAAATGAAAATTATTGAGTTTACATGATATTTTTTTGGATATAAAGGTAAAGCATTCAGTGCATGTAATCCCGTTTGTTTTTTAAGTGGAGGATTTATATAAAAAATGGCTTTATTATATCCATTAAATTTTTTACAGAGATTTTTAAATATAACTCTTTCTGGAAATGTACCATTACCTGATATAATTAAGTAATAGTCTTCAATATCCTTCAAATTATCTACTAATCTCATCAAAATCACAAGAAGGGCTTATAACCGAAGTGCATCGGGTAACAAACGTGGATCTGTGTTCGCATCTATTAAATCTTCTAATTCATTTAAGGTTAAAACTTCATGACTTAAGATATCCTCATTTGATTTATTTAATTGGAGAATTGTAGTGTCTATAGGTTTTACATCGACTAAATGGTATAATACATCAATGCTATGGGTTGAAATTATTGTTTGCCATTTTTTTTTCTTCAACCATTTTAGGAATAATTTTATCATTGAAGGATGAAATCCTGCTTCAAAATCATCGATTAATATGAGTTTAGGAGATAAAACTTCAAATAATGACATGATTTTTATTAATTTTTCTGCTCCAGAACCAAGATCTTTCAATTTGAGATATACCTTGTTATCAGGATATACTTTTCTCAAACTTATAGGCTCAAGAAAAACAAGTTCGCTATAGACATCATTAACACATTCATTTAGAAAATTAGCAAGTTCAATATGATATCCTTTTTTCATTATTAACTCCTTAAGAGATTTCATCCTATTCTCTATATCTCTAAGTATTGATGTGGTAAAGGGAATGAAAAGTACCATTTCCGATAACTTATTTTTTGGTACCTCAAACACTCTGGAGATATTGTCAGCTAAAGCTTTATTTCTGTTATTCCAATATGATGTAGTATCAACATCACTTATGTCGATAAAAGCGTTTGAGCTTTCAATACCAAATTGTAATTTTGAATTTCCCGCGTAAAGATAGAGAAGATCTTTCAATGTACCTTGATGTAGATCTAGTAGATTATTTATTTTGGTTTCTTTGGTGATATAATCATATATATTTGGTTCAGGTAATAAAGATAATGCTTCCAATATTGAAGATTTTCCCGCATTATTCCTTCCAATTAAGATAGTAAAATTACTAAATTTTAGAGTTTTCTCACAAGCTTTAATTCCTCTAAATTCTTTAATATTTAAACTTCTTACGAACATGAAATTTCGATCTATTTATCTTTAATTTTCCTTAATATATAATAGTATTAAAAACAAATATATATAGAGTTCTGCAAATTAAACTTTACTTCGGTTTTAATAAACAAAAACATAAATCTATTTTTTTTCTAAATTTAGATATGTAAGATTTTCGTTGTCTCTATTGTAGCTTATTGTGAAATCAAAGAATAATTATTAGATTATAAATTAACAACAATTATTACATTAGTTAATTAATAATATTCTTATACTGGTTGGATATGGATTATTGGACTGCTGTTGGTGAAGTATACAACGTTACTTTATCTTTCACATTTTTCTTATTAGCCTTCTTAATGTTTTATATTGGTAGACGGGGATATAAATCGGGAAATCGATCTGGAGGAGTCTCAACGATCATTTGTGGGATTTGCTTTTTTATATTTGGATATTACAATATGATCGTAAGATTTTTCGTTTATCCTTATAACGGATTTATGGTCTGGTGGATAGGAATTATATTACTAATCAATGGGGTATTTTTTAAGATTATCAGAAGAGAGTCAAAAAAAATCAGGATGGAAAGCGACAACCAAGACATTAATAGTGAAAAAAAATCCATGATAAGGAGATATATTGAAAGGATGACACTTGAAAATCCTTATAAAGCAACAATTTCCTATAAGATGGAGTTGATAAGAAAGAGTTTTCATTTGTTGGGTTTCTTTCTTGCTATATCATATTTTGGGTTTTTCATTTTCTATCCTCTAACTTTGATCATCAGTGACAGTGTAATTCAGTTTATCACTGATATAGGACCCGTATATGAATTATTATGGGGTGATATTGCTTTATTCCCATTTGTGAAGGGACCTAACCCTCCCCAAAGCCATCTTTATAATGGTATCAATATCTCAATTACTTACTTAACCATGATGGCATTAATTGGGGCTTTAATATTAGCCATTATATCAGATTTAATAAGAATCATATGGAGTCCCGAATACTCTTTGTTTAATTTCTTATCAAGCTCTATACTAAGAAATAAGGAAATAAACGCCATTGGTCCACATATTTATCTTATTACTGGAATGATTTTTACTTATATGCTTTACATGGTAGGGTTAATCCATATATTGGCGTTTTTTACAGGAGCACTAATTGCTTGTATATCTGACGCTGCAGCTGCTTTAATTGGAAGAAAATATGGAAAACACAAAGTAATTGTTAGAAGTAAAGACACAAAATCCATGGAGGGCTTTCTAGCTGGTATGATAGTAGCATATATAGTAGGAATAATTCTAATAGGGCCAATATATGCAATAATTGGAGTTGTAATATTTTTTATAACAGATTATTACCCAATATATATAGCTGATAATGTATTAAACCCTCTTTTAATTCCCATTGGAATCCAGCTCTTTATCCTTTTATTAGAGCTCCCAGTAGGTTGGTTTCCATAACTCACAAGAAATACTAACAAAATCATGCGGCATCTAACGAGTGCTTTAAAAGAGATTAAATTGGCAATATTTGACTTAGATGGAGTAATTTATCGGGGGAATACATTAATCCCCGGTGCGGATACGGTTATTCAAGAGCTTAAGGATCGCTCAATTAAAGTCAGATATAACTCTAATAATTCCACTATAACGCGGGATACATACGTTAAGAGATTGAAAGATTTTAAAATCCCAAGTGAGATAACAGATTTTTACACAAGTGCTTCAATTGCATCTGTTGAGATAACAAAATTAAAGGAAAATGCAAACATTTTTGTAATTGGGGAAATTGGGTTAAGGGATGAATTACAACTTGCTGGTCATAGAATTCTAACAAATCCGTTGATAGAAGATATCGATTTTGTAATAGTCGGATTAGATAGAGAATTTACATATGAAAAATTATCAATTGCTCAAAGGTGCATTTTAGAGGGAAAAGCGCTTTTTTATGCAACAAATGCGGATTCTACTTTACCAGTTGCTAAAGGACTTAAACCAGGAGCTGGCTCAATGGTTAGCTCTTTAATTACTTGCACAGGACAAAACCCAATTAGGATATTTGGGAAACCAGAACCTTTTGGTATAGAACTAATTTTGCGAGACACTCAAATTCCTCCTGAACAAGCATGTATTTTTGGGGATCGTTTAAATACAGATATCTTAGCAGGAAATAAGGCAGGAATTAAGTCAATAGCAGTATTAACAGGGGTTACCACAAGAAAAATGATTGACGAGGTCAAAGACAAAGATATTAATAGTGATATTAATCTTATCCCCGATTTGGTAGTAGAAAAATTAGGTGAAATTTTTACAAACAATTGAATAATAAAGCTCAAATTTTATAATAACAGATCTATTTAGTCAAATTTAGTATTTTTCATCATCAATCGACCAATTTCTGTAAAAACGGCTTCTACATTTTGACCATCTTTAGAAGAACATTCAATGTATCCAATTAAACCATTTTCCTTTGCCAATTCATATGCATCATTCTTGGAAACGGCTCTTTTATGTTCAAGATCTAATTTACTTCCGACCATTATGATTGGTACTTGTTTAATTGGACCTTTATAGCCTTTTTTAAAAATATCCAACCATTCTTGAAAATTTCTAAGTGAACTATATCTAGTTATATCATACATAAAAATTCCACCTGAAGCACCCAAGACGTAGCTAGGTAATAAAGCCCTAAATCTACCCTCCCCTGCAAAATCCCAAATTTGTAGTGAGATTCGCTTATCCTGAATATTTAACTTCTTAATATGAAAGTCCACGCCTATAGTTATCTCAGTATTACTTTGAAAGACACCAGTCAGAAATCTCCCTATTAATGTAGTCTTTCCAACACCACCATCACCGAAAATACAGACCTTATACATCAAATCGCTAAGTGGAATTCTAATCCTTCACCTTTTAAATAATAAAATACTTTCAATTTCTATATATCATAAATTCTATTCTTAAAAATAATTGGTTTCCGATACTTAGGAACATAAATGCTAAATATAAATTTATTGGTACCGAAAAAATGCAACTAACCAAGATTATTTGATTAAGAATAACTCTAACTTTTTTTTTTAATCAATTGAGAGTATTTCTTTATAAAGTAATAATTCAATAATCTAGTGTTAATGATTGAGTCATATTGAATAAACTCATTTACAGAATGAGCCAATCCTCCAATTCCTAGCCCACCTGTGATATAATTTAATCCCAAAAAGTTTTGGATTATTGTTAAAGGAGCAGCTGCAGCACTAATTGGCCAGAGCTCCGTTTCAACATCTAAGTTTTTAGCACTTGTGATAAGACTTTTTACTAACACAGAATCTTTTGAAATTCGAGAACTTTCATAACCAATATTTTTGATTAATTCAACTTTAGATTTTGAGTTCTGAGTAAATTCTTCTACTTTTTCTTTAATTTCATTAAATATTGCATTTTCAGGAATCTTATGAGCAAATCTGATATCAATATTACAAACTGCCTCGTTAGGTACATAATTTTTTGTACCTTCTTTCATAAAACCAGATTTTAATGTAGAAATATTAAAAGTTGGTTTAAAAAGGTAGTTCATAAAAAGCATCCTTGGATCAGATTCTCGAGTGTGCAAAATTCCTGCTTTTTCTTTAATTTTTTCTAATTCAAGAGTTTTCATACACTTATCTAAAAGTAATTGTTCCTCTTTGGAAAGCTCATATGGCTCCTTCAAGCAAGCAAGCAAAAATTCATTATTATTATAAATAGTGCTTAGTAAAGAAATTAAATCAGCTGCAGGATTAGGAATCATCGCGCTGAATGCAGAATGTGGTTCCTTGTTTTTTGACGATATTTTTATAGTTATAGATAAAATTCCCTTGTATCCAAGTTTTAGAACTAACTTTCCATTAATATCTTGCTTTGTAGAGGGGTAATATACATCTATACAATCTTTAAACATATTTCTATGATTATTAAGTATTTTTAATAAACCAGGAGAACCCATTTCTTCCTCACCATCAAATAATAGTAAAAGAGATAATGGTAATTCGTTTTCTTCTTTAAGTTCTTTTATTACATTTAAAAAACAGATTAGAGGTGTTTTAGAATTATAAGCTCCCCTAGCAATAATACATTTTCCTATTACATCCAAAGGAGGAGGAAGATTATGAACTTCAGCTTCAAAGGGGTTACTAATCCATTTATTTCCCTTATTTATTGGTTGAGTATCATACATCATGTAAATTAGCAGGCATTTCCGAGATTTTCCATCAACTTTTGCTATAATAAAGGGGTTGATTTTTCCTTGATATTCTGTAATTTCTTCACAAAAACCTGAAATATAGGAAATAATAAATTCCTTAGCCTTTATTATTCCTTCCTTATTAAGAGTTTCACTAGGTATTCTTAAAAAAGGTAGAAGATCTGTTTCAATGAATTTTTTATTGCCTATCTTCAATTTGCTGTCGAAGGTATCAAGTGATTTCATATATATTCAATAGTTAAATTATGTAATTAATTAATTTAATTATCTATACTTAGAATAATGTAGAATATGAACAAACCACCGAAAATTAACAATGATACTAACAATGAATTATCTTTAATGTTAGATGAATTGAAAACAAAAGGTAAATTTAAAGGAATTATCTTTGCAAAACGAAATGGGGAAATAATTAATGAGAACATTGGGAAGAACGCAGATTGCAAAAAATTAGCTTCTATGTGTGCATCAGTTTTTGAAAGTGCGGTAGGTCTTGGAGAAACAATGGGAAATCAAAAAATTGTCAAAATTATTGCTGAATTAGAGAAGATCTCAATATTAATGGTAGGAATTAAAGAGAAAAAAGTATTTTTAATATTCCTAATAAATAATCAAGCAGATTCCAGTTTCATTTTTGACCAAATGGAAGATTATATCCAGAAAATCAGTTTATTGATCTGAGATATTCAATAAAATATTATAATTCTTCCATCCAGTCAGGATTTATCTGATTTAAGGAGTTTTCTACTGCTTTTTTAACATCCCAATTGTCGTCTCCTAATAATTCGACAAGGTGTTTTATAGCATCCTTTTTTCCTATTTCACCTAAAGCTTTAACTGCTGATAGTCGTATCTTATCATCGTTTTCTTTTAATAGTTGAATAAACGGTTCAATTGAATCAACATCTTTTATTCTTCCCAAGGCCATGGCTGCCCAGCTTTTAATATATACATCATCGTCATTTAAACAAGAAATGAGAGAATTAATAGAGTTCTCGCTTCCAACTCGTATTAGTAATTTAACCCCTGCTCTTCTAATTTTCCAGTTTGAGTTTTTTAATGAACTCTTTGCCATTTCGATGACTTTATCTGATTTGAAGTTAATTAGAGCGTCAATTGCAGCTTTTCGAACGCTTCCATTTTCATCTTCAATTAAATTAAAAACAGTGTTAAGTGTGTTAGGGTCTCCTATTTCACCCAATATTTTAGTACAATACATTCTTATGCGCCAAGATTTTCCAGCTAACGAATTTAAAATCTTTTCATCAATTTTATTCTGCAAAATTTGAAGAATTGCCCGAAAGGATGCTCTTCGTATACTCGCAACTGTGCTATCAAAAGTTTTTATCAAGGTGTCAATGGCATTTACATCTTTCAACATTCCTAGTAATTTTATTGCTTCTTTTCTCGCATTGACGTTTTTTCCTTTTAAAATATCATAAAGAACATCGTTTGATTCGATTTTCTTAAAGATTTTGTATAACGCGTTTTTGGTGAGATTTCTTATCTTTGCATCTTTATCTTTTAGAATAGCTAATAAGGGACTAATCGCTCTTTTACTTCCTATATTTCCTAAAACTCGAATGGACTCCTTTCTCACATCTATGTCGGGATCATTAAGTGTTGCCAAAATGTTTTTTATGTTTTTAAGATCAATTATCTTTTCTAAAGCTTTCAAAGAATTCTTTCTGATCAATGGATTTTCATCTTCAAGAAAATTAATTAGAACGGTTTCGCTCTCTTTGATTCCCATTTTTCCTAAGATTACGGGGATTTCCCTTTTAATATTTACATCCTCTGTATCTATATAATTATATACTATTTCTTGGTATCCCTTTTTTCCTATTTGAACAATTGATTTAATTAATGGAACATAAATTTCAGCATTTCTTAAGTGCAAACGCTCGATTAACGGTGCTAAAGCTTCTTTACTCCCAGATTTCCCCAAAAGGGTAATTGCTAACTCTTTTACTTCAATGTTTGTATCACCTAAAACTTCAATGAAGAAAGGAATAGAGTCATTTAAATCTGCATTTCCAATCTTTCAATAAGTGTTTTCCTAACAGTACCATCGTTACAATTTTTATATTGGTCTTTTAAAAATTTAATACCTTCATTCCCATAAATTGTAGCAAACAGATCTATTAGTTTAATACGTAATTGTGGATGTCTATCATTTAAAAACGTATTCTTTATGTCTTGTAATCGTAAATTCTTATTATCTTCATAATTTGCTAAAATTTCAACCGATGTTAACTTATTTCTTAAATTTTTAGAAGATGTTATGATAGAGAGAAGTAATTTCACCGCTTCTTCTGGTTCCATGGCTTTTATTTTTTCATACACTTGCTTGTCATTATGGCTCAAGTTGAATATCCTTGGGTTTGTGATATTTAATTAACATAATAAAAATAAAATCTTTGAAATAATCATAAAATTATATTTATTTATTTTTAATTATTTAATAGTAACAAAAACTGATTTAAACCAATTATAGGCACAAAATAAAAATATTAAGAAGGGTGTCACTCTAGTTTTTGATGTTCAAAATATTTTTTATACAGTTGAGAATATTTACCTCCCTGTGAAAGTAATGATTCATGAGTACCTTGTTCTACGATTTTACCATGATCCATTACAATGATTCTGTCAGCATTAATAATAGTAGACAGTCTGTGAGCAATAATTATTGATGTTCGATTAGCTAACAATATTTCAAGAGCTTCTTGAATGATTGCTTCAGTATAAGCGTCTACACTTGAAGTGGCTTCATCAAGAATGAGAATTTTAGGATTAGTAAGCAGAGCTCGAGCAAAACTGATTAGTTGCCTTTGACCTATTGAGACACCTTTTCCTCTTTCCCCTACTTGAGTTTGGAATCCTTTTGGTAAATATTCAATTAGTTCTTCAGCGTGGACTGCAGTGACTGCTTTCCTCAAATCCTCTTCAGAAGCATCTCGTCTTCCGTATCGGATATTTTCTTCTATTGTTCCTGAAAATAGAAAAACGTCTTGCTGAACTATGCCAATGTTTTTCCTGTATGATTCTAATTTCATATTTCTAATATCAATTCCATCAATTTTAATTGAACCCCCTTGAAATTCATAATACCGTGCAAGAAGTGAAACTAAGGATGTTTTTCCCGAACCAGTATGCCCAACTATTGCAAGTTTCTCCCCCTTTTCAATTTTAAGATTCAATCCCTTGAAAACCCATTCATCATTTTTATATCCAAAATCTACGTCTTCGAATTCAATCTCTCCTTCTAATTCACCAACCTCAAAGGCAGTAGGGTATTGCTTAACAAAGGGTTTTGAATCAAGTACACCAACGATTCGTTCGTATGCAGCCATACCTGTACTAAATTGAGGAAAAAAGGTAGCTAACACCATTATTGGACGAAAAAATCTTGGTAAGTAGAGGTAAAAGATAAAAACACTTCCAGGACTTATTGAACCATTGAAAACAAGTTGTCCACCCACATACATAATGATTATAAATGTGAGTGTCGATAAAATTCCAAGAAGCCTTCTCCACAAATGTGTTACGGCTGTTAATTTAAATCCTGTTTTGAAATATTTTTTATTTATTTCATTAAATCGTTCTGAAACTACAACTTCCTGGCTATAGCTTTTGCAAACGTGTATTCCTTCTACTAGTTCAACCATTGCTATGTTAACGTTATCTATAGATCTTCTATATGATCTACTTACAACTCTAGCTATCTTCCTAAGGGAAAACATTATTAATAAAATTAAAGGTACGCTAGCTAAGGCAATAAGTGCAAGAGATAAGTTCAACAATACCAATATTGTTAATGTTAAACCACTAAGAATTAGATTGCCTATGGTTTCTACTATTAAGAAAGTTATATTCCCAAAATCAGCGACATCATTAGTAACTCTTGTATTCAATCCACCAGTCTGTTCTCTATCAAAAAAACTCATATCTTGTTCTTGCAACTTATCAAAAATGTCTATACGGAGCCTTTCTGAAAAAAAAGGAACAAATCTCGACATTTCCCGATATTGCAAAAAGAACATAACCCATATAACAAAATATAATAAAATATATACAAGGGTAGCACCAACTACTAAGAAAAAATTAGGGTTTGTTTTTGATAATTCATCAACCCCGAATCCTAATAATAATGGACTAAAAATATCTGCTAGTGCTGAGATCACAATAAAGAGTGCAATTAGTATAACACTCTTTTTAAAGGGAGTAATTCTTTTAATATATCTAATAAATAGTTCACGATCGCTATATTTTCGTTGATGTTTTTCTGCCAATAATCCCGCATATAGTCCCAATTTAGTTCAACCTCTTTTTACATTAATTTTAGATTCCGGTAATGTCAATTTCTTACCAAAAATTCGTCGGTAATCTTCTGATCTTTGTAGCAATTCTTTATGATTACCCTCTGATACGATTTCTCCATGTTTGAGCACGATTATTTTATCAGCGGTTCTTATTGTATGAAGTCTGTGTGTTATGATTATCGTAGTTCTGTTTTTTAAAATATTTTCCATAGCACGCCCTATTCTCTCTTCTGTTTCGCTATCAACAGCTGAAACAGAATCATCAAGAATGAGAATTGCAGGATCAGTTAAAAATGCTCGAGCGATTGCTACCCGCTGTTTTTCACCCCCAGAGAGCCTTGTTCCTCTTTCTCCAACAATCGTTTCATAACCTTTAGGAAAATCTCTTACAAACTCATCTACTTGTGCGAGTTTAGCGGCATTTAGCATGGCTTCTTCAGATGCTTCGGGTTTGCCAAAAATTATGTTTTCTTTTATTGATCTAGGATAAAGATAAATTTCTTGCTCAATATAGCCAACATTTTTTCTTAAAGATTCAAGAGGAAAATTCTGTATATCAATTCCATCCAAGAGAATTGATCCTTTTTGTGGTCTGTAAAGGGATAAGATTAACTTTGCAAGGGTTGATTTCCCACATCCTGTGGGACCAACGAGAGCGACTCTTTGAAAGGGTTCAATAATAAAATTCAAATTATTAAGAGTAGGACGTTGATTTTTATTTTCATTTCGATGACTGAAAGTAACATTTTTAAATTCAATTTTTCCTTTGAATTGTTTTGGCCATTCCTCATCCTTATTAAGTTTAACCTCATTCTCTCCTGAGATAAGTGAGTTATATAAACGGGAACAAGCAGCAAACCCACTCATCATATCATTTGTGGACCAATGGATCATTCTGGTGGGTTCTAAAAGTGCTATTAAAAGTAAATTTGTAGCAACTAAATCCCCAATATCTAGTGTTTCTTGAAAAACGAAGACAGATCCAATAAAAAAGGTAATCCCGATTCCTAGGTTAAGAGCTAAGAGGGGATAATATTTAGCTTGAACTCTATATTTTCCGACAAAAATATTCTTAAAAGAACGTACAACAAGACTAAATTTATCTCGTTCTAGCTTTTCAGCGTTAAATGCACGTACAACGCTCGCACCGCTAATTGAATCTTGCAAGACGACTGCTAAATTTGAATACTGAGTCATTTGGTTAGTAACATATGGAGAAAGTCTTTTACGATAACCAAATACAAAGTAAATATAGGAAAAAACAAATGGGATGCAAACTAAAGCTAAACGATAATCTAAGAACTCAATCAACAAATACATTGTTATAAAAATTTGCATAAAGGGATAAATAAAAAAACTCCCATGAGCTAGCATTGTGTTAATTACTCGAACATCATTAGTTGCTAAAGCTAGCAAATCCCCTGTTCTTACATTATCATGATAACTTAATGACTTTAATTGAATAGTATCGAAAAATTCTTGTCTCATATTTTTCTCGACCTTCAAACCAAGAAAGTGTCCTAGCATCATAACACCATAATCTGATACTGCGTAAAGAAGAGACACGGTAAGCCCCATTGCTAACATAAACATTAAATTTGCTAAATCACGTACAAGAAGGACGTTGTCAATTATATCACCGATTATAATTGGAATTAAGGTAAGTGTAAGACTTACAATGAAAATTCCTATGAGTACAAGTACTACTAAATGTAACTGTTTATATAAATGTTTAAAAAGCCACTTCCGATATCCTTTATTCCTTTCCTTATACCTTGATTCCTTTAATCCTTTCTTTATACTCATGATTGTTATCTGTAATGGCTTGCCATTTATTACTTTGAATCTTTTTTAAATCAAGCATTAATTTAGTGTTATAATAGTTCAAAGTTTTTCTACATTTTCAAAACTATAATTATGTAATTAGTAATTAAAAAGCTTTTAGAAAATTAAGACAGACTGAAGTTGCGATTTCTTTCTCCCGTGAGGATATTGGTTAAATTTGAATTTATATCGGTTTCTCGACCACGGGAAAATATATAAAAAAAAATAAATAATTATATATTGATTTAAAAATAATTTTTGTATCTAAAAATAATCTATATAGAGCATTCTTGATGCCAAATATTCTAAAAAATCCTCATAACTCAGAAATTAAGAGAGCTATAGAAGATAATTGGTATGATTTTATTAAATCCTGGTCTAAATTAGGTATAGAAGGTTTTGAACATGAAGATAATGATCAACTTTTCAAGTTTATGTCAGGAGTCCCTTATTTTAGACTAAATGGTGTTCTGGATACGCATATTTCACCTAAACTTGCAGAAACAACTGTTAAAAAAGTTGTGTCATCTTTTAAAGAAAGGAACCTACCATTTATTTGGATTAACGGTCCTTCGAAAAAACCGGTTAACTTAAAAAAATATTTGCTCAAAAACGACCTCGTACTAATAATATCACCTCCAGGAATGGCTTACGATTTGGATAATCTTGAAAATAAGAAAAAAATACCAGATGTTGAGATTAGAAAGGTTGATGATCTGGAAACAAGTGAAACTTACCTAAATGTAGGCTTAACTGGTTTGGAGTGGGAAAGGGAAATAACCTATGATTTTCTATCAGAAGTTGTCAAACGATTTAATTACGGAGAGAATCCAACACATAGCGCATTCGTAGCATATTTTAAAGGAAAACCCGTTGCTATTTCACGGGTTTTTTATGGAGCAGGTGTTGCTGGAATATATAGAGTTGCTACATTAGAAGAAGCTCGTCATAAAGGAATTGGAACTGCAATTTCTCTAGCACCATTATACGAAGCTAAAGAACTAGGTTATCAAATCGCAACCTTAGTTTCTTCAGACATGGGATTCAATGTGTATAAGAGAATCGGTTTTAAGAAATATTGCAATTTTGAGTTCTACGGGTGGTCACCTGATTCAGATGAAATATTTAGTGTTCTTATTCATTGAATTTATCTACAACAGATGGGTTTGCTAGTATAGTGCCATTTCCTACATCAGTACCCGTTACGATAACTTTTAATATCCTTTACAATATCTTACCAATTCTCGTTTTAAGAAATGCATCGACAAATGTATTGCTTCTGACTAACTATATCTTCTCATGTTTTTGGCATGTATCTATCTTTTTGGTTAAAAAATGTAAGGTCGTTATAACCAGCATATATCATGGCCGAATGCTTTACTCCCTTAGGAATAAAGTATCTATCACCTTTAGAATAGGTATTTAACTTACTATCTAGAACTAAATCAATTTTCCCTTCAAGGACAATTCCCCACTGAGCTTCATGAGAATGCTCTGGAACTTGTACGTCCTTTTTGAATCCCATAAAGACAATCTGAAAATTATTACCTTGGGCTAAATATGCTTGTACGCCTTCTAGTGGAACATCTGCTTCTGGAAGATTTTGTATTGGTTTAGGAAATACTTCTGAGATTATATCATCACCTCTTCGATTAAAAAACAATTCTCTTTATAATATTGTTTAATAATATTCAAGATTCAATATTAAATTTCTAATTCAATAAATAAATTTCCTGACAATGTTAAAAAAAATAAAAAAGATAATATTTACCCGACTTTAACGTCCATTTTCTTCCGCTCTTCTAATAGGATATCTACAACAGATGGATCTGCTAAGGTGGTTACGTTTCCAATATCAGTTCCAGCGGCAATTGCTTTTAATATCCTTCGCATTATCTTACCACTTCTCGTCTTTGGTAATCCATCAGCAAATTGAATTACATCTGGTTGAAATACCGGCCCTATTTCTTCTCTAACATGCATTCTAATTTCTTTGGATAATTTAGCTGATTTTTTAACCCCTTGCATTAGCGTAACAAATGCCCAAATTGCTTGCCCTTTAATTTTATGTGGAAAAGGAGCAACAGCAGCTTCAGCAACTTTTGGATGGCTTACAATAGCAGATTCAACTTCCATAGTTCCAATTCTATGACCAGATACTTTAATAACGTCGTCTAAACGACCTAATATCCAATAATATCCATCTTCATCTCGCCTGGCACCATCATCTGTGTAATAATAACCGGGATATTTTTGAAGATAGGTTGATTTAAATCGTTCTGTGTTGCGCCATACATCCCTTAACATACCTGGCCAAGGTTGTGCCATCGCAAAATATCCCCCTTCATCTGGTTCGGTGACTTCCTCTCCTTCAAGGTCAAAGATTATTGGCTTTATACCCAGAAAAGGCATACAACAAGAACCAGGTTTGGTTGGTGTTGCGGTTGCTATAGGTGTCATGATAATTCCCCCTGTTTCAGTTTGCCAGTATGTGTCAACGATAGGGCATCTATCTTGTCCAACAACTCTATGATACCACGTCCATGCTTCTGGATTTATAGGTTCCCCAACAGTTCCTAAGATTTTCAGAGAACTAATATCATGTTTCTTTACTGGTTCTTCCCCATATCTCATTAACGCTCTAATTGCTGTAGGTGCAGTATAGAAATGAGTGACTTTATGGTGTTCTACGATGTCCCAAAAACGATCGACGTCAGGATATGTTGGAACTCCTTCAAACATTAGACTCGTTGCCCCATTTGCGAGGGGGCCATAAACAATATATGAATGTCCCGTAATCCATCCAATATCCGCAGTACAATACCATATATCACCTTCATGGTAATTAAAAACTGTTCTGTGAGTGAATGAGGTGTATAAAATATATCCTGCAGTGGTATGCTTTACACCCTTAGGTTTCCCCGTTGTTCCACTTGTATATAAAATGAATAGCGTATCCTCAGAGTCCATTTCTTCAGGTTCACTTTTATCACTCATCCCTTCAATAAAGTCATGATACCAGATATCCTTATTTGTGTGAGGTACTTCTCTTCCTGACCGCTTTACAACAATTACTTGCTCTATAGTTGGCACAGCATCAATGATTTTAACAACATCGGCTAATTTAGGATAAAACTTTCCAGCTCTTACCGTTTCATCGCTGGTAAAAAGAAGTCGAGAATCTGAATCTTCTATTCTATCTTTTACTGCTTCCTTTGAAAATCCACCAAACACAATTGAATGTATTACACCTATTCTCGCACATGCTAACATGATTATTGCTAGTTCCGGAATCATAGGTAACCAAATTGTAACTCTATCTCCCTTTTTCAATCCAAGTTTTTTCATGCCATTTGCAACTTTTGAGACTTCTTTTAGTAATTCATCGTAAGTATATTTTCTTATTTGACCTGGGGTATCTGCCTCCCAAATAAGAGCAATCTTATTGCCTTTGCCAGCTTTTACATGTCGATCCAAACAATTATATGCAACATTGAGTTTCCCTCCAACAAACCATTTTCCTGGAAACAAGTCAGTTTTTTCCCATACTTTATCATAGGGTTTAAACCAATCAAGAGACTCTGCTTGTTCACTCCAAAATCCTTCCATATCTTCAATAGAATGTTTGTAAAGTTTTTTATATTCTTCCATTGACATTCCAGTTTTAACATATTCAGGATTAAGGTCAACCGGATTAAAAATACGATTTTCAGTAAGAACACTTTTCATTCTTTCTTCTTTAGGCATAGTCTTTAACACTTTTTAATCTTAAATTAATTCTTAGAATTTTTCTATTTTTTTTTTATATTTACAAGGATACTTCAAATCAAATAAGATATGAATTGAATTTAAACATTTTATTTATAATTTCAAAAACATTATAATGAAGAGAAAACAATTAATAAAACGACTGGAGATTATTTTTATAAATTAAAATAAGGGGGAAATAATTTAAAACATCAATAATGGAAAACTCTAAGTTATTGGATGAGACATGGAAATCAAAATGGAAGGATAAAGAGCTTAGTGCTGAAGATGCAATAAAGAAGATAATTACAGGAAATAGAGTTTTTATAGACTCTGGTTGTTCAGAACCGCAACTATTAATTTCTGAATTGATTAAGCAATCAGAAAAACTAATTGATACAGAAATTCTTCATTTTTTACCGATTGGTTCTGAAAAATATTATAAAGATAAAGCAGAAGATTTATTCCGACATAATGCTCTTTTCATAGGGAGGACACTTCGTGAGGAAATCAATAAAGGACAAGCTGATTACACCCCTATATTTGCCAGTGAAATACCTTCCTTATTTTTATCTGGTCGAAAACATATAGATGTCGCTCTTCTACAAGTTACTCCCCCAGATCCATATGGTTTTTGTTCTTTGGGGATTAATGTAGATATCGCAAAACCATTAGCTCAATCAGCATATATAACAATAGCCGAGATCAATCCTCAAATGCCCCGTACCTTAGGAAATAGTTTTATTCATATGAAAGATATTGATTATTTTGTTTATAATAACACACCTCTATTAGAATTTCATTTTGATGAACCCGATGAAATAGCTGAAAGAATTGGAAGAAATATGGCAAACTTGGTTGAGAATAAATCAACAATTCACATAGGATTTGGGGATCTCCCAAACGCTACTTTAAAATATTTAACAGATAAAAAAAATTTAGGAATGTTTTCACATTATATTACCGATAATATAATCCCACTCATAGAGGATGGCATTTTAACTTGTAGGAAAAAGAATATCCATCCAGAAAAAATCATTACTAGCTTTGCTCTAGGAACTAAAAAATTATATGATTTTGTGAACAACAATCCATACATCGAATTTTACCCATCTGATTATGTATGCAACCCTAGAAATATTGGGATGAATAAAAAGATGGTTTCGATTAATTCTGCGCGACAAATTGACCTAACAGGCCAAGTAAATGCCGCAACGGAGGGTTATCAATTTTATTCAGGATTAGGTGAAACAATTGATTTCATGAGAGGAGCTGCATTTTCGAAGGGAGGTAAACCGATTATAATATTACCTTCAACATCTAGAGATGGTAAGAAATCACGTATAGTCCCTCATTTAGATGAAGGTGCGGGAGTAATGCTGTCTCGAGGGGATGTACATTATGTTGTAACGGAATGGGGAGTAGCTTATCTTCATGGTAAAACAATACGAGAAAGAGTGCTTGAACTGATATGTATAGCTCATCCAGACTATAGGCAGTCATTATTAGATGCTGCAAAAAAGCAAAATTATGTTTATTCAGACCAGTTACTTTCTTGTGATGAACATGGGCGAATTTGTTTATACC
>Ga0114923_10000981_pt1 | contig 20216 bp, 19 predicted proteins | sample SumtaG_FD_89578 | JGI IMG/M metagenome (GOLD analysis project Ga0114923, IMG submission 89578) | Deep subsurface microbial communities from Indian Ocean to uncover new lineages of life (NeLLi) - Sumatra_00157 metaG | ecosystem: Environmental > Aquatic > Marine > Oceanic > Sediment | place: near...
AATATCAAAGATGGGAGCAACATAACAAGTGATATGGCACATCAACGTTGGGCTGGTAATGCTGCAAGAGGGATGACTCTTTGTGTACTTTCAAATGGTGGCGGTGTTGGTACTGGGAAGGCAATCAATGGTGGCTTTGGTCTAGTGCTTGATGGTAGTGAGCGTGTGGATACTATTATCGAATTGGCTCTAGATTGGGACGTAATGGGCGGAGTAGCTCGGAGAGCTTGGGCAAGAAATGAGCACGCTATCGAAACCGCAGTAGAATGGAATAAAGAATTGAACGAAACCGGCCACATCACGTTACCGTTTGTTCCTGAAGATGGATTGGTCGAGGATATAGTAAAACGCAAATTCAAAAAATGATTAAAGAATTCGTTAGGTGATTATTATGGTCATAAAGATTGATGGGGATAGTCTTACAGTTTCCCGGGTTGTTCAAGTAGCTCGTTTTGACGAGAAAGTAGTTTTAGCGGATGATGCATTAAAGAAAATTCAATCTAGTAGAGATGTAGTTGAATCCGCCCTCAAAGAAGGACGAACTGTATATGGTGTGAATACAGGATTTGGCGATCTAGCTGATGTTTCTATTGATGATGAAGACCTCACAACTCTACAAGTGAATCTGATTCGGAGTCACAGTGCTGGTGTTGGTGAGCCGTTCTCAATTGATGTAGTGCGAGGTATGATGTTACTTCGGGCTAATGCCCTTGCCAAGGGATTCTCTGGTGTGCGAATGGTACTGATTGAAACGCTTCTTGAAATGTTGAATAATGGAGTAACTCCTGTAGTTCCCCAGCAGGGTTCTGTTGGATCTAGTGGTGATTTAGCACCCTTAGCTCATATGGCTCTAGTAATCATAGGTGAAGGAGTAGCATACTTCAAAGGTGTTCGAATCGATGGCTCTGACGCTATGAAAAAGGCGGGACTAAAACCAATCTCCCTACAGGCAAAAGAAGGTGTAGCCTTAATCAATGGAACACAATCTATGACCGCTGTTGGTGTCTTAACAGTATTCGATGCGATGAACTTGATTCGTGATGCATCAATTGCTGCCGCTATGAGTCTAGAGGCACTGAGAGGAACACGTGCCGTATTTGATGAGCGAATCCACAAGATTCGTCCTCATGAAGGACAGATGAGTATTGCAGAAACCATGAGAACACTGCTTCCAGAAAGTGAGATTAGTAACTCTCACACAGATTGTGGGAAAGTCCAAGACGCATATTCCTTAAGATGTATTCCTCAAGTTCTTGGAGCATCACTAGATACAATTCACTATGTATCTAGAATTCTTGAGGTTGAGATTAATTCAGTAACTGATAATCCCCTGGTTTTTGATGATGACAAATCTGTTATATCTGGTGGCAACTTTCATGGTCAACCAATAGCTCTAGCAATGGATTTTCTTGGGATTACACTCTCAGAACTTGCAAACATATCTGAGCGTAGAGTGAATCGTTTAGTAAATCCAAACCTCAGCGGTTTACCTGCTTTCTTAACACGTGATGGTGGTCTCCGGTCTGGACTTATGATTGCACAATATACTGCAGCGGCTTTGGTTTCTGAGAATAAAGTGTTGGCACATCCTGCAAGTGTGGATTCGATTCCTACAAGTGCAGATCAAGAAGATCATGTGAGTATGGGCACAATTGCTGCTCGCAAGGCAAAACAAATTCTTGAAAATGTCAGAAACGTGATTGCAATCGAATACCTTTGTGCTGCTCAAGGTATAGACCTTTTAGCACCGTTGAAACCTGCTGAGCCAATTGATTTTGCTCGAAAGATAATCCGGACCGAAGTAACATTCCTAGAAAACGACCGACCCATTCATGAGGATATTTCAAAGATACGAACATTGATGAACTCGGGAATGGTGATTGAAGCAGCCCAAAGAAAATGCGGCATCGTTCTGGAATAGTGCCCTTCTAGTTGATTTTCAGCGGCCCTGCACCTTAACTAAGGTTTATGTAGTTTCTACGCAACAAAAATGTTAGACGAAGCTAAGAATTTTAGAAACCAATGGTGATATCAAGTGGCTGAGCTCTCAAAAGCAATGGAACAGTATCTGGAAACAATCTACGCCCTTCAGAAGGAATGGGGTGCAGCTAGTGTTACTGGTATTGCAGAAACAAGGGGTGTGAAGGCCCCTAGCGTCACCTATGTTCTTCGTAAGTTGAAAACGCTTGGTTTGATTAATTATAAGCGATATCGAAGCGTGAGTCTAACAAGTAAAGGGACGAAGCTTGCTAAGAAACTTGAAACAACCCACGACACCCTGAGATGGTTCCTTGAGCTAATAGGGGTTTCAAAAGATGTCGCTGATGATGAAGCTTGTGAGCTAGAACATATAGTGCAGGCTGAAACACTTGAAAAGCTCACTCAGTTTGTTGAGTGGGTTCGAGGAGCTCCTGGTGATCCTCGGTGGTTGGAGCATTTCAGAGATTTCCAGAAAACTGGAGTTCGAAGTGATGAATGTACAATGTTCTGCTCTGAAGAATCTAAGAAATAATTTTATTCAAGGTCCAAGTTTAGTATGTACGACTTCACCATTTACAATAACCGTATGAACTAAATTGATTCCAAATCTATAAGCTAAAAATTCAGGGTTTGGACATTCAAGAATAACAATATCCGCCCTTTTTCCAACTTCAATACTTCCAACGACATCAGCTTGGTCAATCGCATGGGCTGCATTGATTGTAAGAGCCGAGATTACTTCTCTTGGTTGCATCTTCATCTTGTAGCATGACAACGCGATTGTGAAGAATAGTGATTCATTAGCACAGTTTGGATTGAAGTCCGTTGCCAAAGCCACGGGTAATCCCATCTCGATCATATCCCTTGCTCTGGCATATTCTGTATTTAGGCTGAAAGCTGTTGCTGGTAATAGCGTTGCAATAGTACCTTTCTTCTTCATAGCTTCAAGTCCATCATCTGACGACATGAGTAGATGATCTGCTGAAACTGCGCCTACCTCTGCTGCTAACTCTGCGCCTCCTAGCTGAACAATTTCATCTGCATGAATCTTAAGTTTTAGTCCGGCTTCTTTTGCAGCAAGAAGGATTCTCCTTGATTGCTCAATGTCAAAGACTCCTTTCTCGCAAAAAACATCACAGAAATCTGCAAGATTTGATTTTACAACCGCAGGAATCATTTCATTCACAACTAGGTCGACATAATCGTCTGTGCGTCCTTCATATTCAGGAGGAACTGCATGAGCCCCCAGAAATGTGGAGTGGAGATTCATGGATATTTTCTCCTTTAACTCTCCAATAGCTCGAAGTTGTTTCAGTTCTGTTTCAGTATCTAACCCGTAGCCACTCTTGGCTTCAATAGTGGTCGTCCCTTCAGCAAGCATCCTTTCGGCAACTGAAAAAGCATTTTTCCTCAAGGTATCCTGAGATGCAGATCTTGTTTCTCGAAGCGTGTTTAGAATTCCTCCGCCTGCTTCAAGTATTTCCATGTATGTCTTTCCAGCTAGTTTCATCGCAAAATCGTTCTCTCTTGAACCTCCAAAAGCAAGATGCGTGTGGCTATCAATGAAACCTGGCACAGCTAACATGTTAGGGAGTTCAATTTCGAGAAAACGTGATTCTCTATCGATTTGTGATAAAACCTCATCAGAGGGTCCCACCGCGATGATTTTTCCTTCTCTAATGGCAATAGCACCATTTTCGATTATTGAGAGATTCATCATACTTTTCCCAACTTTTGGTTTCTCACAATTCCCCACTAACGTTGCTACTTGACCAATGTTTGTAAGTACAATTTCAGGACCCATCTAAATCACAGTATTTGCATAGCTAAGATTCCTTTTTACCTTGTGCTCTATCGGCGTCGAATTAATTAAGGGGCAAGTCTGGAAATGGACAAATCCCACTGGTGGTTGAATTACAGCATGAATTACTTAATTCTCAGTTGGCAAGATGTCTATAACTTGACTCTTCGTCTATCCGAGCGCATCGTGAAAAGTGGCTTTGTCCCTGATATTATTGTAGGAATCGCTAGGGGTGGCTGGATACCTGCACGGATACTTTCTGATGTATTGTATACTAGTGCGATGTTTAACATACGCATTGAATACTACTCAAGCATTGGGACGAAAGGAGAAACCCCAATCGTGACACAACCTCTATCCATGTCACTTGAAGGAAAGAAGGTCCTTCTCATCGATGAGGTTGCAGATACTGGTGATAGTCTACTTTATGCCATCGAACATGTAAAAAATCTAGGGGCTGAAACAATCAAGTCGGCTGTCCTTCATTTGAAACCAACCTCAAAGGTAACTCCCGATTTCTTCATAACGATTACCGATTCATGGACTATATATCCGTGGGAACTCAGAGAGAGCATCATTGAACTGATTACAAAGTTCCAGACAGAGGAGCCTGAGCTTGATATGAAACAACTTCGTGATAAGTTAGTTTTCGAAGCTGGTTTTGATCCCACTATTGCAGATTATTTCATAGAACGTTTGTAGCTATACTCTTGTGGAGGATTAAGGTTTGCGTCTTGAGAAGCTGAATCATGGTGACAAGATTTACACTGTTGGTGTAACTGAGATTCGAAATGTACACGGTTCAACCAAAGACCAACTTGTTGAACTAGCGAGTGGACAAATAGATGATTTATTGGCAATTCAATTCCTGGATTCTTCACTGATTGTGGATACTAATCATCTTCTGTCAGCTTCTCAGAATGCGTTCAATGCTTGGAACGGAGATTATATGATTTCTCGATCACTTGCACTTGAAATTGTAGTGTATGCTTCAACACAGAAACAGATTGGTAAAGCCTTAGACTTGTTTGGTGTTAGGGACAAAATGAACTCCCTAACTTTAGTCATTATTGGAAAGTCCACTGGACTAGTAGAAAATGGGATTAACGATTTGGTATCAAGGATTGGAACGGAAATCAAAAATCCATTTGATACGGACGATGCGCGATTATCCCGATTGATGGAATATTATGGTGTAACGTACACAGAACTTGAAACTCTTACAGATTCCAAAATGACCAATGACCTTCAAGAAGCTCTTTCAAAGTGTGTAGCTAGTCGCGTATCACTTGTGGCAGTTGAAAATTAGTATTGGTCCCCTCGCATAGTCATTATTGATAAGATGTCTGTTTCTTGATTCAAAACTGATATACCTGTTAATTCTCCTACAACTTCTACCCAAACCGTATGATCGGGATTGTCCAAATCGACCTCTCTATGTATCACCGATGCGACTGCTTTGACAACTTCCATACTCTCAAGTTTCGTATACCTTCGCTTAACAGTTACTCTAAACGAAGCTCCCTCCCCTATTTTATGCAGCAGGGTTTCTGTTGCTTGTTTGATTTCATCAATTGTTGAAGGTACACAAATCTCCAAGGGTGTGAATTTGATGGCATATCTAAACTGATACGGATTTTCATCTGCATATTCTTTCAGCTTATGTACTACCTCGAACGGATCCAGTCCAGTTTTGCAGGTCAAGAGTCCGATTATATGTGTTCTATAGACCCTTAATTCAGTATCATCCATAAGGTCTCCAATAAAATACTGTAATTCTGATTGTGCCGCGCGCTCCCGCTCTCTAGGACATCCTACCAACAGATTGAATTTTTGCAGTAATCCTCGCCTCACATATCTGCATAGACTATTCGTGAAGTCCAGAATCTTTGTGCATCAGTATCGACACGCAATCGCTCTTTAATTTCATCAATTGAGAGTTCTCCCTCACGAAAAACTTTGATGCTGGAACTGCCATTTTCCTCCACAACAACACTCACTATTGTGGAATTATTCCTTGAGGTAGATGGTCCACCGTCGATGTACAGTTTTACTTTGTTTCCAAGTTGTTCCTGCGCTATTGAAACAACAAATGGACTTGGTCCTCCAGACTGATTGGCACTTGTTCCGACAATTGGATACCCGATCTCGTTAGCAATTCCTCGTGGGATTACATGGTTTGGAATTCTTATTGCAATAGAATCCCGACCTCCCGTAAGAATGTCTGGAACACTTTCCTTAGTTGGAACGACAAGGGTAAGGGGACCTGGCCAAAAGAGCCTACCGATAATTCTCTCAAGTTCTCTCAAATCATGGAAATTTGAGATTTGGTTTATGTCTGAAAATAGTAAAGGAACACCAAGATTTGGACTTCTGTTCTTAGCAGCAACTAATTTTTCAAGTGCCCCTTCTTGTCTGGTATCACATCCCAAACCATAGCTTGTATCAGTTGGATAGACAACAAGATCTCCAGATAGTAGGATTTCTGCTGCTTCAATAATGATCTGTGAATAATCATCTGTATCTTGAAGGACGAATGTTTTAGCAGTCAATTTACATCCCTATATGATAACCTGACAAACATACATATGAAGGGTGCGTATGATAGATGTATCGCATTATATGAGTTGGAGTGATTAAAATTCGAGCTGTGATTCTCTCTGCTGGACGGGGTACAAGATTTAGACCCTTGACAGATCATATTCCCAAAGCATTGTTAGAATGTGCGGGGATAAAATTAATCGAGAGGATGATTAGAACATTCATCCAATCTGGTTTTGATGATATTTCCGTAGGTGTTGGATGGAATGCTGATCAAATTAGAACGCACATTGAACAAGAATTTGGAAATCAACATGTACGAGTAATTGATGTGCCTGATTACGAAAATGGACCGCTCCAGACGCTAATTACCTCTCTTGATCAACGTTTTGAACCCTGCGTGATATGTCCTGCTGATTTGGCAATTGAATCTGGCATTCTCATTCAAGTTGCTAAATCAATGACGGATTTCAAGGGTCGTGATATTGCAATTGCTGTAGACCCTCAGGCCGTTAGCGGAACAGATGTCTATACAAATGATATGGGTCTTATTTCAGGAATAGGTGAACCGGTTGGAACGGATCAGCACATCGGAAAGTCTGCGATGCTCGTAGTAGCATCTTCGAAATTTCTAGAATTTTGCGTGAGCAGTCTTGCAGAGGGCCACAGTACAGTTGCATCAGTGATCACTCATTCAATAAACCAAGGTTTTGAAACATATCCGATTGAGATTAAAGGAAAATGGTTTGATATTGATTCGATTTCAGAATTACTCAAAGCAAACAAATTCTTTCTAAGGAATTATGAATCAAATTCTGAAATTCACATATATGTACCTGATAAAGATACCATGGAAATTGGAGAAAGTTTAGAATTGAATTCAGGAATTTGCTTGCAAGCAGGTGTGCGAATAATTGGCCCTACCATCATCTCGCAAGGATGTGGCATAGGGGAGAATTCAGTGATAGGACCTTATGCGAGTATTGGTGTCAATTCGAAAGTATCACAAGGTTGTATAATCAGAGAATCCATTCTTTTAGCGTCGTCCATTACAAGTCCGTCAGTTAATTTATCAAACACCATTGTTTATGGCGATCAAATATATCAGGAGAGTATGAAGCATGTCCCCGAGTAGATTCAGAATTCGTGGTATTTTTAGAAGACCTGTACTCTTTGTCGCAAAGCCGTTTATTGCAAAGAATGTACATCCAAATAGTATTACATACCTTACTCTGTTATTTGCATTTCTCGGAACCGTTTCTCTTGTACTCACAAAGAATCAGATTATCTTTGGGATTCTTGTGTTCATGACTGGATTCTTCGATGGGGTTGATGGAGCGGTTGCTCGCGGTAGTGAGAAATCATCAAAAGCGGGTTCTTTTACCGACTCGTTTGTAGATAAGATTGCAGAAGTGTTATTGCTATTAGCAATTGGTCTAGCATTTCCTGATGATATGATCTTGGGTGTTTCTGTTTCAACTTGGGTGGTTCTGTGCATCACTGGATGGTTACTTACAAGTTACACCAGAGCACGTGCTGAATCTCTCGACGTGAAGGATTTGGATATAGGGCTTGGAGCTAGGTCTGAACGCTTATTCACGCTAGTTATCTTCTCTATTTTGAACCTACTCTTCTATGGTCTTATCGTGGTTACGCTTATGGGAATTCTGACAGCAGGTTACAGGTATACCCATTACAAAGACGAAATCTCAAAGCAAACTAGGCCCTCTACTCTACATGACTAGCGACCATCATACTTAAGAGCCAAACCTGTCTGGCGCCAGATATTCACTAATATGGAGCATTACATCGATGGCCATTTTCAGAGCTGATCATTATTTAATCGCAGAATTCGATAACGTAACAAATATCATGCAGACCGGAGAGAAGGTTCTTGCAGCATTGAAAGAAGTTGCAGCATTGAAAGATTTAGCGATAGTTACCAAAAGGATGGAAGGGAAACAGTGGTCTGAAATTCTCGGTCGTATCGATATTCCTGAGGGCTCAAAGGCATTTTGGGCTATGGTGAAAAAAGAGGTAAACGAGAGAGAACCTTACAATCTTTTCATTCGCTTTGATCGAAACGGTGAAGGCGAAACCATTGATGATGCACGAGCTGCTGTGAAAGCTTGGGTTGAGAAAGAAGTAGTTCCTAGAATTGAAAGCAAAACAGATGTGAAATCTATCAAAGTTTTGCAGGCAAATGAATTATACATGCCCAAACTGAACTAGGCATCATCCGTTTCGTCAATTGAGATTATGTACAGGGAATTTCCTGTGGCTTGTACAATCTCGTATGTTTCATCTCCGTCGATATCACCAAATACAACCAATGATTCTATTGACTTGGGTGCCGTTTTAATCGACGCTTCCTCAAAGAATTCCCTACCTTCAAACGATAAAATTGAAACTTTTGAATTACCTAAGCTGATTAGAAGCTGTCCGGGTGAACGACAATTTTCAACAAGCTTACCAATGCGAACCGAGGTGACTGATCCAGGGGATTTGATTTTTGCCAATATTTGAGGTGGATTCTGTTTGCCATCGAAAAGAGTAAGATCATTTCCGTTACTAACAGATACAATTTCGTTATGCCTATCACCAGTAACATTTCCTGTTGCTATTATACTGATTTCACCTTTTACAGTGATTTTTCCCAACTCGTGTAATCTATCATCTGCATACTGATATACGTAGAGAAATCCCAGCTCGTCACCAAAAACAAATCGAGCATACGGTGATCCTTTGCTTCTCAAGGGCTGCATTGAAAATATAGGTTGGGCGACAACTTTGTGAGCCAGCTTATCTAAGGCAACATCAAACCATCCATAACATCTCAGAACTTTATCATTTGTGCCGATAATTACTTCCGCATTTTCATCATCCATAACGTTGGTCACAATCAAAGATGTGGGTAATGAACCAACAGGTGTGCTTGACTTAACACTCAATTTTCCGTCGTCAAAAATAATCACTCGTACAGTATTATCAAGCCCTCCAACTACAAAATCTGGAACTCCATTACCTGTTACATCACCAATACCAAATGATGCAACTGGGGGAAGATCTGAGGTACGGGCAATCTCCTTGAGTTCGATTGAATCTCCCATTACAAAATCATATACTCTAAAATCCCCACCCATAGTAGACATCACTAGATTGTCTTTTCCATCACCTGTAATATCAACTAATTCGATTCCTGTGATGACCTCTTTGAAAGAGATACTAGATAGGATACTGAGAGTTATCATCTAGGTTTTACCTCAAGAGCAAATACAGTGGGCGAACCTGACTTGTTGAATGGGTCATTTAAGATTTTTTCTAGTGAAGTGATGTGCTTAAGAACCGGTTTGAGTAACAGAACATTGAGTAAATTATGGAAGCTGACAAGGATGCCCCACTTCTCAGTGCTGATTATTGGAATTGTTCAATCAATCAACTAGTTAGTGGGCTTCAGTCATTTGTTGCTGAGTTTGGTTCTTTCACACCGGACTGGTTCTCGGAAGTCAAGTTCCACTTCCTTCGTCATTCCGGTCTCACAATTGAAAGTAGGGACGAGCTCTGCAGCGCATCCATCTTTGCAGGAACTTGTAACAAGTGCGATCAACTGTATATGACCAAGAGATGCTTATTGTGGTATCAGCTCTTTGACATCATCGATCAGCGAACAGTTCGAAGAGCCCCTCCCTGTATACGTAATGCACTTAGTGCGAATTCGATTCGAATTGTCACAGATTTCCTGAGTAAAGCCAGTTTGATTGACCCACCTTTCTATAAAGCGCGTGCTCCTCCCAGATGTGGTAGGATGAAAGAATACGGTTTCTGTGAACCTGATGAGTTCTGTAACGCAATGGAAAACGATAGGATACTAGGATACAATAGAGCTAGGGAAAAGGTAAAATTATCCACCCGGAAATAAACTACTTCTTTTATATCACCTAGAACAATACTCCCACGTTGTGATTCAGGTGCTTGAAGGTCTTAATAAAGAGATTATCAATCTGATACGGTTCACTGGTAAACGAGAGCTTGAGATTGAATCAGCTAAAGCGAATAATGATGATACATGGAAAAATATCTCGAACACGGTAGCTGAACATCACTGCTTGTTAGCGATAGGTGAGAAGCACACCCGCCAGAAGGCAATCCAAGACCCAGTTCATGGAGCAATATTATTGGAACCTTGGGAACTTGATTTAATATCTGGTTGGGAGATGCTACGTCTACGCTTCGTTAAGCAATTAGGCCCTGCTCATATTGTCTACCCTGGAGCGACTCACACACGCTTTGAGCATTGTTTGGGCACAAATTACTTGGCTCAAAAATCAATCAGAGTCATCAATTACAGTGCAGATATGAGCTCTGCTTGTTCTATTCCACTATCTCAACTTCTTGATGATTATCATCAGAAGATATTCAGAGCCTCAGCTTTGCTTCATGACGTGGGGCATCCACCCACGAGTCATACTATCGAGTTCGCTTTGGAAAATTGGTCCGGTCTTTCACATACAGATCTGGGTGAATTTCTTATTTTGAATACAGGTCTTACAGAACTACTTGAGAGCAACGATATAGAACCTAAGGCCATTGTAGAGGTTTTGAAAAGACGTACCAACGACCCAATCTTGAAACTAATTTCAGATTTTGTAGATAGCCCCCTCGACATTGACAAAACCGATTACCTAATCCGCGATGCACACTTCAGTGGTGTGGACCTTGGTGTATTTCCCGCTGAGCGAGTCCTGATGACAAACCGTGTTGTTTGCGATGAAGATGGGGAATATCATCGAGCTTTCATGATGAAATCGCTCCATTCGTTGGAAGCGTTAATCCTGAGCAGAAGCTGGATGTTCGCTGATCTTTACTTCCATCATGCAGTACGAGTAGCTGAGGCTTTGATCTCTAAAGCAACATACTTCCGGATTGAAGAAGAGGATCTATCCAAGAACGAATGTATTGGTCTTTTCACTCGGATGATAGATGCTGACCTTTACCGTTGGCTAGGTGAATCAACAATTGACTTTGTACGAGAGTATGCAGCTAGAATCAGGTATAGACGACTTTTCAAAGTAGTAACATCTAGACCACTTGCATCTTTTGAGAATGATATTCGGAGTCGCTTCTTGAAAATGGAGAAGAATATCAAAATGCTAGTTGAAACTGAGCTTGAACTAATTGACTCTCCTGGTCAAGTTATCGTTGATGTTGTCAATCCTGAGCTAGGTGAAAAGTTTCTGAATGAAATATTGATGTTAGTGGGTGGCGATTCAGGTTTCGATTTAGTAAAACTTGGTGAAACACAAGAAGGGAAACCGCTCAAGAAACTTATGAATCAGCAACAACGAACAATCCCCTCGGTACGAGTATATTCGGATCCCAAAATTGCGAGTGATGTTCGAAAACGGTTTGACAAGTTATTTCCGTATAAAGAAAAACCGGACTATCGTGAAGATGAATCTGATTTTTCTGAATACTGAAAATATCCAGAATCATCCAATAATGTGCTTGATAGTTTCCTTCACCTTATCAAAACCATATTCAATATAGATCACACCATACAATGCTTCAACAAGTGTTCCTTTGATGTGCTCCATTTCTGATTTGCTTGTAGTTGGCGGGTCGAAATGGATGCGGTTATCATATAGTTCGAATTCATCACATTTCATAGCGAGATGTTCATTGCTAACGATATCTGAACGGTCTTGTGTTAGAGACCCAACATCAGCCACGCTGGGTTTCCAGAGCTGATGTAGAACTGCAAGATCTATAACTGCATCACCTACAAGGGCAAGAACCTTTGCCATTTCACATAGGGCTGCCAGATTGTTAAGCATAGTCCTATCTAATTGGTCTGTAACTCCATTGCAATAATGAATCAGTAATTCTAAGAAGAGATTCTTGGTGCTTGGCTGAAATAAAGAAATGGATAGCAGCCCTCGATCATTCATAGAGATCCCGAACAATTGCGATAGATTTACAGCAATTGTTTCTTCAGCAAATGCTACACGTTTGGCAGTCGCGTTTAGCTCTGTTTTCCATCTTCTGAATTTCTGTAGAGACCTCGTTTTGTTTGCCGGTGTATCAATAATGGATCTTTCAACAATCACAATCAATTCAGTCAGTTGAGATATGATATTGATTGGTTCCCAAGACAGTTCACCCGTCATGTCGGTTACTTCCTGGGATAGATGACCATGAAATCTGATTTTCCAGAACTATTCTGTTGAGAGTATATTGCCGTAAGTGAATAGTCTGTTGCAACCATCATCATCGCAATGACTATGAGTGGTGGACCAATTGATAGATCAAATGTGATATCGTATGTTGAGATGTCTTGAATTATTATCTGCTCAATCTCGTGATATGTGACTGCAAGTTCTCCTCCATCCGCATCATCTGGGTCAATATTCGCACCCATTGTCAAATCAAACCATTCGCTTTTCCACTTTCTTTTTGTTCCATCTGGAATGTATCTGTCAATATCTTTAGAAACTCCTTTTGCCCACTTTTTCCCATCTACAAGAACCTTGAGAGTTTTTGGTTTGAATTTTTCTTCACGACTAAGCCATTGTATATACGGCCTTTGATCTTCCGGCCGTTCAAATGAAATCACCAGTTCTTTTGGTCGCTTTACTTCAAGTACACGTCTTACTGGATGAACTGCAGCTGGGGCAAGAGAGAATATTCTTTGCTGCGATTCTCGACGACTAGTAATGATTCCTACCCTTTCAAGATGTTTGGTATTGAAATACAATTTAGGGTCAGTGACCTTGAGGTCTTTTGGTTGTGCGCTTTTCCCCTTACTCTTTACTTCCTTTGCCGCCATGTCCTTTCTTATGCTCTCTCTCAATTGACTTCCCGTCTTTGGTCCGTCCTCTAATTGGTCAAGAATAACTCGTCTAGCCCGTACGCTTTCGATCTCTTTCCGTACGATATCATCGGGTGTCTGTCGAATCAAAATTCATCCCACATATCAATTGCAATGTAACATATATTGAATATGTATATTTCGAATTAGTTCCTTACGGCTATTTCTATTTACTATTTCAAATCATTAAAGGGATTAAGGTTACTTTAGGAAAACAATTTCATTTTGTAACCATCCCAATTACGTTAATATTACAATAATTACATATTCATCTGTAATATCTGTTATATGGATACAATATGTATCATATTGATGGTATTTTGGGGACTGAAAAATGGTAACTCAAAACTGTTGGGAATTTATGGAATGCGGTAGAGAGCCTGATGGACCAAAAGTCAATGAACTTGGTGTCTGTTTAGCTGCTACCGATACAACTAGCAATGGATTGAATGCTGGAACTAACGCAGGTAGAATTTGTTGGGCCGTAGCCGGCACTTTTTGTGGTGGTGCTACTGCAGGTGAATTCGTTTCTAAAATGGATGACTGTGTGAAATGTGATTTCTATCATACCGTATTCAATGAAGCGGAGAATTTCGAAATCTATCCTTCACATAAGGAACGGATGAATTGTTGGGAATTCATGAAGTGTGGCAGGGAAGCCGGAGGACCGAATGCTGAAGAAATGGGTGTCTGTCCAGCTGCAATTGATTCAAGTGTGGATGGAATGAATGGCGGGGCAAATGGCGGTCGCATATGTTGGGCGGTTGCTGGTACTTTTTGCGGTGGTGCTGTTCAAGGAGAGTTTGCTACAAAGATCGCTAACTGTATCTCGTGTGATTTCTACAATCAAGCGCTGAATGAGGAAACTGAATTCATCATGCACCCAACTGATGTTAAGGCATCCTGATTGCGTTTGGCTCACCTAGTTACAATCATTTACACGTATTCAAATATAATCCATTTTTGAGAATGATCTGGCAAAGGAATTGATTTCATCAACATCATTTTGCCGGATTATTTCAGTTTGTAACCATCCCAGTTACGTTAATATTGCAATAATTACATATAATACTGTAATATATGTAATATGACTACAATTTGTAGCATGTTGATATGATTTAGGGGACTGAACAATGGCAACTCAAAACTGCTGGGAATATATGGAATGCGGTAGAGAACCTGATGGATCAAAGGCTAGCGAGCTTGGGGTTTGTCCGGCAGCTACCGATGATACGAGTACTGGATTGAATAATGGAGCTAATGCAGGTAGAATTTGTTGGGCAGTGGCTGGCACTTATTGTGGTGGCACTACTGCAGGTGAGTTCGTTTCTAAAATGGATGACTGCGTTAAATGTGATTTTTACCACTCTGTGTTTAGAGAAGAAAAGAACTTTGAACTATATCCTTCACATAAGGAACGGATGAATTGTTGGGAATTCAAGAAGTGCGGTAGGGAAGCCGGCGGGCCGAATGCAGACGAGATGGGTGTCTGTCCCGCCGCAACTGATTCAAGTACGGATGGATTGAATGGCGGGGCAAATGGCGGTCGCATATGTTGGGCGGTAGCTGGCACCTACTGTGGCGGTGCTGTCCAAGGTGAGTTTGCTACAAAGATCGCAAATTGCATAATGTGTGATTTCTACAACCAGGCACTCAATGAGGAACCTGAATTCATCATGCACCCTACTGATGTAAAGGCGTCTTGATAGTGTACCGATTTGGGATAATTTCTTCTCGATCGATGGAGCTGGCGGTCTCACAGCTCCATTTTTTTATTTTTCTTGCAACTTCTGCTATCTTTGTTTCAATGGGATTTTCAACTTTTCAGTGAATTCATTTTTCTTAATTGGGTCATGCTTGATTTCCACCACTACATCCTCAATGAGGAAACTGAATTCATTCCGAAACCAATCAATGTTATATTGATTTGGGATATTACTTTGTGAGTTAAGAAGGCCCGGTGAATTTGATAACAAAATTCGAATATTCGCTATCGGGTTGATATTTTGTCTATTGTTAAGTAAAGTTGTATGAAGACGAGTTTCTGCGCGCTAAGTGAGAGCATTCTCATGTGACTAATAAACGACTCAATGGGGATTCCATTCTCAGATGCCATCTCCAAGAATTATTATATATTACTATTATATATGTTTAAGGATATTCGATTACTAAGAACTGCAAAATATTGCCCCAAAACCACTGTTTCCTGACGGTAATTCTTTTACAACGGCCAATCATCATTCACAGAACCCCCTTCTGACAACTTCATTCAAAATAGTCCATAAATGCATTCTAATACAGTAAATCAATAATACATTGTATACATATATCAAATATGTGTCGAATCACGAAATCCAGCTAAAGCTTAAATGGAAGTTCTAATATTTCATATTCGATTGTTTATGATAGAATTTTTTCCGACCCACACACACGCACAAAAAAATCAGAGCATAAACAAAACAAAATTATGAGGACCGAATAAACATGGCAGAAGATGAATTCTTGGGAGCCAAACCTGTAGTCATCGACAACGGGACAGGGCTCAGCAAAAATGGATATGCCGGCGAAGATCAGCCACGCAGCGTTTGGCCGACGCTGATTGGTTACCCACGATATGAGTCAATTATGACTGACGTAGACCACTATACACGTGACTACTATATCGGTGAGGAAGCCATTAACTTGCGTGGTGTACTTCGATTGGTTTATCCAATCACACACGGTAAAATTGATGACTGGGACGCAATCGAGAAGATATGGAGTTACACATTCTATAACGACTTGAAAGTTGACCCAAGTGAGAACCCAGTGTTACTCACAGAGGCACCATTCAACCCACGTGAAAACAGAGAGCGCATGGCATCAGTGATGTTTGACAACTTTGGCGTACCCGCCGTATATGTTGCCACACAAGCTGTGCTATCACTATATGCATCCGGTAGGACCACAGGTCTGGTCATTGACTCCGGTGACGGTGTTACACACATAGTCCCAATCTATGAGGGCTTTGCGATTTCACACGCCATCAAGAGGATTGACCTTGCTGGAAGAGACATTACAGAGTATCTACGCAGACTGCTCAGGACAAGAGGTTACACCTTTGTCAGCGGTGCAGAGCGTGAGATTGTCAGAGACATAAAGGAGAAACTATGTTACGTAGCCCTTGATCCCGAAAGAGAAAGAACTGTAGCTGACAAGGCTGGTGTTGACAAACCCTACATGCTACCAGACGGTGAGGTAATCACAGTTGGTGCAGACAGGTTCTTGGCTCCAGAGCTATTCTTTAGCCCAGCCCAAATTGGTCTTGATACAATACCACTCGACGACCACATTGTCGACTCAATCAAGGCTTGTGATGTAGACTTGCGACGTGACTTGTACGCAAACATCGTTCTATCTGGTGGTTCAACAATGTTCCCAGGACTCAAGGAGAGACTCCACAAGGAGATCACCGAGCTAGTACCCGAGAACATCGAAGTCCGTATCATCGCACCTCCCGAGAGACAATACTCAGTCTGGATTGGTGGAAGCATCCTTGCTTCACTGAAGACATTCCAGAAGATGTGGGTCTCACGAAAGGAGTTCGAAGAAGCCGGACCCGAAGTTATCCACAGATGTATCTAAAGGCGCAATTAGTTTCTGAAGGAGTGGGTGCAATCCCCTCCTTCGAATCTCTTATTTTTATGGCAATTTTAATTTCATCTAGTCAAAAAGCAGATAGATATGGACAGCCTATGACGAATGGATGAACAAGATTATGATTCGTACAAGTTCGCGCAATTTTAAGAAGTGTAAAGTAATTGATTTCTAAACCTGCTTTATCTCGTATTGAAAAACTCCTCTGTGAATACATAGACGTTAACGACTGAAAAATTAGAAATATTGTTGCTGCCAATCCTTCCAATAAAACAATTATCTTCTGAAGGAGCGGCCGCAACGCCGTTACCCGAAACCTATACATTCCCAGACATGAATGTCCATGATTGTTGTTCGGTTCCTGATTCATCGAGGTTGCATCTAGCAAATCGCGGAAGATTCGCGAAGACGTCTTACATCCTCTCCACAAGCATTTTACGTCCCCGGCCAACTGACGGTGACAGTAGAGAGATTCTTGGACTTGGCTCTCGTCGTAGATTCACCCCACATCTCCTGATACCTTATCGCGACATATAAAGCCCTACAGATTCGGTCTAATACTTCTTTAAGACGTGTATAGGTTTGTGTAGGTTTTTAGTAGATGCTGCAACGCCCTCCTTCGAATCTCTTATTTTTGATTATTATTTTTGATTCTCAACAACATTTGCTTCAATGGGAAGTCAATAATACAGAAAGTAATCACATGATTCTTTGCGTAATAATAAATCGATGATTGAAGGGGTGACGATGTGTCTAAGGAATACATGCAGAATCATCAGGAATTGAGTGAATTAATTGGGAAAAAGGATTATGTCAGAGCCCTAGAAATTGCTAAAAGTATCCGGGTGAATTTTCCTGATCGGTTCGTAACAGCATCTTACAATTTGGCACATGTTCAATCGCTTCTAGGATTAACTGATGCTGTCATAACAACTCTTGAAGAAGCATATGAAAGAGGTGCTTGGTGGTTAGAGGAAGAATTTGATGAATTTCCTATTTTCGAATCACTAAAAGAAAACTCAAGATTTCGAAACTTGATAAAAAAGTATCATGAACGATTCAATAAAGAAAAAAGAAAAAGTAAGATCAAATGGACTGTTTATACACCTTTGAACTACGACTCCGATAATTCATATCCTCTCCTTTTCGCACTTCATTGGCGAGGTAGTAATATGGACAGATTTGCGCCGTATTGGAAAGGAGGCGTAACCAGTGCTGGAGTAATTCTGGTTGTACCACAATCTTCCCAACTGATTGAACCAGATGGCTATACTTGGCATAACATCAGCTTGGGTCTGGATGAACTTGAGCAGGTCTACAATTCAGTAGTTAGTGAATTTAACGTCGATCGAAATAGGGTTCTTATGGGAGGTGCTTCAATTGGTGGTAAGCTAGCTTTGGAAGCATCTCTTGCTAGTCAAAGGTTCCCCATAAAGGGGGTTGTATCAGTTATCCCTCACGGGATTGATGTGAAGAAATTAGCAGGAAAAATGGAACATCTCTCAATCGATAATTTTCGATGCTGCATCATTACCAATTCGAAAGATAGCAGCTATGAAGCCTGTAGAGAGCTAGTTAATCAGTTCCAAAAGCATGGAATGAGTCATCTATTAGTGGAATCAGAAGACCAAGGTCATATTATCCCATTGAATTTTAGTCATATACTAAGTAGGATAATACCTTTCCTTCTTGAAATTGATGATTGCTAAATATGAATCCATTTTGAAAGGGATCTGTTAGACACACGTTTTCCTCCTTCGAATCTCTTCTTTTTTGATTTAGCAAAGTTTTATCGCCAAGTAATGCTCATCTTTATGTTAACAATAACAAAATGAGATGCACACAAAATGGACTTCATAATCGAGAGAGCAAATGATCTTGATGTGTATGTAAACGCGTGGAGCAAATGTATGCAACACCATCATTGGTTTGAAAATAGACATCCCTTCGATTACGGTCCTGAGGAACGACTTGAGCAGATTAGTAAGGGATTTGATGATGAGAACACGGAATTTTTAATTGCTAAGTCTAAGTATGATAAGAATGCTGTTGGGGTCATTGGATATTCGACTCATGGTGATTCCGGTATGATCAGAGGTTGGGAACCTGGAGTTATTCCAGAAAACCAGAATGGAGGAATAGGTGAAGCGCTCCTAGAATCATGTTTTGATGACCTTAGGAAAAAAGGTATGAAAACAGCTTGGTGCTGGCGGAAAGGTCCATATAATTCCCCAGAAATCGGAACTTGGTACTTGGATCTCTTTGTAAAGATGGGATTAGAAAAACGACCTCCTGGTGCAGTTCAAATGTTGCTAGATTTACGAGATATTGAACCAAATTCAGACTTGGGTTCAGGTTTTGAAATTGTGGATGCAACAGGATTTTCCTCCGAAGACCTTGCTGAACTCACATACAGAACATTCTTTTCGACACCTGAAGAGCGGATTCTTCACACTTCTGATATACAGGACTGGGATAAAGAAAAAGAGATGCAGAAGCTTACAAATACAATTCAAGGACAATTAAATAGATCATATTATGATTGTTGGAGTATCGCAATGATTGAGGGTGAACCCGTAGGTCTTACCGGGAGTTGGAAGGTTGAATCACCGTATAGACCCCTAACAGCTGGAATTAGCTCTGTAGGAGTAATCCCTGAATTCAGGAGAAGAGGAATCGCATTCGCGTTATTGAATAATGTACATCGCGCCCTCAAGGAACGGGATATACGCTATGCATTTCTGGGTGTTTCAGACATCAATTATGGTGCAATAAGTTTGTATGAACACTGCGAGTACAAGTATGTGTTCCAGGTAGATAGATTTGAAAAGGTTCTTTGACTCTGGAGAGTTACTGCAACGTCCTCATTCGAATCTCTTCATTTCTGACTATTACACTTCATTAGTTGTACCAAACTGGGAACTTGAATAGATGATCATCCATGCAAGAAGTGGGTATATTGCCCATCTTTCCATTGAACCCTTAGCAATCCCCAGAAATGTTTCTGTTGATCCTACTTCTAGTCCCAAGTACGGCATGAATAGCACGACTGCTCCTAACACCACAAGACCCAAAATAACTGAAAGATACGATAGGGGTGGCTTTTGGACGCGAAATGATGCAATAGCTGAAAAAGCTCCAAACAAGATAGCTATCAGTGTAGCGAAACTATGCATTGGTTGCATGTTTGCAGGAAACAAACCGAGACCTATGCAACCAACTCCAGTTAAAAACACGAGCAAGATGAAGACACGGGATTTGAGTTCATCATAAAGAAAGTACGAAGCAAAGACCAAACAGAGCCCCAGAAGAAATACTGATGCATTGTATATACTTGCAGTAGGACCTGTTCCCAGATCACTTACGTAATCAATAGTGGAACTATAACCA
>Ga0114923_10000983_pt1 | contig 20206 bp, 16 predicted proteins | sample SumtaG_FD_89578 | JGI IMG/M metagenome (GOLD analysis project Ga0114923, IMG submission 89578) | Deep subsurface microbial communities from Indian Ocean to uncover new lineages of life (NeLLi) - Sumatra_00157 metaG | ecosystem: Environmental > Aquatic > Marine > Oceanic > Sediment | place: near...
ATAAAGCTTTTGAGCGGAACTGTTGATTTAGTTTTATTCCTTGTTCAGTCATAGACATACTACGGGTAACGCACATTAATAATTTGTCTGAATCTGGAGGTAAAACATTAGAAAGTTTTTTCAAATAATCATCTAAGCTAATTCCACTTCGAAAAACGATAAATTCTGGGGAAGCTCCCATAATAATAGAAGAGAATTGTTTTTCTTAAGCTAAGAGTTTTATTGTTTTTAAAGTACCTTCCAAGGTATTACTTCCCCCGAATTCTAAGGGATTTTTAAGATTACTATTGACTTCAGGAATATATTCATTTATTTTTCTATAAGCATTCTCTGATATTCGGGGCATAATTAAACCGTTCATTTCAACTTTATCTGTACTATCTACAGCAGTCCCTCCACTCATAGATAGCACTGCAGTTCCCAATGTTTTTGGGATTGGATAAGTTAGACAAGTTTGTACCATTTCTGTCAATTCTTCAAGATCATCAACAAGAATTGTCCCTGTTTGATGTGCCATTGCTTGCCAGAGTTTATAATTTCCTGCCATCCCCCCAGTATGACTCATAACAGCTTGATGTCCTGTTTGAAGTTTCCCACCTTTCCAAATTATCACCGGCTTTGTAGCAGTTATTTCTTTTAGTAAAGGCATTAACTTTTTTCCATCACGTTTTAAATTCTCTACATATAGACCTATTATTTTTGTTTCTGGATCATCTTTAAAATATTGAAGGAAATCGATTAAGTCTAAATCTATTTGATTCCCTAACGATATGATCTTAGAAAAATTATATCCTAGTGTAGGTGAAACCATACCATGGCCAACTGCTATACCTCCACTTTGTGAAATGAACGCTACTGGACCCTCTTTGATTAAAGGCGCCATTAAAAAGGTCATTTTACCTTTTGGATTATGAATTCCCATACAATTGGGGCCTAAGATGCGTATCCTATATTTTGAAGCCATTTTTATTAGTTCTTCTTCAAGTTTTTTTCCACTTTTATCAGATTCTGAGTCTAATTCAGAATAACCACTTGAAAAAATATGTACAAATGATACTCCTTTTTTCCCTAATTCTTCAATAATTTTTGGGGTGATTTTCGCAGGTACCCCTACTAAAGCAAGATCTACGGGGGGATCTTCTGGTATTGAAGATATAGACTCGTAAAACTTATATCCGGCAAGCTCTTGATCTTTATATTTTGGATTCACAGGATATACGGGATTAGGATATTTGCAGACTTTCAAATTTCCAACGTATCGAGTAAGCCCACCCATGTTCTTTTTTGAAGCACCGACTACAATTATAGCACGGGGATTAAAAAGTCGCTCAAAAGGGATGTTTTCTCTATCGTAAGGAAAATTTCCTTCTTTTTTTTCAGATTTAGAAATATCAATTCACCAATTCTTAAAAAATAAAAGATATAAATTTTAACTAACGTTGTTATAAAAGATTTTTGTTCAAAGAATTCTAGGGTGAATTTCAGACCTGAACAAGTCTATTTTTTTTGAATTTCTTTTTCTATTAATCCTGTAAAAGAACTACCCTCTTTAAGGACATTTAACACTATATGAGTGTTAGTTCGTTCCACATATTCTGAAGTATGAATTTCTTTTATCATTCTACTTAAACCATCCCTAGTTTTAAACCTTGCTAAAATGAGAGCGTCAAAAGTACCAGTAATATCATAAACGCCAAAAACATTAGGAATCTGAGCAATTTTCTTTTCAACTTCAAGCATTTTCCCTTTTGAAATCGTCAATTCAATAATAGCAATTATATTGTAACCTAATTTCTCATAATCTATTTGAATACCATAATTCTTAATAACACCGTCTTCCTTTAAATTTTGAACATGTTTAATTATTGTATTTGGTGACCGTTTCAAATCTTCAGCAATAGTACTCTTATTTTTTCGTCCATCTTGGCTAAGAATTTTCAAAATATCAATATCTAATTCTTCAATTTTGAGTTTATCAGTAGCATTCATCAAGTAATAAAGTGTTTTATATATTAATAAATATAACGGATTTTTTTCATTCACCGACAAAATCCACATTAAGAATTTCAGATTTCAGAACAATTCTTGAATAAAATCAATTGATTTTTAAATATGATTGCATTTATTATTATTAAAGAACGATATTAAAAAATTTGAATAAAAATGATTGAGAAAAAAGATCCAAAAAGAAAACAGATATGTGATGCTGTAATTGAAAAGATAAAAGAAGAGGATATTAAATATATCTACCTCCAATTTACAGACATTCATGGTATAATCAAGAGTTTTGAAATAAACTCAAAACGGATTGAAGATATCTTTGAACTAGGAGAAAATTTCGATGGAAGTTCGATAACTGGCTATGGTGCTATAGAAGAAAGCGATAAAATTGCCCTTCCCGATCCAAGTACTTTTTATATTTTACCATGGAGAAAAGAAAATAAAGTAGCTCGAGTTTTATGTGACATTTATAAACCTGAAGGAGAACGATATGAAGGCGATCCACGCGGTATTTTACAACGAGCTGTTAAAAAAGCAGAAGATTTAGGGTATGTTTTTCAATGTGCTCCAGAAATGGAATTCTTTATTCTCACCCCTGATACTAAACAGGAATTTAAACCCTCAGATATGCGAGGATATTTCGATTATGATCCTTATGATATAAGCGAAATGATAAGATATAAAATAGCAGAATATTGTGACGCTATGGGAATTGATGTTGAATGCATCCATCATGAAGTCGCTTATGGTCAACATGAAATAGATTTTCGATACGATAAAGCTGTAGACTCCGCTGATAGTGCAATTACAATAAAAACTATTGTAAAAACTGTTGCCGCACAAAACAAGCTTATTGGTACCTTTATGCCAAAACCTTTTGATGGAATTAATGGATCTGGCATGCATGTGCATCAGTCTCTTTGGAAAAATGGAAGTAATATGTTCTATGACGAAAACGATAAAGATAATATTTCGATTCTGATGAAAAAATGGATTGCTGGTCAATTAAAGCATGCGAGATCTATGTGTGCCGTATTAAGTAGTTGGCCAAACTCCTATAAGAGATTAGTACCAGGATTTGAGGCTCCAGTCTATTTAGCATGGGGTTTTAGAAACAGATCACCCCTTATAAGAGTACCCGATTTCACAGGAAGACCTAATGCTGCGCGATTGGAGATACGTAGTCCAGATCCGGCTGGAAATCCTTACCTTCAATTCGCGGTTTTGATTTCCACAGGTTTAGAGGGGATTTTGTCAGATGATATTGAAGTTCCCGATGCGACAGATAGAAATGTTTACCATCTCACTTCAAAAGAAATGGGAAAAGAGGGAATAATTTCATTACCTGGAAGTCTACATGAAGCATTAAAAGAATTCAAAGATTCTGAATTGATGAAAGAAATATTTGGAGAGACTGCATTTAAGAACTTTTACTACGCTAAACTCGAGGAGCACGATGCATATAGAGTAGTAGTTTCGGAATGGGAAAGAAATCGCTATATAAAGTTATAATTTGTATGATTCTTTTTCTACCTATTAAACAAGACTTAATTATTATTATATCACCAAAAACTTTTGAAATTTAGGTAATGTATTTGAATTCCCCTTAAATTTCTCATTTGCTTGAGAAATATTTTAATCATTTCATAAATAGTTTTTTAATTTATTGAAATGTTTAAATGATTCATAACTAGTCCTTTTAATTCCAAAATATTGAATATTTTACTTAGTTTTTGTATATCTATTTTGAATTATATTCAATTATATCGAACTCTCTTTTATAAATTAGGTTAAATATAGGGATTAATAGAAAGGATGCCAGAGTTAGAATTTGTCGAGTTTAATGCAATGATAATAGGGATTGTAGCCTTACTCAATTTCCCTTTTTTGATAAAGCGCAGAAAAGACTTCACAAAATATCTACCAGGTGTAATTCTTATGATTTTAGGCTTTATATTTGAGAATATTGAAGAAATATTTTTCCATCATTTGTTTGCCACCTTAGAAAGTATATCCATAGTTTTAGGAGCGATACTTTTAACAAGTGCTATTATAATAGAATTAAATATGGCTATACTCAAAAATAGAGATTCCCAACCAATTTTGAAGAAGATTAAAGGAAAAAAATAAAATATGATAGCCCAATTAACGGAAATTGCAATTTTTGAAGGGACAATGACTGTTATAGCCTCAGTAATATTTTTTATTGGGTTTGTAACCACTCATTTCCTTTATTTGAAAAATCGAACAATAACTACGGTAATGCTAATTCTTTTGATGGCTAGTGGATTTCTTTATACATTCACTAATATTTTTGATAAATTTGAAGTTTGGCAAAAAGCAGATGAATTTGGCGACCCTTTTATTGTTGCCTTTGCTACAATCCTAGTCGTAATGGGCTTAGTTGTGATCCTTGAAGAGAAACTTCTAACAAGTGAGAAGAATCTTCGAAAACAATTCAGTCGAGTTAATTTTTTTAGAGATCTATTTTCTCATGATATGAGTAATGTTGTTCAAAACATTAAATCCTCATTAACTCTCTATTATATGAAATCAAAAGCTCCTGAAAATTTGAAAGAAACTGAAGAGCTTTTAGAAATTATAAATCAACAATCATTAAGAGGAGAAAATTTGATTTCAAATGTTCGCAGAATTTCCCAAATGGAAGATTATGAGAGTAATTTGACGTCAGTTGAGGTTTTTAATGTTTTGAATGACACTATAAAACATATTAAAAAGAGTTTTCACAAAAATATCAACATTCAACTTGATTTTCTAGATAATAATATTAAAATTTTCGCTAATGAATTTTTAACAGATCTATTTGAAAATATCTTGATTAACGCGATAATGCATAATACCAATCCAAATGTTGAGATACAAATTAAAACATTTACTGAAAAAAAAAATAACTGATGGTGATTTTGTCAGAATCGAATTTATTGATAATGGAATTGGGATACCTGATGTTCGAAAAAATACAATATTTAATAGAAGAGTGGGATATAATAGTAATTTGAAAGGAATGGGTATTGGGTTATCTCTGGTAAAAAAAATTGTTCAATTATTTAATGGAGAAATCATTGTAGAAGATAGGATTAAGGGAGATTATACCAAGGGTAGTAATTTCATTTTAAAATTTCCCCGAATTTTTTGATTGTATTTCTTTACTTGATTTGGATAGTATTTTTTAAACTTAATAACTTATTTTGTGAGATCTTTAAAATTATAAGAATATTTAAGAATCCAGCACTTCAGTTTTATCCTGAACGATTTCTTTCATTTTTTCTATGTATTCAAGTGACTGGTGGCGAAAATACGTGTTATAAAGCTCAGCATAAGTGCCTCTCTTCTCCATTAACTTGTCATGATTTCCTTCTTCAACGATTTTCCCATGATCCATAACAATAATACGATCAACATGTCTAACTGTCCAGAGTCGATGGGCTATGATGATCGAAGTACGCCCTTCAATTGTTTTTTGTAGAGCCTCTTGAATTCTAGTTTCAGTGAAGGGATCTACAGAAGCTGTTGCTTCATCGAGAATAAGAATTGCAGGATCCTCCAATATTACACGAGCAAAAACAACTAATTGGCGCTGTCCCATAGAAAGACGGCTCCCTCTTTCACCAACATTAGTTTCAAGTCCATTTGATACATCTTCAATCCAATCCGCGCCACTGGAAAGATTTAAAACATTATATACATCTTCTTTAGTAGCGTTTTTACAGCAATACTTTATATTGTTTTCAATTGAATCTGCCCAAAGAAAGGGAGATTGTGGGATTATTCCAATTTGTCTTCTATATTTTTTTAAATCAAAATCTCTGATATCTACATCATCGATTAAGATTTCTCCTCCTTGAAATTCATAAAACCTCGCAATTAATTTTGCTAAACTGGATTTCCCAGCACCAGTATGCCCAACTATTGCAACAGATTCTCCAGGATTAATTTTTAGGTTAAAATTCTCAAAAACCTCCTTAGATGCTTCATAACTAAAAGTCATATTTTTGAATTCAATCCCACCCTTGAGTCGAGATGGTTTAATATTATTATTTTGCACAACGAGAGGTAAAGTATCAATTAAGGCAAAAATCCTTTCAGATGAAGCCAAACCAGTTTGAAATGCTGGCCAAAAAGTGGCAATAGTTAGTAATGGGAAAAAGAGGTAATTTAATCCTTGGAGAAATAGATTTAAATCACCAACACTAATACTCCCATTTAAGACACTACTTCCACCATAAAATACAATTAAAGTTAACACAGTTCCTTGAATTAAACTTAAAACAGGGTACATAATATTAAATACATACCCTCTGTGGAGATTAACTTTATAAGATATATTATTTACTTGGTTAAAATTTTCATATAACTTATCTTCTTGTCGAAAAGTTTTGGCAATTTGGATTCCTGAAAAGCTTTCTTTCACGTAGGCATTTACAGAAGCTAAAGCTCTTTGTCCTAGTAAGGTTCTGGACCTTGCGATTTTGCGAAAGGACATCGCTAACACAAAGAAGAGGGGGAAAGAAATAAGGGTTATTAGAACTAAGGTTAGATTCATGAAAATCATAAAAATAAGTATAAAAATAATGACAAAGACTGATGAGATCACATCAAGGGTCAACTCTACTGTTTGGGATAGATCTCTTGAGTCAGTATTTATTCGACTAACAATTTTTCCAATAGGGTGTTTATCGAAGAACGACAAATCATGTTCCAAAACAGCTGCACCGGCATCTCTTCTTAAATCTAACATAACATTTCCAATAACCTGAGTAATATTGAGTCGGCGGAAGTAATTAAAAACCCAACCTGACAAGTTTAAACCAAAAATTAATAGAATGATTAAAATTAAATAGATAATATTTGGGTTACTTGGGTCAATATTATTTAAAGCAATACTAGTGAGTACAGGGATCAACGCTCTGAATGCTGAAGAGGTTGTTAGTAAAAATATGACTATTGTCATTGGGCGTTTATAATTGCTAAAGTAGTTTACTATACGTTTTAATAGGACTTTATCCGAAATTTCTTTATCATAATCTTCTGCTTCTAAACCGAACCACATCTTTTAGGAAGCCTCCTTTTGTTTAAGAAGTTGATCTATATCTACATCAAACTTTTTAATAAAGATTTTTCGGTATTCCTCTGAAGTTTTTAATAAATCTTCGTGAGTTCCCATATTGATTATTTCACCGCTTTTTAAAACTATAATTAAATCCGCCCACCTAATCTGAGAAAGTCTATGAGTTATTAGAAGGGTGGTTCGTCTTCTTAATATGTTTTTAATTGCTTTTTGGATTTTATCTTCGGTGTTTGAATCGATCGCGGAGGTTGAATCATCTAAAATCAAGATCCTTGGATCTGAAAGGAATGCACGAGCAATCGCAATTCGTTGCCTTTCACCCCCGCTAAGCTGGACACCTCTTTCACCTACCTCTGAATCATATTGGTTTGGAAATTGGCGAATAAAATCATCTGCTTGAGCTTCTTTTGCGCAATGTATTATTTCTTCCAATGAAGAAGTTCTTCCAAAGGATATATTATTGAATAATGAATCAGAGAACAAGAAAATATCTTGTTCTATGTATGAAATTTGACTTCTTAAGGAGTTTAAAGCATAATCTCTGATGTCAATATCATCGATCATAATTTTACCCTGATTCACATCGTATAAGCGAGACATCAATTTTGTGAGGGTGGTTTTTCCTGATCCCGTTGTTCCAACAATTGCAACTGTCTGTCCTGATTGTACTTCAAAAGTAATATCTTTTAATACAGGTCTTTCACTTCCGGGGTAAATGAATGAAACGTTTTCAAATTTTATTCTTCCATCTATTACTTTCTTAACTCCTTCTAAATTTTCATCAATTTCAGTTTTTCTATTCATTAGTTCAAGTAACCTATGTGAGCTCGAAATTGATGCCCTAAGCGTTCCAAAAACCATCATAGAAATCATTGTTGGAAAGCGTAATTGCCCTATTAATCCAAGATATCCAATTAATTGTCCAATACTAAGCAATGGGGGCAATATAGAAGCCAAGATAATACCATGAGTTAATCCAATTGTTATTGTTAAGGCAATAAGTAAGAGGGGAAAATATCTCGCTTGAATTTTTCCTTGATCTAAATAAGCATCGCGATAACTGCTTGCTTTTGAAGTATATTTCTTTAATTCCTTATGCTCTTGAACTGTTGCTTTTACAACCTCAATTCCATTAAGGGTTTCGGCCAATGTGGCATTCATCATCCCAAAAAAACTCCGTAATCTTAGGGTAACTGGTCCTAATTTATGAACATAAGACTTCAATGATAATAAAAAGAGAATTGTAAATAGTATTGGGGCAAATATTAGCTGAGGTGGATAGAAAAGAATAATATATATAACTGGGATAACCAGCGTTGTGAATGATTCAAAAATATAAGAAATTGCGGGACTAAGTAGAAAATTCAACATACGAACGTCATTTGTAACCCTGGCCATTAGATCCCCGATTTGTTGCTGTTCATGAAAGCTTTGACTTTTACCTAAAAGATTGGTATAAAATTCTCTCCGGGTATCTCGCTCCATCCTGTGAGCTACAATTTCTCTTAACATAAAACTTATTATTCTCAGGATAGGTGTCCCAAGGTTTAATAACAATATCAAGATTACATAAAATGATAGTGGATTTGTAGGTGTTGGTGATACGAAATCTACAAGAGCATTTCCTATTACTATATAGGTTAGAGAATTAAGGTTAGCGCTTAGAATCGTTGTAAAAAAAACTATGATTAATAATATTTTATTAGATCCGTGAAACATATGTTTTAGAATCCAGTTCCTAGATCCTTTCTGACGAGATTTTTCGAATGGATCCTTTCCTGGTGAATACTCAACGTAACGCTTTTCAATCTCAACATATTGTTTTTCCATGGAATTAGTTTGACTTTTAGTCATTAATAGATTCTTCCTTTGCTAGGTGAAAACATGAATCATAAAGTATGGCTTTTGAAATATTTACTATTTATTAGAGTTTTACATTCTAAATCGTTTTTAAAGGGGATTAAGTTAAGAAGAATGATCCAAAAATGTCTAAGCTCATGAATTTAAGAAGATGAATTTGAAAAGTCTTTTTTAATACTAATAAGCGTTGTTGTGGTTTCAATCAATTTGGCCAATTCTTCATCAGATCGACAGAAAGTAACGATTTTTTCTAAATCTTCAAGATTGTTAAATACACATTCTGCCATCAAATCCCATCCGCCATATATCGGTGTTGCATAGGTTATTTCCCAATCTTCTTGATGATTACTGGATTTTAAGCTTTTTAGCTTTTCTGTTACTTTCCATTGAGTTCCGATAATTTTCAATCGAATTAAAATGTAACCACGATAGTAAATCTGTGTAACACCAAAATGAAATCTATAGATATTGAATATATAATAAATTGTGATATAATTTCAAGATTTTTCAAGATTTCTATTAATGAGAGAATTACTAGCGAGAATTAAATCTTCGATGATCATTTCAGATTTTCATTTTGAAAATTTCTTACAAAAATAAAAAGTTTATATTAACTAACAACCCAAATAACATATAATAATTATAATCACAAAAACTATAGAAAAAGTTTTATCAAATGGGAAAGAGTTTACTGCGAGCTTTTATATTTAGTTTAATTATATTCTTGGGATTAAATTTTCTGCTCTACATTATTGGATATTCAATAGGAGGTATTTTAGATTTACTACTTACTCGGATCACTGATCATCCAACTCATACTATTTACTTATTTATTTACCCCTCTCAATTTCTTCCATGGGATATTATAGGTAGAGGTATTAATACTGCAAGTATTGCATTCAAAATAATATATTTTGGAGGATTTATAACCTTAGTTATAGCAGCAATTGTAGCAGGATTCTTGGGAGGTAGTATAGGCAAGTCTTTTGGTGGATGGATTCTCACTGTAATTTGCTCTATGATATTGTTTATAGTCATCTTTATTATCGATGATTACAATTTAACTTTTATTAGTTTTTCAACTACATTACTTGATGGGATAGGTACAATTCTTATAACAGGTCTTGTAAATATATTGATATTTGGTGGACTAGTAACTGTCATCGCATTAATAAAAGGTAGTGACTAAATAGAACTCAAATTTAAATTAGTTTTACCAATAAATTTCCTTTAATGTACTGTGGTACTCATTAAGGGATTTAATTTTAACTTCTTTTTTCCGTACATTTTCAATAGCATCTATAACCGCCTTTGCAAGCTGTAAATTTATTATTACCGGTATATTGTAATCTACAGCCATCCTTCGAATTTCATACTCATCTTCCATAATCGTTTTAAATTTCTCTTCGACCGTAGTTGGCATTGGAATATTAATTACCATATCTATATGACCATCTTGTAGGCACGCCATTATATTAGGTTCTTTTCCAACTTCATGAACTTTATACAATCTTACTGCTTCAACTCCGTTGTTCTTTAAAACTCGTGCTGTATCTTCCGTGGCAAAAATTGTAAAATCCAAAGCTTTTAATTTTACTGCGAGAGGAATAATTTGTTTCTTTAATTCATCTCCTCCTACAGATAAAAGTACGTTTCCACCCTCCACTGGAATGTTCATTTCCGTAGCCTCTAAAGCTTTTATTAAGGCATCTTGAAAATCATCTCCAATTATACCAATTTCTCCCGTTGATGCCATTTCAACACCCAAAACAGGATCAGCTTTATCTAGTCTAACAAATGAAAACATTGGTGCTTTGATTGAGACATAATCTCCATATTCCAAATTCATTAGCCTTTTAGGTATTTTTTTACCCATTAATACCTCGGCAGCTAACCTCATAAGATTTATACCTCTTGTCTTTGAAACATACGGCATACTACGGCTTGAACGTAAATTACATTCAATTACATACACATCTCCATTTTTCATTAGGTACTGAACATTAAATGGTCCATGGATTCTAAGAGCTAAAGCAATCTGCCTTGTATACTCTTCTATAGTTTTCAGAACCTCTTGTTTAACTGTTTGGGGAGGGATTGCCATAGTTGCATCACCACTATGAATTCCTGCATTTTCAATATGCTCAACAATAGCCCCGATTAATACATTATCCCCATCGGATATACCATCACACTCGATTTCTCGGGCATCAGTAAAAAATTTAGTAATAACAACAGGATACTCACTTGAAATAGAAGCTGCAAGATCAAGAGTATCTAATAGTGTTTTTTCATCATAAGAGACTCTCATAGCTGCCCCACTTAATACATAAGAAGGTCTTACCAAGACGGGGTAACCCACTTTTTTAGCAAACTTTAGTGCCTCTTCTTTGTTTGTTAATGCATTCCATTCTGGTTGTCTTATCTCGAGTTGATCTAATAAAGCGCTAAACTTACTTCTATCTTCCGCCATATCTATTCTGGTTCCATGAGTACCGAGAATTGTCAAGTTTGTTTTTCTAAAAAATTCAGAATATTTAGTGATTTTTGTAGCTAGGTTGTTAGCAATCTGACCTCCGGCAGATACAACTATTCCCATGGCTTTTTCGAGCTCACATATATCTAGAACCCTTTCTCCAGAGATTTCATCGAAGTAGAGCTTATCACTTACGTCATAGTCAGTCGAGACCGTTTCGGGATTGTAATTAATCATTATAGCTTGATCTACACCCAATTTCTTGATACCCCACAGACAATTAACAGAACCCCAATCAAACTCAACCGAAGCCCCGATACGATACGTTCCCGAACCTAAAACAATTACTTTTTTTAGGTTAGCTTTATTTTCTTCTTCAAAATCAATATCATGCTCAGATGCACTATAAGTAAGATAAAGATAGTTTGTAATGGCGGGCCATTCAGCAGCTAAAGTGTCAATTCTTTTAACAAAGGGATGAATATCTAACTTTCTTCTCATTTGTCGTATGAAAATTGTATCAACTCCAACGATTTTTGCAATCTGCCCATCAGAAAAACCGAATCTTTTTGCTCTTTCTAATAAGTATCTTTTTTCTTCATCTGAAGTTTCTAATAAATCAAAATTTTCTAATTTTCGTTCTATGTCGATTATATTTTGCATTTTATACAAGAACCATTTATCCACTCTAGATAGTCGATAAATTTCATCAATATCGAGACCTCTTTTTAAAGCTTCACTGATTCTAAACACCCTTAAATCTGTTGGATTTCTTAAAGCATATTTTAATTCGTTTAAATCCTCAATGGGATCTAAATCATTAGCTACTAGTCCCTTCATACCTATATCGAGCATCCTCAAACCCTTCTGGAGAACTTCCTCAAATGTCCTACCAATAGCCATTATTTCACCGACAGATTTCATCTGAGAACCAAGTCTCCTATCAACTTTTTGAAATTTAGTCAGATCCCACCTAGGAATTTTAAGTACTAAATAATCCAGGGCCGGTTCAAAACATGCTGTAGTAATCCCTGTAATTTTATTTTTTAATTCTGGTAAAGTATACCCAATTGCAAGCTTTGCGGCTATATAGGCTAAGGGATATCCGGTTGCTTTAGAGGCAAGTGCTGATGATCTTGAAAGGCGAGCATTAACTTCTATTGCGCGGAACTTTTTTGAGAAAGGATCTAACCCATATTGAATATTACACTCCCCAATAATACCTAGGTTTCGTATAACCCTAATAGAAGCAGAGCGGAGCATCTGATATTCCTCGTTTGTAAGTGTTTGGCTAGGACTAACGACGAGAGATTCTCCTGTATGAATTCCTACAGGATCAAAATTCTCCATATTACAATTAATAAAACAATTATCTTCAGAATCCCTGACAACTTCGTATTCGATTTCCTTCCAACCCCATATACTTTCTTCAATTAATATTTGGTGAATTCGTGATTGTGCTAAACCCTTTTTAGCCACTCTTTCAAATTCTTTTAAACCATTTACAATTCCAGACCCTCTTCCACCTAAGGTATAAGCCACTCTGATCATGCAGGGAAACCCAATCTCCTCTACGGCTTTAAGTGCATCGCTATAAGAATTCACCGCTTGACTTCTACATACTTGAACATTAGATTTTTCCATAGCTTTAACAAATAGATTCCTGTCTTCAGTTGTCTCAATAGCTTCAATTGGTGTCCCTAATACGCGAATATTATATTTTTCTAATAAACCTTGTTCATTAAGCTCAACTCCAACATTTAGAGCAGTTTGTCCTCCAAATGCTAATAATATTCCGTCAGGTTTCTCTTTTTTGATGACTTTTTCAACATATTTAACATTAATGGGTAATAAATACACATTATCTGATAATTGAGGGTCTGTTTGGATGGTTGCTATATTGGGATTAATCAAAACAGTCTCAATGTTTTCTTCCTTAAGGGCTTTTAATACTTGAGAACCACTATAATCAAATTCTCCTGCCTGACCAATACGAATTCCACCAGATCCTAGCACTAATGCCTTTTTTATACTTTTATCTAAAGGCATATTATTTCAGCTCCATAATTTCCATAAATCTATCAAATAAATAGAGTGAATCTAGTGGACCAGGACATGCTTCAGGGTGGAACTGCACAGCAAAAACAGGCTTATTTTCATGAATTATCCCCTCATTGGATTCATCATCTATATTTTTTAGAAATTCTTTAAATCCTCCCTTTTCAAAATCTCTCACACAGAAACTATGGTTTTGAGAAGTAATATAACAGTGATTTGATTCTGTATCAATTACGGTTTTATTACCGCCTCTATGGCCAAAGGGTAGCTTAAAACTCGTCCCACCTGCGGCTAAACCTAAAATTTGATTACCCAAGCATATCCCGAAAGTAGGAATATCATTTGAAATCAAATCTTTGCAAACCTCAATGGCGCTTTTGTAAATTGCGGGATCACCAGGACCGTTTGAAATGAACACACCATTTGGGTTAAACTTCATAATTTGTTTATAAGTAGAATTATAAGGGACAACCACAATCTCTAATCCTCGAACTGCGAAATTTCGCAATATATTTAATTTTACACCCATATCTAGGACGACAACTCTGCCGATGGGATTTGTGGATTTATAGATTTTAACTTCTTTTGTAGATACTTCGCTTGATAAGAGTCTTAAATTTGGATCCTCTGCTTTTTTCACCTCTTCCTTTAATTGGTCGATATCCGGTGCATCTCCCTCATTATATACTACGAGTAATCCGATCTGAACGCCCTCTTCCCTTAAAACCTTAGTTATTGCCCTTGTATCTATCCATTCAATTCCCGGTACACCTTGTTCAAGAAGAAAATCATCTAAAGTTTTCACAGATTCATAATGACTTGGTTGTTTACAACACTCGTTAACTATGAAACCGGAAACTTTTATTGAATCAGATTCAAAATACTTTATGATCCCATATTGGTCCTTTTCCTTATACCCTGGCACTCCATAGTTACCAACAAGAGGGTGAGTCATAACGACAATCTGACCCTTGTATGATGGATCTGTAAGGATTTCATTATAACCTGCACCAGTCATAGTGTTAAATACAAGTTCACCGGTAACTATTTTTGTCGCTCCAAAGCCAATTCCTTGAAAATATCGTCCATCTTGAAGCATTAAAATTGCGGGTTTTTCTCCTTTAATAACCATTCGCTAAATTTTCTAATTTTCTCTTACTTGCTTAAAGCAAATATAACGAATGTTTTATTTTAAAATTATTTATTAACGGGGAGCATATCAAATCAAGAAAAAGAAGCATAAAAACAGAGATCAACTAAGTACTAATCACTATCTTTGCGCGTTTAATCCTAAAGAAAGAAGAAATTCTTCATGATTTTTTAGTATTGATTTGCTAATTGAATCAAATTCAATATTATCAAAACTATCCCACCACGTGTATTTTTCAAGGTTAACTTTTTCTAAATCTTGGGATTTTTGGGTAAATATTATATTCTTTTCAAACAGCAGAGAAGGATCTAATATTTTATCATCAGACTCCTCTAATCTTTTTAAATTTTGGAGCATACATTCGGATAAGTCGTCATAAAACAGAAGGGGGATATATTTTAATATTTTTTTTTCGGCATCTTTCTTAATATTCGAATGGTTTAGCTCAGTTTTTAGAAATCCTTTTTTAGATAAATCGCAAATTTCAATATCAACAAGTTCAGGATGGTATTGAGTTTCTCTTGTTTTTTTGAATTTTTTATAGTAAGTCAATTCTTTAATTTTATACATTTTTACATTTTCTTGTTTTCCTTTTACTTCAGTCAAAATTGTATTTTGTTCCATTCGTTTTTTACTTACATCAGCTATTAACTGGCAGTAATTCTGTGCAGCTCCCACAAGATCCTCTTCAAGAATTTTTGCTTTAACAATTGTATGTAAATAGGCTCTCAAGAAAGCCGAAAAATCTTCTTCCAAAGTGTGAAGATTTCCATAAATAAACTTAGTAAGATCCCACCATTTTAAAACGCGATTAATTGAAAAGGACAATAGAAATTTCTCACGTGAACGAACTTCAGTAAAATACAACATCTTTTCAAATCCTAATTGAAGAAATGGACCAGGGTTAATAATAGCTGTTAGGTCTTCTGTTACTGAAAATGATATTGGCTCTTTAGGACGGATGATAATTGATCTTTCCCCATTGAATACACGATCTATTCTCATTGGTAAAGGCATAATTGGATTCGTCTTTATTGATTCAATCAAACTGACTAAATTTGGTTTATTTCTGTTTGAATATTCAGCTGGAAAAACATCAATAAAAAAGAAAAACGGTGCTGGATCATAATGGTATGTTTTAAACTTGTTTATAGGCTTAATAGATTTCACCTTTCGAGTTCGAAAATGCTTTTGCGTATATAATTTGTGTTAAAATTAGATAATATCTTAAGTTTTTGATTTTTAGTCACAGAATTAAAGTTCTCAGTTAATTAAATTTTATAATGGAAAGATATTTTTAAAATTGAAGTTAATTAATATTTAATGTTTAGAAATTAAGAAATATTGCAATTATTTTGGTGATGAATTATTAGTTTGAATGATGAAGTAGAAAAGATTTTATTAGAACAAGGTGCTGTGAGTGTTGGATTTGCAACAAGAGAAACGCTTGAAGGAGGCCCATCTACCACAGATATGACTTACATCCTTCCAGAAGCAGAAACCGCAATATGTTTCGCTATTCCTTTAGACAAGTCTAAAATAAAACCATATTTAGCAAAAGATCTTGATAACAATAAACGGTCAAGATTTGATCATATTATCGATAACGGGGACGCCTATTTAAAGGGTTATACATTTGCTAAAGTTGCTGCCGATTTTTTAAAAGAAAAAGGTTACGAATCAACTCCAGTTATTAATAATTTCAAATATCGTGAAGATGTTAGAAACTGGCGTACAAAATTGCCACCTCTTCTCGCCCTTAGATTAGTAGCCGCCCGCTCAGGGGTTGGTTCAGTAGGCTGGTCTGGAAACATAATAGTTAAAGAACACGGCGCTGCTGTTTTATTAGGAGCGCTTGTAACTTCAGCAAAATTAGAACCGACGGATCCGATACCCCCTGAAGATTCTCCGTGTGATAAATGCAAGCTATGTGTAAGCGTTTGTGCTTTTAGAATGTTTGATAAGAAGGAAGAAGACTCTTACACGCTTGGTGGATATACGTTTTCATTTTCCAAGCGAAATAACTTATCCCGTTGTTATGCTGTTTGTGGAGGACAATCTGGTTTGGACAAAACGGGAAAATGGTCTACATGGTCTCCCGGAAGAACTCCCTATCCCGAAACAGAGGAAGATGCCGATCAAACTTTTTCTCACTTGTTTACACATCCAATAAAAAATCCACGTATTGCTGTTGAGGAAGGCTCTTATGGTGAATCAAAGTTGCTAGATGATAAAGTTGCTCAAGAATATATCAAATCTAATGAGATATCAGCAAATACTTTTACAGAAAACTTTAGCTTGACTTGTGGAAACTGTCAATTAATTTGTACAGGTAATCATGATGAAACAGCTGAAAACTATCGCATATTAACCAATTCAGGTTGTATTATAACCAATGAAAATGGTGATAATATATTAGTATCTAAAGAAGAAGCGGATGAACTTGAAAAAGCTGGAAAAATTGGTAATCCTTATGTAGAAACTTCTGATAGACGCCAAAGCTTTGAAAAAATTGTCGGTGATATCTTTAAGAATCTCAGAAAGGAGCATAAAAAAGCACCTCTACAAGAAACTTAATTATTTATGATTTTAAATTAGGAAAACACTATTTTTTCTAAATCTCTAGTATTTTCCTCATTAAATCTCTCTTTTTTATTAATTAACTATCTAAAAACATATAAAAAAAAAACTGTGAAAAAACAAACTGAAGCATTAAGGTCAAAGCATTATTTGTATTATCTTTTAGGGATTTTATCTTTATTCGTAGCTTTTCGCTCATACACACTCGATGGCCCAAGGACTACTGCTCTTGTGTGGTATTTCTTCCCGAATTTAGATTTCGAAACAGGCTTAACCCTTCTTTCATATGTTGGAATCATAGCAGGATTAGGGAACTTATTTACCATATTTATCCAAAAATTTGCTGATAAAGTCGGAAGAAAGCCTATTCTAATCCTTATTAGTATTGTTTTAACCGTAATGCCATTAATTCAAATTTTAACAAGTTCAATTGTAATATACACAATTACGGTATTTTTTATGGGAATAGCAGCAACAATTAATGTTTGGATGATCTATATAAACGAAGAGTCTCCAAAAGGTAAAAATGCAACCTGGTCGACGATTATCTTAATTATAGGATTAATTGGGCCTATAATTTTTTATTTAACCCGTACATTTTTCATTACTAATGATAAAGCTTTCACAATTTTGCATTGGAAAGGAGTTTTGTATCTTTCAGTAATAACCGGTTTTGTCACTACCCTGTTGATAATATTTACAATTAAAGAGAGTTCTGCTTATATAATAAAGAAGAATTTAGGGAATGTGGAGTCAAATGATAATCCTCAAATTAACTATTCCTATAAAAAAAGTATTAAAATAATTTTTAGGAAAGGGAGAAAAAGGTCTTACTTAGTATTAATAATAATTACAGTATTATTCACTATTGCAGTGGGATCAGGTAATTTATTAGAACCCTATATGATGAATTATTCATTAATGACTGCTGAAGAATTTAGTATTATTGGAATGGTAGGGATATTTGGACTGATATTTTTTTATTTTTTAACAGGAAAAATAGCAGATAATTCTGGCAGAAGGATATTGTTAATCGTCTATTCTTTTATATATCCAATTTCTGTAATTCTACAATTTACGTGGGGTGCCCATATTCCAATTCAACAAACAAGGTTTATAGTAATGATAATATTGAAAATTTTGGGAATGAGTACAAGAGCAGGACTATGGACTTTGTTAATAATTATATCAATTGAAATCATACCAACAGAAGTAAGAGGGGTGGGGAACGGTCTTTTGGTTTTGTCAATGAGCATTACAGGGCTGATTTCTGGACTTATAACCGCTCCATTGTTCCCAATATTGGGAATTCAGATAATAGCTCTCGTTTTAACTTGTTTTATGTTCCCAATAATACCACTTGTTATAAAATATATACCAGAAAGTTATGGTATAGATTTGAAAACAGTAGATTAATTTTTTCTAATTTTCCTTTGACTTAATAAAATTTTTATCTTTATTAATGAAATAAACCCAGGTATTTCGAGACATTAAACTGTAATCATCTTTACCGATATTTGTAAGGAGTTTAATTCTCATTTTCCTCGCTTCAATATTTTTTGGATCTGCTTGAATTAAAACATCTAACACTTCTAATGCTAATTGAGCTTGATCTTGGTCTAACAGTTCTTGTGTTCTCTTTAAAATTATATTAGAGTCTCCAATTAAGTCACATATTTCACCCATAACTTCCTTTTGAGGTCTTGGTAAGAGATGAGCGGGATTGTCATCAAAATAACCGTGATACCAGCGATAAACGTTGAATACGAAAAATTCAGGTCGAGAATAACTAGCTCGAAGATAAGGACTTTTTTTTAAATGTTCAGGAATTTTTACTTCATGGATCATCTCGGTTATATGAGTTCCTTTGTTGATATGATCAACTACTTGATCGTGAAGTGAATGAATGACTTCTATATTATCATTTATGGCAGCCTTAGCCTCTTCCCCTTGTATAAATGTTCCGCCCCCACTATAGAATATATATTCCGGTTTTAATGCCCTTATCCGTTCTAATTCTTTTACCCAATCTAAGGCAAATCGTGTTGGTTTCCAGGGATTACCCACGTTGGGAAGACTTCCAAGCATCAAATCTCCAATGAAGACAGCGTTGAGTTCTGGCACATGTACCCATAACGCATCATCAGTTTCAGCTCGTGCAGTGTGAAGTTCAAACGTTTTATCTCCCAGTGTAAATGTCATATCCCCGAGAAAAGTTTTGGTTGGATATATAATATCAAATTTAGGAACAACTTCTTCACCCCCAAATTGTTGTGCATCCTTACGAGCCTTATAGGGCGCTAACATTTGATATCGATCAAATCGGTTTGGTAAATACTTGCTTGCAATAATTTCGGGTTTATCATCCATGAAAACATTTGTTCCACGTACATGGTCAATGTGACCATGCGTATAAATTATGTATCGAATTTTATCCTTAATTTTCTCTCTCACTTGTTTAGCTACTCTTCTAGAGATTAATGTATCAATTAAAACTACTCCTTCAGTTGTATAAACCCAACCACAAGTAGAAAGAGGTGCTCTTGCAGTACCTACATCCTTGATTGGAGTATCAAATGTTGGCTGAAGAGTATATACATTTATAGGGTCAACTTTATCTAATTGTTCTTTATTCTCTCTTGACATAATTAAAAATTAGAATGTAAGATGAGATAAAAAAATAAGGAAATAGTATTTAATAATTCTAAAACTCGTAAGCTGGACATTGATGAAGACACTTACCGCAAAAATCTCCGCAAATAATACCATGTATATTGTTTATCATTGCATCGTCGTATATTGCCATCTTATCAAAACCTGCCCAGAAATCTACAATCGTAAATTTTTTCTCATTTCTTGGTGGTAGTGTCCTTTTACTCCTGGCCCCCGATCCTTTTACCATAGCATATATTGCCATGATGCAACGAATTTTATCAGATTTAGTGTATTCGAATTCCCTTTCACCTATATTCACTTTAAAGGTTTCATCCAG